>Ga0105245_10000081_pt1 | contig 96155 bp, 88 predicted proteins | sample KBSM54metaG_FD_81523 | JGI IMG/M metagenome (GOLD analysis project Ga0105245, IMG submission 81523) | Miscanthus rhizosphere microbial communities from Kellogg Biological Station, Michigan, USA - KBS M5-4 metaG | ecosystem: Host-associated > Plants > Roots > Rhizosphere > Soil | place... | reverse complement strand
GAGAGCCGGGCGAACGAGAACGGCGCGAGCGGGTGTACGCCCGTGCAGAGCTCGTAAAGCATGATGCCCATGGCCCAGAGGTCGGCGCGATGATCGACGCCCGTCCCCAGCAATTGCTCGGGCGACATGTACTCGAGCGTGCCGAGCGTCTGGCCCGTCGCGGTCAGCTGCGGCGATTGCGGATCGATCGAGTCACCGCGCATCACCTTCGCGATGCCGAAGTCGAGGATCTTGACGAACTCGGGGTTGCCCGGCCGGCTCTCGAGATAGACGTTCTCCGGCTTGAGATCGCGGTGAACGATGCCCTGCGCGTGCGCCTCCGCGAGCGAGCTGCACATCTCGATCAGGATCTTGAACACGCGCTTCCACTCGAGCGGCTGCTGCTCGTGGAACACCTGGTGGAGGCTCTTGCCCTCGAGCAGCTCCATCGCGATGTAGAGCGTGCCGTCCTGCGTCTGATCGAAGTCGTACGTCGTGATCGTGTGCGCGTCGCGCAGGTTGCACAGCACCATGCCCTCGCGGCGGAACCGCGCGACGAGGTTCTCGTCTTTCGTCATCTCGGGATGGAGCAGCTTGAGCGCGACCTTGCGACCGGTCGCGAGCTGGATGCCGCGATAGACCGCGCCGAACCCGCCCTCACCGATCTTCGACTCGACCTTGAACCGGTTGTTGAGGACCTGGTTGATGTAGATCTCGTCGCCGACCGGCTTGGCCTTCGGCCGGGGTGTGCGCACGGGCGACGCTTTGACGGCGGTCGCGTTGATGTTCGCCCCACTCTGCTGCGGTGCCGGCGCTGGCGGCGCCTGTAACCGATAGCCGCAGACACCGCAGAATCGAGCATTCGACTCCAGCGGTGAACTACACGAAGGGCAGTTCATCCAAATCGAATTTTCGCAGATGTTGGGGAAGGAGGCACGCCGGTTCCCACATATTTCGGCACTTAACAGTGCGTTAGTAGCAACGTAAGGAGCACGACGACGCCGCCACCGATCGCGACCGGCACCAACCACGGCGGCCGACTCCGCTCCAGGATCGGAGGTGAGAGCCCGGCGATCGCCGCGTCATCCCCCACGAACAGGCGGACCCGCGGTCCCCCCGGACCGAACACCAGGTCGAGAGCCACGTTCGGTGAGACCGCCGCCTCGGTCACCCGATGGCCATCGACATAGGTCCCGTTCGAGCTCCCGAGATCGACGAGCACCCAGTGCCCGCCATCGAGCGGACGGAGCTCGGCATGACGCGAGCTGGCATCGATGTCGCGATGCGGATCGAACGAGACCTCGCAATCGGGATGGCGCCCGAACCGGATGCGGACCCCCGCATCGAGCTCCTGACGCTGGCCACGACGCGCACCGGCGACGTGGTCGATGACGACCCTCACCCGATCATTCTACACACGAGCGCGACTACCTACCTCCGAGCACCCACGCGATCACGCACGCGACCAGCGCGATCGCGACAACCAGCCAGGTCTGGGTGCGATTGCGCGCGAGGTGACGCCGCGCCGGTCCCTCGATGTCCTCGATCGGCAGCGCGGTCGCCGGCAGGCGAATTCCGACACGCGACACCAGGATCGCATGCTGGCCGGTCACCGGGATCGAAGGCGGCACTGCCTGCGCGGGCAAGCCGATCCGCTGCGCGAGGCGGCGCGCCACGTACGACGTGTCGGTCATCGCGGGGTCGCCCTCTTTCTGCGGATCGAACTCGCGGAACGTCGGGAGGTCGTCGTCGTCTTTCGGCGCCGCAAGCCGCTCGCCGCCAACGTCGAGCACGATCGCGGTGATGTTGTCGCTACCGCCTGCCGCGCGCGCCGCGGTGACGAGCAGCATCACGGACTCGGCGACGGTGTGCGGCTCCGCCATCAGCACCGCGAGCGCCGGATCTCCGACGAGGCCGTGGAGGCCATCACTGCACAGAAGCACGCGATCGCCGCGGCGAAGCTCGATGATCGAGAGCGACGGTTCGACATCGTCGCCGACGCCGAGCGCCTGGAGGATCGCCGACCCCGCATTCGCCGCTTCGATCTCGTCGTGGCCGGCATCGAGCAGCGCCGACGACAGCGATTGATCTTGGGTGACCTGGACGAGCACGCCCCCGCGCTGGACGTACGCGCGCGAATCACCGACGGTCGCGATCACGAGGCGATCGCCGACGATGCCTGCCGCCGACACCGTCGTGCCCATGCCGCGCAGGCCGGGCTCGCGCTTCGCCATCGCGTGGACGTCGTGGTTCGCGACGCGAGTCGCGCGGCGCAGGAGGCGCGCGAACACTTCCGGATCGCGCGTCGCCGGCGTCCCTTTCATCTCGCGCCAGATCACCTGCGCGGCCAGATCGCTCGCGACCTCGCCGCCTTCAACACCGCCCATGCCGTCGCACACGACGAGCAACGGACCTCGATCCGCGCTCGTGCGCCACGGTTCGGCGACGGTATCGACGAGCTTCCCCACATCGAGGTTTCCGACGAGGAAGCTGTCCTCGTTGTGCTCGCGAACCGCGCCGACATCGCTGGCCGACGCCACGACGATGTCGATCTGTTGGGTCACCGGGTCAGCTCGATCCGCAGCAGCTGATCGCCCATCCGCACGTGATCGCCGTGCTTCAGGCTCGTCGGTCCAGCGATCCGGACGAACGTGCCGTTCGAGCTGCCGAGATCGGTGATCTGGACGCGCTTGCCATCCCACGTCACCGCGGCGTGACGGCGCGACATGAACGCGTCGTCGCGGAACACGATGTCGCCCTCTTCGCGACCGAGCACGGTCTCCTCGCCGATCAGGTGGCGGACGTCGCGATAGCCGCCCGATGGTACGAGCTGGATGAGCCGGCCGTACGGCTCGCGCGGCGGCGAACCGAACAGCGACACGCCGTGGCGAACGAGCGGATGCACCGTCTTCTCCTCGGGCGCGACCTTCTCGAACACGAGCACCTCGCGGCCGACGAGGATCGTCGCGCCGTCGGCGAGCTCGACCGGACCGTCGGCCTTGCGGAACACGCCGTTCAGCGTGTCGAGCGGGTGGATCTTCACGCTGCCGTCGTTGCCGCGCTCGAACCGGGCGTGCTGCTTCGCGAGGAAGCGATCTTCGTCGAACGCGATGTCGGCGCCGGCGCGGCCGAGCACGGTGTCGTCGGACGTCAGCGCGAAGCGCTGGCCATCGGAGCCGTCGCGGTTGACGAGCACGGCCGTGCCCCACGCGGCACCGCCGGTGCGCACGCTCGGCTCCTTGATCCGGACCGCGACCGGCACCGCGGCGCCTTGATTCGAGATCGGCCGGATCGCATCGGGCTGCGCGAGCGTCGCGCCGTGCGCGTCGATGTTCGGCGAGCCGATCGGCGGCTGGCTCGTCGGCGGCCGCGATCGCGGTGCCTGGGCCTGGCCCGGATCGGTCGGCGCGATCGGCTGGATGTGGAGGCCGCACTGCTGGCAATACGCGAACCCGATCGGCGTCGACGTGCCGCAGCGAGGACACGTGATCGTGCTGCCCTGCGCGACCGGCGTCGGCGCGCGCGGGACCACGGGTGCCGACGGGCGCACCACGGGTGCCGGGGTCGCGAGCGGGCCGCTCGGCGGGAAGCCCTGGCCCGGCGCCGTCGGCCCGGTGCCGATCGCCGGTGGCGGCGCGAAGCCGCCCATTCCCGGTGCGCCATAGGCCGGTGCCGACGGCTGGGTCGCGGTGAGCGCCGCTCCGCACGAGCGGCAGAACTTCATTCCGGGAGGGTTCTCACCGCGACAGACGTTGCAGATCACCGGCGCGGGCAACCCGGCGGGCGGCGCGGGAGTCAGTTGGACGGCGGGTGCGAGCGCGCTGCCGCAGTTCAAGCAGAACGACGAACCTGGCGGGCTTTCGTGGCCACAAACAGAACAACGCATCGCACCCCTGGCTCCCTCGATGGGGCTGTTACGACAAGTCTCTCGAAAACCACGGCCAACGGGAATGGCGCCGGGCCGGTTTGCAACACCGCGCCAGCCTTGCTAAGACCGCCCCGCTCCGTGACGCTTAAGCCCTTCAGAAAACTCGCGTTATTTGCGGTCTTGCTGACCGCCTGCGTGACCGGGAACGTCCGCACCGCGCCGTTCCGTGCGCGGCCCGATTCGGCAGATGCCGGTTCGCTGCGCGGACCGTTCAGCGGCCGCGTCGTCGATGTCACGACGCACGCACCGATCGCGGGAGCACTGGTCTACGCCGCGTGGACGCTCGAGCGCGGCAGCGCGCTCGCCGAGCCCGCCGGTGCGCACGAGTTCGTCGGCTCGACGGACGCCGGTGGCAACTACAAGGTGCCTTCGCTCGGCTCGATTCCGGCCGGCACGCGGATCACCGAGTTCTCGCTGCTCGTCTACAAGCGAGGCTACATCGCATATCGCAGCGACCGCCGGTTCAGCGACCTCGGTCCGCGGATGGATTTCGCGCAGGAAGACAACCAGGTGCTGCTCGAGCGCTGGCGCAACGAGCTCTCGCACGCGCGTCACCTCCGGTTCGTCGGCGGCGGCACCGCGGTCGCCGCGTTGACCCAGTGGGAGCTCGCCGACGCGAGCGCCGAGCTCGAGGGCAAGCGCCCGAGCGGCGAAGACATTCGCCCGGGTCGCGGCGAAGGTCCGTACGTCGTCGCCGCGCAGCTGCTCGCCGATACCGACATCAAGGCGCGTACGAAGTACGACGGTCAGTTCGAGACCGGCCCGCTCTCCGACGAGCCCGATACCGCGACGTACTCCTCGCAGCACTTCAAGGCACTCGGCCGGCCCGAGACGTGGGACGTCGCGATCCGCGTGTGGCGCCTCGATCCGGGCAAGGCGCAGGAGCGCTACGACGAGCTGCTCTCGCAGCTGCCCGGCATCCAAGAGAAGGACGAAGTCGCGAGCCGGTCGTTCCAGGCGACGGAGAACGACATCCGCGGCGTCGGCTTCCTCGACGGAACGCGCGGCGTCGTCGTCCTGATCACGTGCGGCATCAGCCAGTGCGCGTCGGTCGACGATGCGGTGTTCCTCGAGCAACAGGTCTACACGAAGCTCAAGGCGCTCGTGCCGGTCGGGCTCGGCGGAGCGGTGAAGTGATGTTGAAGAAGGTCGCAGCACTCCTCGCGCTCGTCGTCGCCACCCAGTCCGCGGGCGCATGGGAAGCGCAGACCACGCAGGCCGGGCTCGCGGAGCAGGCGGCGCTCGCGTCGCGGCTCAACCATCGCTTGATCACGCTCGGGTTCAACGGCGGCTTGTTCGAGCAGCTCACGATCCCGCCCGCCGATGCGAAGGCGCTGATCGAAGATTTGCACCTGCTCTCGCCGAGCCACGGCTCGGTGCCAGATGCGCGCGGCCGTCAAACCGCGCTCGCGTGGCTGTCGGCCGGTGCGGTGCTCGCGGATCTGCCCGCGTCGCACGGCGCCGATCACTTCTACGATCCGCAGACCAAGCGCGGCTGGGAGCGCCCGTCCGCGGGCCTCACCGGCGTGCTGAAGGGCCTGTCGCTGCCGGACCGGGGTGTGCCCGCGCCGGACTGGATCGTCGACAAGCAGAACCCGTTCAACCTCGCCGGCTTCCTCGATCAGTACGCCAAGGCGGTTACCTCGTCGACGCCGGGCGAACGCTCGCGCGCGATGGCCGGTGCGCTGATCGCGGCCGGTGCGATGATCCACGTGCTCGGCGATCTCGGCGCACCGTCGCGCGTCCGCGCCGATTACGCGGCGCACCTCGCACCGCTCGGCGGCGGACCGGCGGATGTCGGTTCGCGGATGGAGCGGATCGCGGCGCTCGCGTACGGCCGGCTCGGCGTGCCGCTGCCCGGCCGCACGATCACCCGCACGCATCTGCGCGACTACTTCACGTCGGCCGACGGCGGCGGCCTCGCCGACGTCACGGCGCGCACGTACTTCTCGCCGAACACGCTGCCCGCATCGTCGCGCGTCAACGACGCTCCGCCCGCGCTCGTTCGCGCGAAGCCGGCGCTGCCGACGAAGCTGAACCTCATGGCCGCGGGCCGCGAGGACGGCACGACGCTGCGCAATGTCGATGGCACGTGCCTCGCGCGCTACCGCATCGATCACTCGGTGATCACGTGGTCGCTCGACGACGACTGCATGCTCGAAGAGCTCGCGGTGATCATGCCGGAGGTCGCGGCGTACGAGACCGGCCTGCTCGACTTCCTGCTCCGCGGCGAGCTCGCACTCGCGGTCGATCAAGGCCAGGTCACGGTCAGCTCGAAGGGCCTCGGCGCCGGCACGGTCGACATCCTCGTCGAGGACGACCGCGGCGTGCGCACGTCGATCGGCAAGACCGCACTCGCCGGTCCCGCCGCGAACGATCAGCTCGCGAAGGTCGCGATGCCGACGTACGGCACGCGCGTCGTCGCCGTGTTCTCGGGCGCCGACCAGGCCGGCGAGCCGATCGTCGCGGTCGGTGCGCTTCCGCTGAGCCGCTAGATGGCCAAGCTCGACGGTCTCGACCGCGTCTTCGATCTTCTCGACGAGGCCGCTCCCGGCCTTCACGATGTCGAGCCGCCCGCGCCGGATCTGCCCGGCAACTTGCCGGAGCCGCTGATCGAGCTCTACGCGCGCTGCGACGGTGCGCGGATCTACGTCGACACCATCGAGATCGTGCCGCCGCGCGACGTCGTGTTCGACCAGGGCCGCTGGCAGTTCGCGACGAGCAGCGGCGAGCCGGTCTCGATCGATCACCGCGGTCGGATCTGGATGCACGACGAATCGATCGAAGACGCAGTGTGCGAGTCGACCCGGCTCGATCGCTGGCTCGCCGGCGAGCTCGACGCGCTCGCGCTCGTGTTCGACGGCGACGGCGAGTTCGCCGAGGACGTGTTCGACGACGACGGCGAGATGATGCCGGTCGTCCGCGAGCAGCAGCTGCGCGCGAAGATCAAGCGCGACGCGGCGGCGCCCGGCCCGCGCTGGCGGCTCGCGCTCGTGCTCGTCGAGCAAGGGGCCGACGAAGATGCCCGCAACCAGCTCGAGCAGGTCGTCTCCGACGATCCGGTGTTCGCGTGGGCGTGGCTCGATCTCGCGCGGTTGTCGGAGAAGCTCGGCGAGGTCGGCGGCGCGATCGACGAGGCGCGGATGGCCGCCGAAGCCGCCGAAGGTGTCCAGCATCCCCAGGCCGGCTACTTCTGGTCGCAGGTCGCGCGGCTCGCCGTCCGCAACGGCGACGAGATGACCCGCGCGCAAGCCGCGACGCGTGCGAGCCTGCTCGCGCCGGACCTCAAGAAGAGCCAGCTCGATGGTGCGCGCGAGCGGATCGCCGCCGGCGATCAGGCGAGCGCGAAGGGCCTACTCGAGCTCCTCCGCGCGGTGTGGCCGCGAGATCTCGAAGTGCTCGATCTCGCGAAGCAGCTTACCTGAACACCGCTTGATCGGCCTTGATGCCCTGCGCCTCGAGCTCCGAGTAGAAGCGCGGCACGGTGCCCGTCGGCGAGAAGCTGTTGTTCTGGTACGCGAACACCATCTGCGTTTCGAACGTGGTGTCCGAGACGCCCGTGATCTCCTCGATCGAGTGGACCTTGATCGAGCCGTCGGCGTGACGCGCGACGTGGACGACAATCTCGAACGAGCTCGCGACGAGCTCGCGCGTGGCGCCATCGCCGCCGAGCTGGACCGAGCGGGTCAGCGTCGCGAGCCGGTTGAGCACCGCGTTCGCACCCTCGCCCGTCGCGGCGACGACCGCACCGTCGACCGTCGAGTTGAGCGCGTGGACGAGCGTGAGTGCCTCGCGCCCGCGGATCTCGCCGACGATCAGGCGATCCGGCATGAACCGCAGCGCCATCTCGACGAGCGCGGTCATGTCGACGTCGTTCTGCCGGCCGGTGCCGGGACGCGACTCGAGCTGGATCCACTCGTCGCGACCGAGTGCGAGCTCCGCGACCTCTTCGACGGACACGACGCGCTCGCCGGGAGGCGATGCGGACGCGAGCGCCGCGACGAGGCTGGTCTTGCCCGAGCCCGGGCCACCGCACACGAGGATGTTGCGGCGCGCCGCGATGCAGGTCGCGAGGAAGTCCGCCATGCCGCTCGACAGCGTGTTCTGGCCGACGAGATCCGACAGCGACGGCATCGTCGCGGCCGGCTTCTTCAACACGAGGCACGCACCGCGCGCCGCGACCGGCGACACCGCGGCCGTGAGCCGCGTGCCGTCGCGCATGCGCAGATCGACGACCGGACGCTGCTCGTCGATCACCGAGTTTGCCTCGTGGACGAGCCGCTTGACGACGCGCTCGAACACGTCGTCCGAGCTGAATGCCTTGCCCGAGCCGCGCAGCACGCCGTTCTTGCCGACGACGACGCGATCGCGCCGATCGATCAAGATCTCGTCGAGCGCTTCGTCCGCGAGCAGATCCTCGAGAGGTCCGAGCGCGAGCGCCTCGTTGAGCGTCTCTTTGATTAGCGAATCTTGATCGATGTACTTCGGCAGCTCGCCGGAGGTCTCGAGCGTCTCGACGAGATCGATCGTCGCGCGCTCGGCCTTCTGCCAGAGGTCTTCCTCGTGCAGACGGTCCATCGGGATCTTGTCGAGATCGAGCTTCGCGCGCAGGCGCTCGAGGATGTTCGACTGGAGGTCGAGCATCTTCACGACCTTCGGATCGAGCGGCTCGAGCTGGACGCCGCGCTTGCTCGGCACCGACAGCGGCCGACCGACGATCTTCTTCGCGCCCTGACCGACGAGGTTGCGAGCCTTGTTCTTGTCCTGGAGCGGAACGACCGGCGCCGGCGGCTGCTCGACGGGACGCGCCGAAGCCGCGGAAGGCGGCGGCGTGAACGACGGCGCCGGGGCAGCCGGCTGAACCGCGGCTGCGGGTGGCGGCAGCGTCGCGACCGGCGAAGGCGCGGCCGGCGGCGCGAAGTGGGGCTCGGCCATCGTCGGACCGGCGGGCGGCGCGACGGGTGGCATCGGCGCCATCGGCGGCGGCATCGTGCCACCGGGGCGCAAGTTCGGACGGCCCGGCGGCGGGCTCGCGATCGGCGGCATGTCGCGCGGAACATCGCGCGGTGGCAGCGGCTCGCGGGGCGAGAGCGGCGGCGGCGGACCACCGAGGTCGCGCGGCGCTCCCGGTGCGGGACGCGGCGGCCCCGGACGCGGTGCCGGCGGTGACATCGGTGCGGGAGCAGGCGCGGGCTCCGGAGATCCCATGCCCATCGGCGGACCACCGAGACCTCCACCCATGGGCATCGGCATCGGCATCGGCGCAGCTTCGGTGGGGCGCGGCGGCCGCGACTGATCCATCACACTCGCCGCGCGATCTTGTCCCGGCGGCGACGTCGTCGTCTCCGACGGACCATCGGCATCACCGCTCGCGGCTTCGTCGACACCGACGATGAAGTCGCCGATGTAGATCTTGTCGCTGTCCTTGACGACGAGCGGGCTCGTGATCTTGCGACCGTTGACGTACGTGCCGTTCGTGCTCTTGAGATCGACGATGATGAACTTGCCGTCTTTCAGCACGATCCGCGCATGGCGCTTCGACACGTTGCCCTTCGGGAGCACGATGTCGTTGCCTTGCACGCGCCCGATGGTGACCTCAGGCTTGTTGAACACCATGCGGCGCTGCTCGCCGCCCTTTTCCTGAATCAGTATGGTGAACATGTGCTCCTGAGGCGGGTACGTCCCTTCGCCCCAAGCAAACGGTACTAACCTTCGGCAATCACGGTCAAGTTCGGGGCGCTCCAGACGTGCCTGAGGACGGATCGACCGACGGTTTCTCTTCCCCGGATCCCGAAGCCGGTTTCGGGCTCTTCAGGTGCAAAAAACTTCGTACATCGTCCCACCAAAGCGCCCAAACACCGACGGCAAGGAGGCCTACGAGCGCGCCGACGATCACCACGTCGTGCCAGCGCGGCCTCACCATGAATGGAACGTAGCACGCACCGTCAGTTCGGGCATGATGCCGTTTCCTATGAAGACCTTATCTCTGGTCGGCGCGCTCGTGCTCGGACTGTGCGCGGTAGCGACCGCCGCTCCGACGAAGAAATACCACTTCGAGCTGACCCAGGTGCTCGCGAAGCCCGAGGTCAAAGGCGACGTCGCGAAGCAGGCCGTCGCGCGGGTCGAGGCCCAGATCAAGAAGACGTTCGACTCGCATCCGCAGCTCGTTGCAAATCTCGACGGTGCGCCGGACCCGAAGTCGAATGCCGACGCCTATCGAAAGTTCCTGACCAAGAAGGGGATCTCCGGCGCCTACCTCGTGACGGTCGAAGTGACCGAGGCGACCGAGGAGCTCGTCCCGATGGACGGCAAGCCGAACACCCAGCGGCTGTCGGTCCACGTCGCGATCCACGTGCTCGGCGAGACCATCCCCGGCCGCACGATGGGCTTCACCGGCGACGGTCAGGCGACGGTCAAGCAAGAGGTCGGCGCGAAGCTGCGCGACAAGGACCGCGACTACACCTGGGATGGCGCGGCCGAGACCGCGGTCGGCGACGCGATGAAGACCGTGTTCGCGCAGCTCGCGAAGCCGGCGCACAAGCCGTAGTTACTTTACGAAGCTGCCGATGCGATCGAAGCGAAGCCCGTCGAGCTTCCACGGCGTCGTCAGGTGGAACGTCTGGTAGCTCAGCCACGTGAACAGGGCCTTGCCCTTGATGTTCGCGACCGGGACCGAGCCCCACACGCGCGAGTCGTTCGAGTTGTTGCGGTTGTCGCCCTGCACGAACACGTGGCCCGCCGGGACGACGTAGTGCATGCGCGGCTCGCAGACCTTCGCGCGGTCTTCGGGCTTGTCCTCGACGATCGTGCCGAGGGTCTGCTCCGGGTAGTCCTTCGCGACATCGTGCGCGTTATGGCAATTCGGTACCTCGCTGCTGCGCGGGAAGTCGAGCACGTCGCCCGAGGTCAGCGTGCCGGTCGCGAGCTGGCGGTCGCGCTCGGGACGCCCGCGATCGTGGAACGTGCTGTAGACCTTGCCGTCGACCGTCTCCTCGTAGCGGCTGCACTCCCTCGGATACCAGCCCTCGGCATCTTCATGCGGGTAGCGGGTCTCGCCATTGCGATAGGGGCTGCTGTCGCCTTCGGACACGACGCTGTCCTGATCGAGGTACGTGCAGTTCGCATCGACGAGCTTCGAGGGCACCGCGACGCCGTCGACGTAGACCACGTTGCAGCGAACCTCGACGCTCTGCCCTGCCGTCGCGATCACGCGCTTGATGTAGTCGCGGTCGGGGTCGCACGGATAGTTGAACACGATCACGTCGCCGCGCTTCGGGCTCGCCAGCGAGAACAGCTTCGTCATCGTCCACGGGATCCGCGCGCCGTAGATGAACCGGTTGACGAAGATGTGGTCGTTGATCTCGAGCGTCGGATACATCGACGACGACGGGATCTTGAACGCCTCGACGACGAACGCGCGCAGCGCGAGCGCGATCAGCACGGCCGTGCCGATCGACTCGATGTACTGGAGCGTCGTCGACTTCTCGTGGCGCTTGACGATCCGGTCGACCAGGAGCTCGAGCGCGCCGAGCTGCGCCCGCACGCCAGCGAGGTCATTGTTCGCGAGGCAGGCCTCGGTCTTCGCAGTGACCGCCGCGAGCTCGGCACCCTTGCCGCGGAGATCCGAATCGATCGCGAGTGCGGCGCGCGCTTCCTTGACGAGTCCACGTGCCTCGCGGCGAACACGGCGATCGAGGAGCGCGGCGTTCATTCTATTGGACGAAGCTGCCGATGCGGTCGAAGCGGATGCCGTCGAGCTTCCACGGCTTGAAGAGATCGAACCGCTCGTACGACAGCCAGATGAACAGCGCCTTGCCCTTGATGTTCTCGAGCGGGACCGAGCCCCACACGCGCGAGTCGTTCGAGTTGTTGCGGTTGTCGCCCTGCACGAACACGTGCCCCTCGGGCACGACGTAGTGCTCGCGCGGCTCGCAGACCTTCGCGTCGCTCTCGGACTTGACCTGGACGATCTTGCCGAGCACCTGTTGCTGCGCGTTCTTCGTCCCGTCCTCGGAGTTCGCGCAGTTCGGCGGCGGCGAGTGATCGTGGAGCGGGAAGTCGCGCGAGTCGCCGTCGGTCAGGGTGCCCTCGGCGAGCCGGCGCTCGCGATCGGGACGCTCGCGGTCGTGGAACGTGTTGTAGACCTTGCCGTCGACGGTCTCGGAGTACCGGCTGCACTGCCGCGGGTACCAACCTTCGGAGTCCTCGTGCGGAAAGCGCTCCGCATCGGATCGGCCCGAGCCTTCCGACACCGCCGAGTCCTGATCGAGGTACGTGCAGTTCGCGTCCTCGAGGTGCGAGGGCACGGCGACGCCATCGACGTAGACCACGTTGCAGCGGACCTCGACGGTCTGGCCGGCCGTCGCGATCACGCGCTTGATGTAGTCGCGCTCCGGCTCGCACGGATAGATGAAGACGATCACCTCGCCGCGCTTCGGCCCGCGCAGCTCGAACAGCTTCGTCATCGTCCACGGGATGCGCACGCCGTAGATGAACTTGTTGACGAAGATGTGGTCGCCGATCTCGAGCGTCGGATACATCGACGACGACGGAATCTTGAACGCCTCGACGACGAACGCGCGAAGCGCGAGCGCGATCAGGATCGCGGCGCCGATCGATTCGACGTAGTCGCGCGCGGTCGATTTCGGCGGCCGCTTGACGAGCTCGTCGACGAGCGCGTCGAGGACGGGGAGCTGCGCGCGCACGCCGGAGAGGTCGCTCTTCGAGAGGCTCCCCTCCATGCCCGCGGTCACGGTCTCGAGGTCGCCGCCCTTGCCGCGGAGGCCGCGCTTCACGCCGAGTGCGGCGCGGGCTTCTTTGACGAGGATGCGAGCTTCGCGGCGGACTCGCCGATCGAGGATCGCCGCGTTCATCAGTCGACCTTCAAGATCGTCAAGAAGGCCTCCTGCGGCAGCTCGACGGAGCCAACGGACTTCATCCGCTTCTTGCCCTCTTTCTGCTTGTTGAGGAGCTTCTTCTTGCGCGAGATGTCGCCGCCGTAGCACTTCGCGGTGACGTCCTTGCGGATCGCTTTCACCGTCGTGCGAGCGATCACGCGCGAGCCGATCGCGGCCTGGATCGCGACGTCGAACATCTGGCGCGGCACGACATCCTTCATCTTCGTCGCGAGCTCGGTGCCGCGGTGATACGCGGTATCCCGATGCGAGATCATCGACAGCGCATCGACGCGCTCGCCGTTGACGAGCACGTCGAGCCGGATCAAGTCCGCTTCGCGGTACCCAGCCGGTTCGTAGTCGAGGGAAGCGTAGCCGCGCGACATCGTCTTCAGTCGATCGTAGAACCCGAACACGATCTCTGCCATCGGCAATTCGTAGATCACGCGGATTCGACCACCTGGGTCGTAATGGAGCCCGATCTGGATGCCGCGCCGCTCCTGGCACAGCTGCATGATCGGCCCGACGTACTCCTGGGTGAGGTGCAGCGTCGCGGTGACGATCGGCTCCTCGATCGCGTCGTATTTGCCCTGATCGGGGACCTTCGCCGGGTTGTCGAGCTCGATGACCTCGCCGCCGCTCAGCTTGATCCGGTAGCGCACGCTCGGCGCCGTCGTGATGAGGTTGAGGTTGAACTCGCGCTCGAGCCGGTCCTGGATGATCTCCATGTGGAGCAGGCCGAGAAATCCGGTGCGGAACCCGAAGCCGAGCGCCGACGACGTCTCCGGCTCGTACGTCACCGATGCGTCGTTCAGCACGAGCTTGCCGAGCGCGTCCTTGAGATCTTGATAGTCGGCCGCGTCGACCGGGAACAGACCGGCGTAGACCATCGGCTGGACGGTCTTGAACCCGGGCAACGGCTCCGCGCACGGCCGATCCGCATCGGTGATCGTATCGCCGACGCGCGCGTGGGCGATATCGCGGATCGAGGCCGCGAGGATGCCGACCTGCCCTGCCTCGAGCGAGTCGACCTCGAGCACCGCGGGACGACGCACCGCGATCATCGTGCAGTCGTACACGACCTCGGTGTTCATGAACTTCAGCTTCGTCCCCTTGACGATCTTGCCGCTGACGACACGAACGAGAACGACGACGCCGCGGAACGTGTCCCACCAGCTATCGAAGATCAGCGCGGACAGCGGCGCTTCGCGATCGGCCACCGGCGGCGGGATGCGCTCGACGACCGCTTCGAGCATGTCGCGAATGCCGACACCGGACTTCGCCGACACCAGCAGCGCGTCCTTCGCATCGAGACCGATCATGTCCTCGATCTGCTGCTTGACCCAGTCGGGCCGCGCGACCGGCAGATCGATCTTGTTGAGGACCGGAATGATGTCGAGGTCGTTGTCGAGCGCGACGTAGACGTTCGCGAGCGTCTGCGCCTCGACGCCTTGCGCGGCATCGACGACGAGCAACGCGCCTTCGCACGCGGCGAGCGAGCGCGACACCTCGTAATGAAAGTCGACGTGGCCCGGCGTGTCGATCAGGTGAAACTGGTAGGTCTGGCCGTCGTTCGCCTTGTAGGACAACTGGACCGACTGCGCCTTGATCGTGATGCCACGCTCGCGCTCGAGGTCCATCGAATCGAGCATCTGCTCCTTCGCCTCGCGCGCGGTGACCGCACCGCATTCTTCCAGGATGCGATCAGCGAGCGTGGTCTTCCCGTGATCGATGTGAGCGATGATCGAGAAGTTGCGAATACGATCGGCGGGGAACGACACGGACGTGTGGCTTGTTAGCGTGATGGCAGGCGAAGGTCCACCTGGCCGGGGAGTTGATCGCGATACTTGTCGAGGACGAGATCGATGCCCTGGCGGATGTACTCGGCAACAGGCACTTTCGTACGCTCGTGCAGCGCCTTGAGCCGCGCGTCCTGCTCGGGCGTGATGTAGACCGTCGTCGAGATCTTTTTTCGGGGCACGGTGTCCGGAGGCGTGACCTTATGTGACCATATGCACGTGGTCAACCGGGCCATTGGTTGCGTGAGCGACCGCGTGGGCTTAAGGTCTGAGGGTGATGGCGAAGGTCTCGAAATTCGGTCTGTTGTTGCTCGTGGTCGGTTGCCACTCGAACGACAAGAGCACCACCCCCAAGAACGCGGAAGCCGACCAGGGAATCCCGAAAGTCGACCCGACGCTCTGCGATACGCAGGGCAAGAACGTTCAGACCTACGACCTGAACCACGACAACAAGCCCGACGTCTGGCGTCTCTACAAGACCGAAGACGAAGGCGGCACCAAGGTCGAGTTCATGACCTGCAAGCAGGTCGACTTCGACCACGACGGCCGCAAGGACTGGGTCGTCGCTTACAACCGCAAGGGTACGCCGCTCTACGAGATGGCGGACTTCGACTACGACGGCAAGTGGGACATGAAGGCCGTGTTCGATCCGAAGACCGGCTTGGTCGCCGAGGTCGAGCGCGACACCGACTTCGACGGCAAGTTCGACGTCAAAGAGATCTACGACACCGGCGGTCAGCTCACCAGCGTGCGCCGCGATCGCAATGGCGACGGCCAGCCCGATCAGTGGGAGCAGTACAAGGACGGCGTCCTGATCGCGATCCTCTACGACGACGATTTCGACGGTAAAGTCGATCGCCGCGAGGAGATTCCGGGCGCGCATCCGAAGGTCGAGATGCCGACGACGATGGATCCGACCGCGACCGGCACGCTCGGTGGCACCGGCAGTGGCGCTGGCGCACCGCCCGCGACTCCCGCAGCGAAGCCCGCGCCGAAGAAATAGCCGTGTCGACCGTCGTACCGAAGCCCTGGGGCCACGAGCTGATCTGGGCGAAGACCGACCGCTACGTCGGCAAGATCCTGCACATCAAGGCGGGCGAGTCGCTGTCGCTCCAGTATCACCGCGTGAAGGACGAGACCATCATGGTGCTCGCCGGGCGGCTCGCGTTCGAGCACTACGTCGACGGCCAACCGCCGACGCGTAGCGAGCTCGCACCGCACGAGCCGTTTCACATCACGCCGGGCCTCCGCCATCGGATGATTGCGATCGAGGATACGGATGTCGTCGAGGTCTCGACGCCCGAGCTCGACGATGTGGTGCGGCTCGACGATCGCTACGGCCGCGCGAACACGTAGTTGATTGATCATCTTCCCGCTCTTATCCGCGGGAGCCCTATGTTCCCGCTCTTATCCGCGGGAGCCCTACTTCTTCTTCGGCGGCGCGTTCTGCATCTTCTTCTTGAGCGCCGCGAGCTCGTCGTCGACGTTGCCGCCGCGCTGTTTCGTCGAGCTTTGCGGGGGCGGTGAGCTGCTCGGATTCGGCGTGCTCGGTTTGGCCGCGCCCGGCTTGGCGCCCCCGGTGGCCCGCTTGAGCGCTTCGAGCTGATCGTCGATCGAGACGCGCCTGCCCGATGTCGGGGGCGGTGGCGAGTAGTCCACCGAAGATGACGACGGACGAGGTGGTGTCGCGCGCGGCGGCGGGATGTCTTTGATCTTCTCGATCGCTCGCTCGAGCTCTTTCAGCTCGGCCTCGAGGCTCGCGAGCTCGGCGAGCATCGCGTGCATCCGGGCGCGCTCGGCGTCGGCCTTGCGCTCGTACTGCGCGGCCTCGTCTGCAGCGCCGCGCGCTTCGGCGCCCTTCGCCTTGTCGGCCGCCTCGGTCGCGGCATCGCGCGATGCGGTCATCGAGCGCGTCATCTCTGCCATCCGGCGCGCGACCTCGCTGCGCAGCCGCTCGAGCTCGGCCTTGTCCGGAATCGCTTCGTCGGCGGGGCCACTGTCCGAGCCGCCGCCGAGATCCTCGAGGTCGCCGGGCATCGCCGTGGTCGCCGCGGCCGCCTGAGCTGCCGTGCTCGCGGCGCGCACGCGATCGCGGGTCGCGCCGTACGCGGCTGCACGGCGCTCGTCGATCACCGCGCGCTTGTCGCCGGCGACCGCCGCGACGATATCGGCGACGTGGTCCGCGCCGTCCTCGCTGACATGCGGCGGCGATCCGCCGAACGCGCTGTCCATCGCAGACGCGAGCATCAACAAGCCGCGCGCCGAGATCGCGCGCTTGCGGGCCTCGAGTGCGGCCGCCAGCTTCGCCGCGTTCGGCAACAGGTCGTCGATCAGCGCGACGAGCTTGCCGCCGACGAGCATCACCCGCGCGACGGTCTCCGGCTTCGGCCGCGCGACGATCACGTCGGCCGCGCGCCACAAGAACGGTGCATCCGGCGATGCCCCGAACAACTTGCCGCGCAGACCCAGCGTCGGGACCTGGCGGCGCAACACGGCCGCGGCATCGACATCGCCGGCCGCGTCGAACAGGAACGTGATCGCCTCGTTCGCATCGAGCAGCGAGAGCTGGAGCGCGAGCTGACCGGTGAGCTCGGCCCCGAGCCCCGCGACCTCGACGAGTGCGAGCTTGCCGTGCAGCTTGAACCGCGAGCGCACGCTCGCGCGATCCTGCGCCCCCGCATCCGCGAACGCGCGCTCGCCGATCGCACCGACGACGAGGATCCGATCGCCTTCGACGCCGGCATCCTGCAGCGCGACCGCCGAGAGCTCGTCGACGGCGACGAACCGATCCGCATCGGTGTGCGCCCACGCCGGTACTGGCTCGAGGTCGCTGACGACCGCGATCACCGGCGCCGGATTCGTCGCCGCATCGCGCGCGACCGTCAGCGCGAGCGCCGCGTGCGGATCGAAGACGACGGTGGCATCCGGCGGACTGGCTTCGAGCTCGCGGCGCAGCTTGCGCTCGGCACCCTCGCCGAGCAGTGCTCGGCGCACGCGATCGGTGATCGCACCGCCGCCGCCCCCTGCCCCGCCGACATCGATCGCGCGCACGCGCATCCCGGCCGCTTCGAGTGCCGCCAGCACCGGCACGACCGCGCTCGACGGCGCACCGGAGCTCGTGACGACGAGGACGTGTGCGTCAGCCACGGATCACGACCTCTCGATTGACCAGGTTCGGCGGGCGGCGCCCGGCGAGCACGTCGATCACCGCATCTGCACAGAGCCGCGCCATCTGCGTCCTTGTCTCGGTGGTAGCCGATCCGATGTGCGGCGCCAAGACCAGCCGCGGACAGTCGTAGAACCGCGCATCGATCTCGGGCTCGCGCTCGAACACGTCCAGCGCCGCCGCGAAGATCCGGCCCGCGTGGAGCGCGGCGATCAGCGCCGCTTCGTCGACACAGCCACCGCGCGCCGTGTTGACGAGGATCGCGGTCGGCTTCATCCGCGCGAGCCGCTCTGCGTTGACGACATGTCGGGTCTCCGGCGTGAGCGGACAATGCAGGCTGACGACGTCGGCCGTCGCGAACAGCGCGTCGAGGCCGACCTGGCGCGCCGAGATCACGCGCATGCCGAACGCCTCCGCGCGGCGTGCGACCGCCTTGCCGATCCGGCCCATGCCCACGATACCGAGCGTCTTGCCGGTGAGCTGGATCCCCAGCAATTGATCGAGGCGCCACCCCGGCCAGTCGCGCCCGCGCACCATCGCCTCGCCCTCGGGCAACCGGCGCGCTGCCGCGAGCATCAGTGCGAACGCGAGCTCGGCGGTGGCCTCCGTCAACACATCGGGCGTGTTCGTCACCGCGATGCCCGCGCGCGTCGCCGCAGCGACGTCGATGTTGTCGTAGCCGACCGCGCAGTTCGCGATCACGCGCAATTTCGGGGCGCGGGCGACGACTGCGGCATCGATGCGATCGAGCAAGAGGCAAACCAGGGCGTCGGCGTTCGCGAGATCGACGTTCGCGATGCCACGCCATTCATTCGGAACCTCGATCTCCGCATCGGGGATCATCGCCGCGAGATCGATCGGCAAGCTCGACGTCGAAACGACGCGCACCACCAGTCGAGTCTACGTGGTCAACCCTCGACGCGCTCGCTTGCGTCGCACGATCCGGCCTACGTCGGATCGACCTCGCGTAGCGCAACCGCATGAACTGCCCGCATAGCTCGCTCAGTGTCCTCGACCCATCCTGCAACGAGCGGCCCGCGAGCGAACGTTCTGCCGGCCCCTGTGCCTTTGTGCCTCTGTGGTAATCCGAATCTGGGCACTGGAAATCGTCGGCAGGTGCCGACCGGGCAACGCGTTGCCCGATCGGCACAATTCTCCCGATTCCCGGAGCCCGGATTACCACAAAGCCACGAAGGCACAGGGACGGCCGGAACGTTCGCTCGCGGGCCGTTCGTCGCAGGACCGGTCGAGCGCACCGAGCGAGTCAGGCGACCAGCTCTAGCCATTGCGCTGCGCAGCGACGTCGTAGCCGCGATTCCTCGCGTGATCGTCGGCGACTGGAGCTCTTCGAGACGCGTGTTAAGGTCAGTGCGTGCGTTGGCTCTCGCTTGTCGTGATGCTCGCGGCGAGCATCGCGCTCGCCGATCCGGCAGGCGTGCCCGTAGGTGGCCCGGCGAAGCTGCCCGAGGCGACCGTTGGATCGGGCTCGGGCTCCAGCGCTGGCGCCTACGACAGGCTCGCCGATCCGAAGGCGCCGCTGAAGTCGCTGACCGACGATCCGGTCGTCGGTAACTCGCCTCGGATCAACGGCGACGAGGTTCATGGTGTCGTCGCGTTCACGTTCGACGACGGCCCGAATCCCGAGACCACGCCGGCAGTGATCGACGCGCTCGAGAAGTACGACATCCCGGCGACGTTCTTCATCGTCACCCAGCGCTTGCTCGGCAAGCACGGCGAGGTCCCGCGCGACATCCTCCAGCGCGAGCTCGCCGCGCACTTCATGGTCGGCAGCCACTCGGTCTCGCACAAGCTTTTGAAGAGCGCCGGGCCCGACATGGTCGCGAAGGAGATGGACGCTTCGTTTCGCACGCTCGCGAAAGAAGCGGCTCGCCCGATCGGGATGTTCCGGCCGCCGTACGGTGCGCTATCGGGGGCGGGCCGCGCACGCCTCAAGCAGCTCGGCGTCACCGAGGTGATCTGGTCGATCGATACGCTCGACTGGAAAGCGCACGACGCCGACAAGCTGCGCAAGAAGGTCCTCAGGATGATCCTTCACGACAACGGCGGCGTCGTGTTGATGCACGACGTGAAGCCGATCACTGCGAAGATCATCGCGGACGTGCTCGATGATCTCGAAGCCGAGAATTGCAGCCGACTCGCCGCGAGCCCGCCGAAGGAACCGATCTGGCCCGTGTCACTCCACTACTTCTTGCGCGACGACAAGAAGACCTCGCGCGCGATCCCCGCCGATGTCCAGAAACGAACCGAGGCGTACAAGGCCGGGCTCGCTAACCGCTGTAAGAACCGGACGCCGGTGAAAGACGACAGCAAGCCGTGCCTCGCAAATCCTCTGGCGAAGGGCTGTTCGTAGCGGTGAATCGGCGCGCTTAATCCGGTTCATCAGCGCTCCCGCGTTGCTGAAACCAACGCGATCGCCCCTACAGATCACATTTCGTAACAATGGCCTGAGGCGCCTTCTTTCTTGGTTGACTACTACATGAGCACACATTAGGGTCGCCGCGCTTTGGGAGCCGGGCCCAACGCAGTGGAACGTGTGAAGAACTCATGGAACATCAGAATGTTAGGGGTGTCGACGACGGGTGGGAGAACCTCATGGCGCCGCTGACGTGGGACCGTCATACCCCCGTCGCGCCGACGCGACCGAAGACCGTCGACCCCGATCTCGACGGCCTCGACACCAATCAGTTCGAAGCGGTCGAACCAGGGATGGATTTCGGCGAGGGTGAGGGCGAGCGCACGGTCATCACGACCGCCTCGTACGACCTCAAGCCGAAGTTCACCGGTCGCGCCGCGGCCATCGCCCAGCTCCAGGGCATCGTGTCGAAGGCGTTCGCGCCGAACGGTACGCTCGGCTTCGCGGTCGTGGTGGGCGAGCCCGGCATGGGCAAGAGCCGCATCCTTCACGAGCTGATCGGCCGCTCGAAAGCGCAGCACCCCGGCCTGATCGTGCTCGCCGGCATCGCGGACGAGAACTCGCATGCATACGGTCCGATCGCGCGCGCGCTGACCTCGCGGTTCGGCGTGGTGGTCGGCGAGAACCCGGATGACAGCCGCGACAAGATCCAGGCGGGCGTCGCCGAGGTCGTCCCGGCCCAGCGCGTTCCGGAGATCGCACATCTCATCGCGCACCTCCTGCGCGTGCCGTTCGACGACAGTCCGGTCGTCGGACCGTTGCTCGATTCGCCGCAGCGGCTCGAAGCGCGTCTGTTCATGGCGCTCAAGCGCCTGCTCACCGCCGAGACCGACAACCACCCCGTGTTGATCATCGTCGAGAACCTCGAGCTCTGCGAGACCGACACGATCAACTTCATCCAGTACCTCGCCGCGGGCATGACCGATCGCCGCGTCGCGATCGTCGGCACCGCGACGCCGGCGCTGTGGCAACGCCACACGACGTTCGGCGAAGGCGAAGTCGCACCGACGAAGATCGACCTGACGGCGCTGACGCCGAGCGAGGCCGAAGAGCTGATCCGCGAGCTGTGCAAGCAGCTCCACGAGGTCCCCGGCAAGCTGGTCCAGCACGTCCGCGGCATGGGCGGCTCGCCGCGCGCGATCCACGAGCTCGTTCGCTGGCTGCTCGAGAGCGAAGTCATCGTCCGCGAGGGCATGATGTGGCGGCTCGACGGCGAGAAGCTCGTCACCACGACGCTGCCGAAGACCTACGACGACCTCGTCGCCGCGCGCCTCCGCGTGATGGAACCGATCGAGCGCCGCGTGATCGAGATGGCGGCCGTCGTCGGCGAGCGCTCGTGGCTCGACGCGATCATCGCGCTCGAGCGTTCGAACGCGACTGCGAACCTCACCGATCCCGATGGGCCGACGCTCTCCGAGATCGCGAGCTCGGGCGATCACAGCCGGATGGCGATCGTCGCCGCGGTCAACAAGCTGATCGAGCGCGAGTGGCTGATCGAGATCCCGCTGTCGTCGGTGTCGGGCGAGCGCGAGCTGCGCTTCGCGTACCCGAACCTGTGGGCGCTGACCTACAAGGGCCTCGACGAGAATCGCCGCCGCGACTATCACCACATCGTCGCGCGCTGGCTCGAGCTTCATCCCGAGGGCCGCTCGCCCGCGCAGCAAGAAGAAGTCGGTCGTCACCTCGCGCTCGCTGGCTCGACTCGCGAAGCCGCGATCCGCTACCGCCGTTCGGCGGAGGTCGCGCGCGCCGAATACCAGAACGAGAAGGCGATCCGGTTGTTCGACCGCGCCCTCGCCTGCCTCGGCAATCAGGACCTCGCGCAGCGCCTCCACATCTGGCACGACCTCGGCTCGGTCTACGAGCTGATCGGCGACTTCGAAGCCGCGCTCGGCGCGTTCGAGCGGATGCTGCGCCTGTCGTGGGTCGCCGCGAGCAAGACGAAGGCGGCCGTCGCGTTCAACAAGATGGGCCGGGTGTGGCGCCGGAAGGGCGACTTGAAGCTCGCGCTCGAATACCTCGAGCGTGGCCTCGAGCTGTTCCGCGGCACCGGCGATGGCCGCGGTATCGCAGGCTCTCTCGACGACATCGGCAAGACGCTCCAGATGCTCGGCCGCTACGACGACGCGCACGCAAAGATCACCGAAGCCCTCGCCCGCCGCGGCAAGGGCGGTGACAAGCGCGCGATCGCGACGTCGATGTCTCGGCTCGGCGATGTCCAGCAGGATCGCGGTCAGTACGAGTCCGCGTACAACTGCCACAAGGAAGCGCTCGAGCTCCGCACCGCGGTCGGCGATCGTTGGGGCATGGTCGTCTCTCAGAACAACCTCGCCGCTCTCGCGTTCGAGCTCGGCGATGCCGCCGAGGCGAAGGCCAAGTGGCTCGCGGCGCTGCCCGAGGCGGAGCAGATCGGCGCGCTCCCGCTCGCCGCATTGATCCTCGCGAACCTCGGCGAGGCCGCGCTCGGCGACGGCAAGCTCGAGGAGGCGCGCAGCCGCCTCGACAACGCACTCGAGATCATCGAGGACATCGACGATCGCGGGCTCGAGAGCGAGGCGTGTCGCCATCTCGCGACGCTCGAGAAGATGCAGGGTCACCCGCAGGCGGCGCGCGAGCTCGCCGAACGCGCGCTCGACGTCGCGAAGAAGTCGGGCCAGCGCGAGCGCGAGGCCCAGGCGCTGTTGACGCTCGGCGACGTGTTGTCTACGAGCCTGTACGACGCCGCGGATCAGGCCGATGGCGCCGACACCGCACTCGACGCCTCGGTCGCGTACGGCAGGGCGATCGACGTCCTCCGCGCGATCGGCAACGAGGCGGCGCTCGGTAAGGCACTGTATGCGTTCGGTCGTTACAAGGCCGAGACCGGCGCGCTCGCGGATGGCAAGGACATGCTGCGCGACGCGATCGCCGTGTTCGCGAAGCTCGGGCTGGCACGGCCAGCCGGCGATGCCGAAAAGCTTCTCGCGACGCTGCACTAGCCAGGTCCCGGCCTTGCCCCCAGACGGTTCGCTAGGCATGGTTGCCAGACGCGCCGATGATCTGGTTCTGGCTCGGCTTCTTCGCGCTCGTCGCACTGCTCCTGTTCCTCGATCTCGGGGTGGTGCACCGGCGCGCGACCGCGATGTCGCTGCGTACGGCCGCAGCGTGGACTGCCGGCTGGATCGCGCTCGGCCTCGCGTTCTCGGGCGTCGTCTATCTGATCTACGAGAACAACTGGGCCGGTGCGCATCACCCTAGCGGCGGCGCCGACGCGACGATCACGTACGTCTCGGCGTACCTGCTCGAGCAAGCGCTGTCGATCGACAACATCTTCGTGATGTCGCTCGTGTTCCGCAGCTTCAACATGCCGCTGAAGTACCAGCACCGCGTGTTGTTCTGGGGAATCCTCGGCGCGATCGTGTTCCGCGCGATCATGCTCGGCGGCGGCGCGTATCTCGCGGCGCGCTTCGACTTCATCTTCTACATCTTCGGCGGCTACCTCGCGTGGCAGGGCCTGAAGCTGTTCAAGGGCGACGACGAAGAGGCCGACGACGGCATGGACAATCGCGCCGTCCGCTTGCTGCGCCGCTGGATCCGGATCTCCGACGCCGATCACGGCGGTGCGTTCAGCGTGAAGATCGACGGCAAGCGCTGGTTCACGACGATCGCGGTATGCCTCGTCGTCATCGAGCTCACCGACGTCGTGTTCGCGCTCGACTCGATCCCCGCGGTGCTCTCGGTCTCGCAGGACACGTTCATCATGATCACGTCGAACGTGTTCGCGATCATGGGGCTGCGCTCGCTGTACTTCGTCCTCGCAGGCGCGATGGAGAAGTTCCGCTACCTCAAGATCGCGCTCGCGGTGCTGCTGATCTTCATCGGCGCGAAGATGATCGCGCACAACTGGATCGACATCGCGCACTGGATCTCGCTGATCGTGATCGCCGGCATCATCGGCATCGGGATCGCGGCGTCGCTCCTGATCAGCGAACGAGAACCAGCATCTCCGTCTCCATGATGTCCTCGGCCCAGCGCCGCTTGTATTCCATCTCGGTGCCGAGGTCGTAGCGCGCGACGCCGGCGTCGCACAGCTCGCGGATCTGGCGGAGCTGGAGCAGATTGCCGATGTCGAGCCCCGCGAGCGAATCGTCGTACGAGAACTGCAGTCCGCGATACTCGCCGGCCATCACCGCGCCGAGGATGTAGCCGACATCGCGATCGGCCTTGCGCGCGAAGATCGTGCGCTGCTGGCCGAGCGCGCACAGCCGCGGCAGCATCGCGTTGTAGAACGCGCGCATCGGGCCCTGCGAGATGCCGACCTGATCGCGCGACTTCCAGCTCGCGAGCTCGACGGCCTGGATCCGCTCGTACAGCGCGCTTGCACCGCCTTCATCGGCGCGCACGATCTCGAACGTGAGGCCTTGTTGCTGCGCGCGCGCTTCGGCCTTGCGCAGGCTCTTGCGAAACTCGCGCGATCGCCGCGCCAGGAACCCATCGACGCCGCCCTCGAGGCTCGCGACGTGACGCACGGTCGGCTGGCCGCGCCTCCGCTCCCAGCGCGCCGGCAGTGTGGCTTCCAGGGCACGGCGTTGCGGCCCGGCGACAGTCAGGCCCGACAAGATCACGAGCTGCCAGTCACGACGGTTGGCAAGGACGGGTACGACCTCGTCGACCAGCGCGACCGGATCGCGCCCGATGAGAGGCGCTGCGAGCCCCCACGCGAGCTCGACCGGCTCGATGTACGGGAATCCGGCGGGATGGACGCCCCGCATCGCGGCGAAATAGCCGTTCTGGCCTCGAAACGAGAACGCTGCACGCGGGGGCATGAGTGCGCCGGCGGCCGCGAGGATCCACGCGGTGGAGCTACAGAACCGATCGATCGCTGGAGTCAGCGCCACTTCGCGATCGAAGTCGTCCGCGACTGCGACGAGGTCGACCGGTTCCACGCCCCCCATCGTAGTGGGCCTGCGACGTTCGGCACGGTGGCCGCGCACGGTTTCTGCAATAATCGGCCGGATGCGTAGACTTGCCCTTGTTCTGGCGGTGGCGACGGGCTGTGGAACGACCAGCTACAAGATTCCTGGCTCGGAGCTGCAGCGACTGGCGATGGTGCCGCCGGCACAGCGCGGCCAGAGCGTGCGCGTCGTCCAGCAGCTCTCGGACGCCGATGTCGGCGCGCCGACACCGGTCACCGCCGAGACCCAGATCGTGATCTTCCCCGACGTCGTGGTCTACGACGACGGTCGTCGTCGGCCGGTGCACGACGGTTGGGGCCCGCACGCGAACACCGGCGGTGGCGGCGGTGGCGGTGGCGTGAACGTTCGATCGTCGGGTGGCAGCGGTGGTCACGGCGGTGGTTGGGGTGGCGGCGGCGACGGCAAGGCCGAGGCGATCGCGATCCTCGTCGTCGCCGCGACCGCGCTCGTCGTCGCAGCAGCGGTCGAAGGCTCGCGCGACGACGGCTACGTCCAGCTCCATCCGATGCATCCGCTCTATCTATTCGGACGCGATGGCTCGAGCGCGGTGATGCCGCTCGCGGCGCTCGATCCCGACTCGGCCGCGTTCTCGCGGTTCGCGATCGTCCGCTCGAACGAAGGCCCGTGGCACTGGCTCGGCCGCGCCGCACTCGATCGCGAGGGATTCACCTACGCGTTGTTCGGCGGCATCGGCACGTATCAATCCGCCGACGGCAGCAAAGCGAGCGGCACCGCGACGACGATCCAGCTCGGGTTCTTCCCCGAACAGCATATCGGTGTCGTCGCGAACTGGTTCTTCGGTTGGCGCGAGAACAACGAGCTCCAGACGCTGTTCGAGACCCGCTACACGCTCGAGCTCCAGGGCTATCTCGCACAGGCCGGCGCGCTCCACTTCGGCCTCTACGGCGGTGGCGATGGTGCGACCCGGCTCGAGGACGGCGTCGTCGGCGGCAACTCGTCGAGCATCGCACTCCAGGGTGGCGCGCTGATCCAGCTCGACTTCAACACGCGGCTCGCGCTGACCGCTCGGATCGGCCAGACCTACGCTCACGAGGAGCGGATGAGCGAAGCGATGCTCGGCCTCTGCGTGTACTGAACGTAGCTACGTGATCGTGTTCGTGCACGTGCACGTGCTCGTGCTCGCACGTTCGGATCGCGCGCGACCGACGTCCGCGCCGAGCGGCGAACCGACGCTTCAATAGGGTTGAATCCGCGTGGGGCAGGTCGCGCTCTACGCTCGGACTTGATCGCGCCCGGTCTTGTAGGGCCTGACGGGCGATCCGGGCAGCGACGCCAATTGGTTCGGGCCGTCGAACGGCGAAGATCGTGCACGTGCACGTGCACGAACACGTGCACGTGCACGTAGCTACCTCTGGTACTTCGCTTTCCACTCGTCGTACGGCATGCCGTAGATCCGCTCGCGCGCCTCGGGGTCGGACATCTCGATGCCGCGCTCTGCGGCAGCCGCGCGGTACCACTTCGACAGGCAGTTCCGGCAGAACCCTGCGAGGTTCATCACGTCCAAGTTCTGGACGTCGGTGCGCTCGCGAAAATGTTGGACCAGTCGGCGGAACGCCGCTGCCTCGATCTCCGTCTGCGTCGGTTCGGGAATCTCGGTCGCCATCGCTTCTGCATAGCATGTGGTACAGAGGCGGAATGGAGTTGCCCGCGTCCGTCACCACGCTGACCCGAGGCGACACCACGTTTTACGTGGTGGGGACGGCGCACGTGTCGCAGAAGTCGGTCGACGACGTGCGCACGGTGATCGACACGGTCCATCCCGACGTCGTCTGCGTCGAGCTGTGCAAGGCGCGCTACGACGCGCTGACCAAGGACTCCGCGTTCCGCGACCTCGACGTGTTCAAGGTCGTGCGCGAGGGCAAGACGCTCTACCTCCTCGGCCACCTCGCGCTCGCGAGCTACCAGCGCCGGATCGGCGCGAGCCTCGGCGTCCAGCCGGGCGCGGAGCTCGTCACCGCGACCAAGACCGCCGCGAAGCGCGACATCCCGGTCGAGCTGATCGATCGCGACATCAACGTCACGCTGCGCCGGACCTGGCGCAACCTCGGCATCTGGCGCCGCCTCACGCTGCTGTGGGGCCTCGTCGCCGGCGGTGAAGAAGCCGAGGATGGCGAAGGCGTCACCGCCGAGACCGTCGAGAATCTCAAGGAGCCGAAAGCGCTCTCCGAGATGCTGACCGAGCTCGGCAAGGCCGTACCCGAGATCAAAGGCCCGCTCGTCGACGAGCGCGATCAGTACCTCGCGTCGAAGATGCGCGAGGCGGGTGAAGGCAAGAAGACCGTCGTCGCCGTCGTCGGCGCCGCGCACGTGCCGGGCATGACGAAGCAGCTCGATCAGCCGATCGATCGCGACGCGCTCGACAAGATTCCGCCGCCGGCGCTGTGGTGGCGGATCGCCAAGTGGACCGTGCCGCTCGCGTTCCTCGCGATCCTGCTCTACCTCGCGAAGGTCAACGACGCGGAGAGCTTCGCGAAGACGATGCTCGCGTGGATCATCCCGACCTCGCTCGGCGCGGCGCTGTTCACCGCGATCGCGGGCGGCTCGCCGTTCAGCGTCGGCGCAGCGCTGATCGCGTCGCCGATCGCACGCGTCTATCCGCTCGTCCGGACCGGCATCGTCGTCGGGATCGTGGAGGCGTGGCGGAGAAAGCCCTCGGTCGCCGACTGCGAGCGACTGCCCGAGGACACGCAATCGATGAAGGGGTTCTGGAAGAACCCGGTGACGCGGATCCTGATCATCGCGACGGCCGCGGGCCTCGGAGCCTTGCTCGGCTTCGGCGTCGGCGTGGGGCTGATCGCGACCCGTCTGTAACGTTCCGCCCGCTCGAACGTCGCCGGGCCGTCACCAACGACCGATGGACTCCCGCGGTCCGACCACGTTACAAACGCCTCATGATCAATCGACGTACGGCGATCAAGCAGATCGGTGGGCTGGCCGGTGCCGCGGCGATGGCGAAGTATCTGCCGGGTTGCAGCTCGCCCGAAGAGCCGAAGGGCATCACGACGTACGTCTACATGATGCTCGAGAACCGCAGCTACGATCACTTCTTCGGCGCGCGGTCGATGCTCGAGGGCAAGGCCGGCGACGGCCTCAAGATGTCGTTCGTCAACAACGACGTCAACGGCAACCCGATCGCGCCGTGGGCGCCGAGCGTCGATCAGATGTGCGATCCGGATCCGCCGCACGGCTGGGTCGCGCTCCACAACAGCTGGAACATGGGCGCGTGCGACGGGTTCGTGAAGTCGCACCAGATGGATCACAACAGCACGACGCTGATCGATCCGATGCAGTACCTGTCGCGCACGCAGCTGCCGATCAGCTACGCGCTCGCCGACGCGTACACGACCTGCGATCGCTACTTCTGCTCGGTGATGGGCCCCACCCTGCCGAACCGCGCGTACTGGCACGCGGCGACCTCGTTCGGCATCGGTCCCGACGACAACGCGAACTCGGAGATCCTGACGACGTTCAACAACGTTCCAGTGCCGACGATCTACAACCGGCTCGAGGACAAGAAGGTCGACTGGGCCTACTACTACGGCTCGATTCCGGTCGTGTCGCTGCTCGGCAACCCGGGGCCATATCAGATCGATCTCGGTCCGAACGACGGCACCGGCAAGATCCGCAAGTTCGGCGACTACGAAGGCCTCACCGGTCAGTTCTTCAAGGACGCCGCCGCAGGCACGCTGCCGCCGGTCACGTACATCGATCCGTTCTTCTACCTGAACGACGATCATCCGCCGATCCATCCGATCAACGGCCAGCTGCTCGTGTCGGCCGTGTACAACGCGCTCGCGAATTCGCCGCAGTGGAAGAACTGCATGCTCGTCGTCACCTACGACGAGAACGGCGGGTTCTTCGATCACGTATCGCCGCCGACGACGACCGATGACACGCTCGCGAAGTTCGGCGTCGATGGCTTCCAGCAGATGGGCTTCCGCGTGCCGACGCTCGTCGCCGGCCCCTACGCGAAGCAGAACTACGTGAGCTCGGTCGTCTACGACCACACGTCGCCGCTCAAGCACCTCCAGAACGCGTTCGGGCTCGAGAGCTTGAACGTCCGCATGGACGCAGCGAATGACCTCTCGGACTGCATCGATATGGAGCGGCTGATGGCGAACAAGCCCGCCGACCCGATCACGCTGCCGACGATCAATCTCGACGATTGGCCGATGGATCCGAATGCTTGCTCGCACTCGGGTGGGTTCAAGTACCTGGACCCGATCAGTCAGTGGGCCGATGCGACGGGCAAGATTCCGAAGCGGTACGATCTTCGGGACGGTGCGGACGAGTACATGCGGTCCATTCGAGAGTACGTGCGCACTGCACAAGAGAAGGCTAAAGTCGGCGCATGAAGAAGCTCGCAATCCTCGTCTCGCTCGCGATCGCTGCTCCTGTCTTCGCGTGCCCCGGAATGGATCACGAGAAGTCGACTGCCACGGCGAAGTCCGACAAGGCAGACAAGAAGGAAGCGCCGAAGACCGACGCGAAGACCGACACCGCGAAGGCGGCACCGGCGAAGACCGACACCGCGAAGAAGCCCGACAAGGTCTCTTCGAAGTAAGCGGCTTTCTGGTCTGCACGGAGCCTCGGGCTCCGTTTTGTTTTTCGGATGAAGTACCTGATCTACGACCGCATTGACGGCGCGCTTTCGTTCGCGTGGGCGCGCGGTGCGCAGCTCTACCGAGCGCAACGCCGGATCGATGCTGCGGTCGGCGTGACGAGCTGGGCCGACGCATTCGCGTGGCTCGAGCAACAGCCCGGGCCGATCGACGAGCTCCAGTACTGGGGCCACGGCCGCTGGGGCTCCGTGCTCGTCGCTAGCACCGACATTCTGCACGCGCCGTCGCTGGATCCGGACCACGCGCATCACCGCGGGCTCGCGATGATCCGCGAGCGTCTCGCGCCGGACGCGCTGATCTGGTTCCGCACGTGCGAGACGTTCGGTGCGAACACCGGGCTCGACTTCGCGCCGCGGCTCGCCGATTTCTTCGGTGCTCGCGTCGCCGGCCACACGCACGTGATCGGCTTTCACCAGAGCGGCCTGCACGGGCTCGCACCTGGAATCGCACCCGATTGGGCCGCCGACGAAGGCCTCGCGCAAGGCACGCCCGCCGAGCCGGTCCGCGCGAAGGGGTCCGCACCTTGGCGCGCGCACACGATCACGTGCTTCGCCGGTCAGGTCCCGGCGGCGTGGTTCAGCACAGGATGTCGAGGAGCTGCGCCCGCGTGAGGTAGCCCTCGAGCGCGGATGCGAACTCGTCGATCATCAGATCGAGCTCGAGCGTGAGCTTCTTCCCCGCCGCGCGGTGAACGCGGCCCGAGATCGGAATCTGCGTACCGGCGAGATCCGCGACGCCCGACATCCACGTGCCGACCGGCGGCACGACGCCGAGCTCCGCCGGCATCTGCACGCTGATGTGCGTGCGCGACAGATCCGCGACCGGCACGGTACCGCTATCGAGCTTCACCGTCGCCGCGAGCGCGGCCGGCGGCTCGACGCGATAGTTCACGCGCCGGTTGTGCGTGATCAGGCGATCGAGCGTGTCGTGAACGGGCGCGGAGATCGGGGTCTCGGGCGACTCGAGCACCAGCTCGCGCAGGCGCTTCAGATCCTTCTGGGTCGAGATCAAGTTGCTGCGCATGTCGGCGAGCCGGCGCTGATCGCGATGGACCTTGTCGGCGACGACCGACAGCAGATTCACGAGGAACTGGATGCCGAGCTCCTGGTGCTTCGCGAGGAATTCCTGGATCCGCTTCGCGGGGACTTCCCACAGCTCGCTCCCCGCCGCTGGCGTCGCCTTCGTCGAACGCGGCAGCCCGGTCAGCGCGCCGAGCTCGCCGATCAACGCGGGCGGGCGCAACCGGAACACGTCGTCGCCGGTCAGCTCGACCTCGCCCTTCGTCAGTAGATAAAAGGTCGTGCCGGGCTCGCCGACGTCGAACAGCGGCGTCGCTGGATCGGCCTTCACCGCGGCGAACAGGCCGCCGATCTCGGCGAGCTCCGTATCGCCGAAACCCTGGAACAACGGAATCGTTCGCAGCTCGGTCGCGGTGGGCCCCATGCGGCGCAACATAACGCGGTATCGTCGTGGGGTGAGGCTCGCGGCCGTGGTTCTGCTGATCGCCGGTTGTGGCGGTAAGACCGAACCGCAATCGGGCTCCGCAGCGCCACCGTCGGTGGTTGTCGTTCATGACGCGGCGAGCCTCGATGCCACGCTCCCGAATACCTACGACAGCCTCGGGGCGGCACTCACCGCCGTGATTCCCGCCGACGCGCGCGTGCTCGGATTCGGCGAGCTCCACCAGCGCACCGATCGCGCGCAGATCAAGTCGACACTCTCGCGCTTCACCGAGGACGCCCTGCCCTCGCTCGCGCCGAAGCTCTCCGATCTCATCCTCGAGACCTGGATCATCGACAAGGGCTGCGGCAGTGCCGCGACCGAGGCCAGCGCGAAGGTCCAGACCACGATGCACCGGCCCGAGGCGACGCAGACCGATATCGGCGACCTCGCGAACGCCGCGCGCAAAGCGCAGATCCAGCCGCACGCGATGCGCGTGACCTGCGACGACTACGCGCGCATCTCGCCGCCCGGCAAACCGATCGACACGCCCGCGATGCTCGACCTCGAGACCCGCGAGCTCGGCCGGATCGCGAGCGAAGCCGTGGCCCACCGCGACAAGGAGCCGAATCATCGCCCGTGGATCGCGGTGTACGGTGGCGCTCTGCACAACGATCGGTTCCCGACCGCCGGTGTCGAAGGCTGGAGCTATGCGGCGAAGGTCGATGAAGCGACGCAGCAGCACTTCGTCGAGATCGACCTCATCGCGCCCGAGCTCGCGTTGCCCGACGAGGGGATCCAGAAGCAGCCGTGGTTCGGCCTGGTTCAACATGCGAGCGCGAAGTTCCAGGTCTACAAGCGCGGTGAACGCTCGTTCGTGATCGTGTTGCCGAAGGCGGCGCCGTGATCGGCTCGGTCTTGGTCCGGCTCGGCGAAGCGTGGCTCGTGTGTGCGGTGCTCCAGCTCGTGCTGTGGTTCGTGCAGGAGAAGACGCGCAACGCAGGCATCGTCGATGTCGGCTGGGCCGCGTCGTTCACTGCCGTCGCCGCGCTGTTCGGGGTGACCGCCGCGACTTCGCGCGCGAGCTTCCTGCCGATCGGGCTCGTCGTCGTGATCTGGAGTACGCGGCTCGCGTCGTATCTCGTCGCGCGCGGCGCCGCGACTGGTTCCGAAGAAGGTCGTTACGTGACGTTGCGCCAGCGCTGGGCACTCCACGCGAACAAGCGGTTCTTTGTCTTCTTCCAGGCCCAGGCCGCGCTCGCCGCGCTGCTCTCGATCGCGTTCGTCGTGCCGTTTGTCGAGGAGCCGTGGGACAACGGTGTCCTGCGCATCGTCGGTGTGATCGTCTCGCTCGGTGCCGTGATCGGTGAAGCCGCCGCCGACGCGCAGCTCGCTCACTGGAAGCGAGACCCCGCGAATCGCGGCAAGGTCTGCGATGTCGGGCTGTGGAGCTACTCGCGGCACCCCAATTACTTTTTCGAGTGGTGCGTGTGGCTGGGCTTCGCGTTGTACGGGCTGGCGTTCGCGGGTGGTTGGATCTCGTTCCTCGGCCAGGGAATCATCCTCGCGTCGATCTTCGGCGTGACCGGTATCCCGCCCACGGAGCGCCAGGCGATCCAGAGCAAGGGCGAGGCGTACCGGCAGTATCAGCGGCGCGTCTCGAAGTTCGTGCCTATGCCTCCGAAGTAGGTGCGACGCACTGCCGCAGAGCACGCGGGAAGTCGATCCTTGACAACGATACCTTGCAGCTCTATGCCTAGAACTGTGAGGCAACCGAAGCGTATCGCGAAGGATCTGGTCGCGGCCTCCGCGACTCCCCTGCTGCTCGCGATCCTCCAGAAGGGTCCGAACTACGGCTACGCGATCATCCAGGAGGTGAAGCAGCTCTCCGGTGGCGAGCTGGAATGGGCGGAAGGGATGCTCTACCCGGTGCTCCATCGCCTCGAGGAGCAGAGCTTGATCGAGTCGTACGAGGAGCGCGGCGAGACCGGTCGCCAGCGTCGCTATTACCGGCTGCGTGCCGACGGCCGCAAAGCGCTCGCCGAGGAGCGCCGGCAATGGGACGTCGTGCACGCGGCTCTCACCAAAGCATGGAGGTCGGCATGAACGAGATCGACGATGTCATCGAGCAATACAAGCGCGAGCTCCTGGGTGAAACGGAGCTCGTCAGCGACGACGTGAAGGAGATCGAAGATCACCTGCGTGCGCTGACCACGGAGTTACGCGGAAGCGGGCTATCAGCGGCCGAAGCCGCGCGCGCAGCGTGCGTTCGCGTCGGAGATCCGCGGGCCGTCGCGCGCGAACATGCCAAGGTCCATCTCCCGTTCGGAACGAAGCTGTCATGGCCGCGAACGCTCAGCGCGGCGGCGCTGCTGCTCTTCTTCGTCATCGGTGGGTACGTGTCGCTGATCTCGACCCGCGTACGGGTGCCATTGCCGGTGGCAGTGACCACGGTCCTCGCCACGGTCGTGCTCGCTGCGCTGCTTGCGAGGCTCACGTGGGCGCGGCCGCTCATCCTCGGGGCGCTGGGATACGTAGCGATCGCGACGATCCTCGCCGTCATCGCGCCACCCGATGGGCCGCACGGGACATCGCCGCTGCAGCTGATTCCAGTGGTCGGGACTCTCGCGTTCGTGATGCCGTGGCGTCGAGGCGAGCTTAGCCGCGGCGGTTACGCGCTGTTACTACAGTCGTTTGCATTCATCGCGATGGCAAATGCAGCTGCACGCTTCGGGCTTCCGCACGTCGACCCACCGGGTCCGGAAAGGATCGCGCTCGTTCACATGGCGCCCGCCGCATTGATCGGCTTTCTACCAGCGCTGCTTGCGGTCGCCGGCGCGATCATGCGCGCGCGCTGGGCAGCCTGGGCGTCCGTGTTCGCGGCGGCGACGCTGTTCGTGTCCGCGGTCGAGGTCGGTCGCTACTTCATCGTCGACTTCCACGAATTCGCATACGCGCGCGAGTGGCTCCCGTTCACCTCGATGTTGTTCGCCGGCTCGCTCGCGGCGCTCGTCGCAGCGCTGTCGAATCGGCGGTCGGCACGATCGAACCTGGGCACGCTGCGCTACGCGCTGCGCTGAACGTTGGCTCGCAGAGGAATTACTCGCACGCAGGGCGTAGATCACCCGAACTACTTATTCGAGTGGTGCGTGAGGCTCGAGACGAATCGTCGTCGATAATGGGAGCGAGCTCGAACGCAGATCTCTCCGTTCTACACCGGTTCTACACCGCCTTGTCGGAGGCCTGTTAGCCTCTCTGCCGTGATCAAGGTGCATGTGGCGGCAGACGGAACGAAGTCGTTCCAGGTTTACGGGCGTGCACGGATCGTAGTGTGGCCGACAGGACCGCAACACGGGCTGCTTGGATACTCGCGGCTCGGCCCCACCGCGCGAACACGACCTGCCCGCCGAGATTGTCGCGCAGATCAACACGATGGTCGCGCGGCATGCAGATGAACGCGTGTTCTTCGGGGGAACCGGTTTTCCTCATCTCGCGCCGCCCGACTTTGATCGCGTCGTTGACGGGCCGACGGACGCTCTGCTTCGCAAGTAGGTTCATGCGTTCGCCTCCTGACTCGACGGGTGCAGCAGAAGGCTGCACCTCCTCCAAGCGCGCGTCTCCCCCCGTTCCCAGCTGTGGCTCACGCACCGAATCCGGACTCGTTATCAACCACAGGACACAGCCATCCGACTGAGCGATAGTCCCGGTCTGAACGAGGGGCGGCATGTTTTCCATCCTCCACATCTCCGATCTCCATCGCTCGAAGAGAGAGCCGATCAGCAACTCCGAGTTGGTATCGGCGCTGATCGCCGACCGAGAGCGCTATGTCCATGAGGATCCGCCGATCCGACCACCCGACGCGATTACGGTAAGCGGTGACGTCATTCAGGGGGTCCGCCTTGGAGAGTCTGACTACGAAGCCAAGCTCGAGGATCAATATCGCGTTGCCGAAGAGTTCTTGATCGAGCTCTCGGAGCGATTTCTAGCCGGAGACCGTTCGCGAATCGTAATCGTGCCGGGAAATCACGACATCTGCTGGAACACGGCGAAAGCTGCGATGAGCAGCGTTCCCGACGAAGAAGCCCCCGAGGACCTTCGCGACATTCTCTTCAGCGAGGGGACCGAATACAGGTGGGACTGGAAGGAACGCAAGCTCTACCTCATCCGCGACCACGAGCAGTACGCGCGCCGGCTCGACAGCTACTGGAACTTCGTCGAACACTTCTATCGACCGCTCGAACCGTCCCTCCGGCCCCGTCGTGGCGCCAGGGCACACATCTGGTCGCTGGATTCCGGCCGCATCGGTGTCGCAGCGTTTGATTCATGCGACGGAAACGACTGTTACGCGTCTCATGGAAGCATTCCACGGGAGGTCATCGCGCGAACACATCTCGACATGATCGCCCCGGGTCGTGCGTTCGAGCTTCGAATGGCCGTGTGGCATCACAGCATTGAAGGCCCGCCGTACCGAACGGACTACATGGACGTTGACCTGGTTCGCGGAATGATCGGACGCGGTTACCGGCTCGGCCTCTATGGCCATCAGCATCGCGCGCAAGCAGCGCCGCATCAGGTCTACCTGCCAGCTAGTGAGACGATGGGTGTGGTGAGTGCAGGTTCACTGTGTGCGGGCGCGAACGAGCTGCCGACCGGGGTGCACCGCCAGTACAGCGTCGTCGAGATCGCCGATGACTACCGCAGCGCGAGGGTGCACGTCAGAGCAATGCTCGCCGCCAACCTATTCGGCCGTGGCACGCTCAATGATCAAGGCGGCAAGAGCTTCGCAGTTCTCCAGTGGCAGCCGCCGATGGATATCTCCGGCAGAACTCTGAATGTTGCAGTCATGCGAACCGAAACCTTGCTGCGAGACGCCGAGGTCGCACTAAAGGGCGGTCGCGCGTCGGAAAGCGTAGGCCTCCTTCTCCCACACCTTGCGACGCTTCCAGCACACGGACGACGCTTGTTCTTCGAGGCCGCAGGTTCTGCGAACGACTGGGCGGCCCTCGTGACTGCATCCGCCACACCACAAACGATCGGCGAGCTCGTCGCTCGCGTGGACGCACAACTTCAACTTGGGGATAGCGCAGGCGCCCTTGCGAGCATCGAACAGCATGGTGCAGCCCTCGAGCTCGATCCTGCGACGGCTCGTGATCTGCGCGAGCGCGTGTCGCTTCGGAAGGGAACAACATGAGCGAACCAACCAAGCCCGAGCGCATTCCCTTTGCGGTTGAGATCAGTCGAATGATCGAGCTGCTTGCGGCGCAGATCTATCCATCGCCGTTCGCTCTTCTTCGCGAGAACGTCCAGAACGCATTCGACGCCGTGCTTCTTCGAAAGCACTTGGGACAAGAGTTCGAGCCGGAGATTCGAGTTGTCATTCAACCGAACCGCATCGAGGTCGTGGACAACGGCATCGGCATGTCACGGTCGGATCTGCGTACGCATTTCTGGAGGGCCGGCTCAAGCAGCAAGAACACGTCCTCGGCCCGCGCAGCCGGCGTGGTGGGAACGTTCGGCATCGGTGCCATGGCCAACTTCGGGATCGCCGAAGAGCTCGTTGTCGTCAGCGAGAGCGCCTTGAATCAGGAGCGAACCCGATGCCTTGCGAAACGTTCCACGCTCTCCGTGACGGAAGAATGCATTGACTTCCTCGGAGAGAAAGCGACGGGGATGCCGGGAACGCACATCACCGCGATCATGCAAGGCGACAAGCAGATCAACGTCAAACAGGCACGCACCTATCTCCTGGAGTTCGTCGCGTACCTACCATTAAGAGTCAGCATCAACGATGAGGTTGTGAGCGGCCGGAACTTCAGCGATGCGGTCCCACCACTGGCGGAAACTTGGAGCTTCAACGACCGCGCGGCAGACCTCGGTGCGGGGATCAGCGCGGACGTGACCATTACCGGCGCAGCGACAGGTGACGTTCGCGTGGACCTTTCGTCATTGCGCGATGGAAACCAGGAACTCGGAGGACGAATCATCCTTCGGCAGAACGGCGGTCCGCTGCGCACGTACCGAAGCCAGTTCGGCCTTGCGGCCGTCGGCGTTTCTTCAACGTACTCATTCGGCGGGGTGGCTGACCTCCTACAACTGCAGCCGACGGCTGGACGAGAGGCATTGACCACGGAGAGCATGCAGCTGCTGCAACGTGTGATCTCCGCAGTCGATGACTTCGTTTCCCCTCGATTGGCTGAACGCCCCGAGAGCAACTCCAACGCCTACTTCGTCGGCTGGATCCGCCAGCGTGGTCGATACGACCTTTGCGGGCATCTCCAGGTGCGCGTTGAGCCAGACACATCGCTGTCACTTGCCGACGTTCGCGTGAAATCCCAAACCACACCGATCCTTCTGTATGCAGGAGCCGCTCAGAGCATCATCAAACATGCGTCCTCAGAGCGGCCACTCGTGGTGCTGTCTCGTCAGTCACCGCGACGCGACTGCGAACTCTCTTTTCTAAAGAAGTATTGCAAGATCCAGGAGATCACGGATGAGCCCAAGCTGCTCAAGGAGAGGACCGCAAGCTCCTACTCTCTCGCTGAGTCCGGCCTGGCGTTCCGGCTCAGTTCGATCCTGGCGAACGACTACTTTCTGAATGCTGATGTTCGCTTCGGAAAGATCTCTCATGACCTTCCGTTGTTGGTCGTGTCACGAGGCTCACCCATCTTGATCTACTTGGATTACGAAGCTGCACCGACCCGAGTCCTGGTCGACGTCTACGATCACGAGTACGGCGCGTTTGATCACATGGCCAAGGACTTTGTGCGCAGCCAGATCTTCCCGAGGGTCGCCGATCTCGTTCCAAGCGCCACAAAGCAAGGAGCCCAAGCCTTCCTGAAGGCGATCCAGCGGAACCGCGAGGTCTTCGAGTACGAGACTAGTGACCAGGAGAGCCTTGCAAGCCTTTGGCAGGACTACATCGAAGGCAAGATTTCGATGCCGGAGGCTGCCCGCCGCTCGGTCGCGTTGGTCGGTCGATCATTTCAGGAACTGACGTCTGCCGCGACGGCGAGCGTTTCCGACATTGTTCCCGACGTCATCGCCAATGAGGCCGCACTTCCAAGCCAAGAAGAAACGGTGCGCGCAGCCGCACCACCAATTCTGCGGCCTGAAATTGAAACGGACTGCAAGATCCTGACGATCGCGTCTGAGGAACCGGCACTTAAAGGCTACCGATTGTTCTTAGCTATCACTGACCGGATTCGGGAGAAACAGGGCGACTTCTTTCTCCAACCGCATCGTACTAGCGTTATCTGGGCGGGCCAGAAGGCCCTTTTCATCTTCGAGCATCATTCCGGAGACTTTGGCCTCTACTACGACATCCAGGCCTCCTCTCCGATCGGAGATCAGACGGGCGGCGGATCCTTCGAGACTTGCACGATTGTCATGAAGAACCGAATCTTCATTCCGATTCCGCCACCAATCGAAGCCACCTTCATTCCACAACAGGGTGAGAAGAAGCGTCTCGAGATCCGCAGCGACATTCTTTACATCGAGAAGCGGTCGGAACAGTCACCGTCTGCTGCCTAACCTTAGTCTGCAATCCGCAACGACACATCGGAGTGCGCGAACCACCTCACGCACTGCTGTGCGGCCAAGCGTGCGCACTCAATCAACTTCGGCAACTCAGCCTCGGGGCACTCCTCGCCCGTTAGGGTGTAGTTGGCCTTTGCGTGCGAGAACATGTTGCGTGTCGCAGACAGCGTTCCTGCGAATGCGTCCAACGCCTTCTTCCGGTCCGCAGCCGATGATGCTTCCTTCAGTGCGGCGAGCGCCTTCTGGTGCGGGGGCGCGTGCGGCGCGAGCTCGACCAGGTCGCAGCACGTTTCGACGGTGAGCCTAAGTGCCTCGGAGTCCTTCTTGAACAAGCGTTGTGCCTCTACGAGTTGCACGAGGTCGCGGATGAAGCCGGCGTCTGGTGCAAGTGCTCGCTGACTCAGAAGACGACGACGAACCTGCACGTTGCGCTCGGTGTTGACGACCGTCGCGGACACGTACTCCATGACCTTGACGTAGCCGACGAGGTGTTGTTCTGGATCGTTCTCGCGTCCAGTCGCGCGCTCGTAGAGTCGGAGCAACGATTCGGTTCCTGGACCTGTCATCAAGGGTCGTAGGCGCAGGGCATCGAGCTGTGGCAGGTACTGTTCAGCGTCGTACTCCTCCGGCCAGATCTCTGCGTACTCCGGCCGTGGAGTTGGCGTGAAGGCCATGCCCGTTCGCTCGTTGACCTCGAAGAGGAATGCTGGCACGAGAATGCGCCACGCGTCCTCCCTTGTGCCGGCGGGGTAACGTGCTTCGATGAAGAGATCGTGATCGTGATACGTCGGATAGGTGTCGCGGTCGTACTCGCCCTCCTTCAGCATGTGGATCGCAAAGGGCGTGTAGCCGTTGACCATGGCGAGAGTGACATCACCGGCGGTTACCTCGAAACGGCGGGGCGTCGGCGAGGCGTATTGCATCAGGTGATTCACGAGCCGGTGGGCCGCACCGTTCGTGGAATCGACACGTACGTACGCTCGCGTTGGACCGATGTAGATCACGTGCCCGACGAGCTTGCTCTTCGGCAGCTCGTCCGCGAGCGCCAGCAACTCGGTCACAGTTGCGTCGACACTTCCGTCTGCGCCGACGGAAAACGAGAAGACCGTCTCGGGCGTTACGGTTAGCTCGAGGTCGTCATTGTCGAAATCAAAGTCGTCCTCGTGGATGTGCTCCCACTCGTCAAACGTGATCTCAGCGAACGCATGAAGCGCGCGGATCGCGGCAATGAACGGATCCTTCAATGATGAAGGCTCGAAGCTGATCATCGGGTCACCTTCCGGGTACGCCGTCTTCGTCGTGACGCAGATTGGACAGTGGAGCTGCACACTCGCCGCGTCGTCGCGAATCGTCTCCTCACAACACCCGAAGAGTTCTGGGCCGCTAGGCGCGCGCTGGCTTTACCCGTGGCGTGGATCGAGAGGCGCCTCGCCGCGAGAACATCGCGCCCGCAAGTTGTGGGACAACGAGACCCTCACGAAAGAACATCACCTCCGCGCCTTCGCGCGCTTCTCGCGCGCTGTAGCCGAGTCCGTAGGCAATGCCGGCCGAGTCGGCGTACAGATCACGGATCGCTTTGACGTTGTCGTAGGAAACGATCCACTGCTGACGATGAATTCGCCGCGTCACAAAGCTCGCGATTTCGACATGGTCCTTGTGTTCATAGAAGTCGAAGTAGAGATCCTTGCCCTTCACGTAGTACGGGGGATCCAGATAGATCAGGGTCTTTGCTGGCAGCTTCCCGACCCGAGTTCGAAGAAACGCGAGCGCGTCCTCTCGGCTAAGCTCGATCTTGCGTCGCAACCGTGCGATCGCCTCGATTCTCGAAGACAGCTCCGGGACGTTGTATCGCGCCCCGATCTTCCACGGCCCGGTCTGATCGCGGCCGCCGATGACCCCGGCGTTGAAGATTCCGGACCGATTCGTCCGGTTTAGGAAGAGCGTTGCGAACCCCAGCGTGGCGTCGTCGTGCTTGTCTGGCGACCGTAAGATCGCCTTCTGGCGGTCCCACGAAGTCAACGTAAGGGGGGTGTCTCGTAGCCGCCGCAGCAATTGCTCCGTGTGGTTCAGGACGGTGTTCCAAAACGCAAAAATCGGCCGGCTGATGTCGTTGATGTGAATGCGCGAGACGTAGTCGTGAAGTAGTAACTCCAGGGCGATTCCAGCACCGCCCGCATAGGGCTCCACGTATTCGCCGTCCAGCAGATCGTTTGATTCGAGGAGCCGCTTTAAGAACGGAGCTAGCTTCGCCTTGCCCCCAGGATACCGCAGCGGTGTGAAGTAGCGCGATCGCGTCGTCCCTTGGACTTGCTCAACTACGCCCATAGCTTCTCGAACAGGTGCTGAGCGTCGTCCCATGCTGCAAGGAGGTCGCGGCTCTTTGGAGTCGTGAAGCGGTTGTGCACGTAGTCGTTGAGCAAGTCGATCGACAACGGGCTGTGCTCTGTATCGATCGCTCGCTGTACGCTCTTGTAGCTCTTTCGGTCGTCGCCAGTATTCACCATATGGTCTACGACCTCGATGACCTTCGCCCGGAGGCTCTTGTCCCTTTCGTGTCCCCCCTTAATGGTTTCGCGTAGGGGCATGCCGTTCTTGCTCATGAAGTGATCGATCGAAAGCTCGAGGAACACGCGAAACAGCACTGAAATCGCGTTCGGTGCTTCGTCTACGCGCAACCGCCTAAGCTCGTCGAAGATGCTCGCAATTCGCCGTTGAGAGATCCCAAGCCCCATGCGCTTCGGGATCAGCGTCCTGCGATCGGTTTCCTCTTTCTTTCGATTCGTTCGCTTCGGAGCCTTCGTCGGGCGGGATGGCGTTTTGAAGTCGCTTGCTGCAATCTCTTCAACCGGCCTGACCGTAGTCGCCGTAGTTAGGTCCGGAGCGCTCGCCTTGGGGATCTTGTCGACATACTCGTTCTGTTGCGTCTTGTTCTTCAGGTTGCTGACATTTACCCGACGCTCCGCCAGATCAAGGACGATCTGACGTAGCGGTTTCAGCAATTCCTCTGGAGGAAGACCGGAAAGCAGCTTTCCGTTCTTGACGTCGAAGCCAAGCCGGGCACGCAGATCACGGCTCGAGAGAAGCCGCTCGAGCGTGGTAATCGGGAACCCTTGCTCGAGTTGAGCCTTCTGCGATTCGTTGAGATTGCCGTGCGCTTCGACAAACGCGAGAGCCTGTAGCGCCGGGTTCTGACCACGAAATCGCGAGGTCGCGAGCCCGGACCACGGGACAACGCCCTTGCCGCCGTTTTCGCCTGTGTGCCGCTGCTGGATCCACTTCAACCCGTCCTCGCGCCCCGAAACCTCGAAACACGCAAGAGGCTCCACGCTACTTCGGTCGAACCGCGGTGCGAGCTTGTCGAAGCCCTTTCGCAAGGACGAGGGGATCGTGATGTCGTCGAGAACGGTCGGTGTTGCCAATATCTTGAGCGCGACGAGCCGCCGATTGCCTTCGAGCGCAATGAAGTCTTTGCCTTCGCGAAGCACGAGGAACCGATCCATCGGGTTCATCCCCTCGTCGTCGACGATGCTGCGCGCGAGAACGAGAAGTTTGTCCTGTTGATCCTCGATGATCTTGTGCAGTGCCTCTCGTTGGCTGTTGGCGCCCACGATGCGCGGATTCTTCAGATCGAGCGAGAGGTCCGAGATTTCCAGGTCAATTGGTCCCATTACCGTCCCCAACAGCTACAACGTGTAGGAACCCATCGTCGCATATCCGAGGAGACCTTTCACCCCGTGGCGGAGCCGACACCTGCCGCGTTCTGCTGCAGGTGTGGCGTGTTCGCAGTCGATATGAGATCGTCGATACGATCCCAGCAAACGTCGAAGAATCGCCTGCTGCTCGGGCGACTCCGCGCGGCGACGCGGTAGCCCGGACCTCTAGACTGACGCACGAACGGCATCACGAGTGCAGCCGATCTCGATACGCCTCGAGCGAGCTAGAATGACGGCCTACGATCGTTGAAGAGATCAAGCGCTACCTGCGTACGGGTGACGCCGACATCGACGCCCGGGCATGGCCAGGCGACATCTTTGATCGCGACAGACGTCAGCACGCCGAGCTGCGCGACGCTCTCGTGCTCGAGGTGCGTCGACTCGCGAAGGGACGCTCGCACGTTGTCGTACCCGCGAACGTGGGCATCGACTTCACTCGCGCCAAGGTCGAGCCCATCATGCGCGGCCTGTTCACGTGCGGCGAGCAGGACATCGTACTTGCGACCTTCGAGAAGTCCGTCGTCTACGTCACGCGCGAGACGATCGAACCCATCCTCCTGAATCACATGTGGGAGCGCTCGGCGTGGGACATCGCGAACATGTACCTCCTCAGCATCGGCGCGAAGCTGATCGGCAAGAAGGCCGCGCGCATCGTGGGGATGAGCGAAGAGACCACCTGCTACGTGGGCGGACGACTACTTCACCGAGGACGACCTGTTCGCCGACTTCATCGTCCACGCGGCGGCGCATATCTTCCACAACTGCACGCGGCGCACAGTGGTTGCACGAGACCCGGCGCAAGGAGTGGCTACTCGACATCGAGCTCACCACGCGCGAGACGTTCGCGTACTCGTGCGAGGCTTACGCGCCCATCGTCGACAGCGCGAAGAGCCCTACGGAGAGTCGCGATCTCGCCGCCGAGTGCGGCTTAAAGCGACGAATCTCAGCGAATCGCGTCGACCCGAAGGAGGTTGCGAGCATCGTCGCCGAAGCCGCGAAAGCACGAAATGGCTGAAGATGATCATCGCGCGTTGCGCCCTGATCGCGAGGCCGCGCACGATCGCGCAGCTCATCTGCGATCCGAACGCGACCTAGTGGCTTGGTCGTCGGTCGCGTCGAGAAGCACCATGTGGTGCCCCCAAGGCAATTTTGCAGCAAGCTGCTGCAAAATTGCTCGTTACGTCCCTCCGAGATCCAAACGATTTCAAACGCTTCGATCTCCGAGGAGAACTTCTTCTTCGAGTGGGGCATGCGACTGGGCTTCGCGATCTACGCCTTGGCGTTTCGCGGTGGATGGATCGCATTCGCGGGGCCAGGCGCTCATTCTGATCTCGATCTGCGCCTTCAACGAGAACCTCCGCACGCTCGTGGCCGTGCTCACTCCCCACGACCGCGTCCGGGTCGACGGGCTTCACTCCGTGACGCACCTAGCGTCGAGGGCTTGCCGACTGCAGGAGCAGCTCGATGAACCGGCTCACCTTGGCTGGACGAAACCGCGCCGGCGGAAACAACGCATGGATCCCGCCGCTCCGCAGCGTCCAATCAGGCCGCACGTGACAGAGGCGGCCCGCGGCGACATCGGCCGCGACGAGGTAATCCGGCAAGACCGACAGCCCTGCGCCTCCCAGCACGGCGGCGTGGATGGCCGGAGTCGCGTCGATCGAGATCGTGGAACGCATGCGCACAGCGCGCGTCCCGCTCGTCCGACGCGTGAATCGCCAGACGAGCGGCTCCGGCAGGGCGCTGTTCGCGACGAACGGCAGTTCCTTGAGATCGTCCGGCTCGCGTACGCGTGACACGACCTCCGAAAGCGAGGGTGCACACACGAGCCATTGCTGAAACGTCCCGATGCGCCGCGCTTGACGGCTCGACGCTTCGAGCCAGCCCACGCGGATCGCGACATCGCTCGCCTGAAGATCGACGGTGCGATCGCTGAGGCTCAAGACCACCTCGATACGAGGGTAACGACGCGTGAGCTCCGCTACCACCGGCACGATCACCGACGAACCGTAGTCGAACGGCGCGGCGATGCGCAGCGTCCCTTGCGGCGTGATCACTCCCCGTGCGAGCTCGTCGAACGCGTCCGCCGACTCGCGCAAGATGACCGCACACCGCGCGTAGAGCGAGCGGCCCGCCTCGGTGGCCTGCACGCTACGCGTCGTCCGGATGAGGAGCGTGGTGCCGACCTCCTGCTCGAGCTTCGCCACCTGCTGGCTGACGACGGCCTTCGTGATGCCGAGACTCGCGGCAGCCTGCGTGAACGAGCCCATGTCGACCACGGCCGCGAAGTAGGCAAGCCGGTTCAGGTTCATCGAGCTGCGTGTCGCGACAGTCATTGTTTGCTAGAAGCATACACTCCGTCCGCATCTATCGCCTTCCGACTGACACATCCAGGCCGCATGCTGGTGGTCATGAAGGTCCTCTACGATCCTCTCTGCGGTTGGTGCTACGGCGCCACGCCGGCCGTCCGACGTCTCGTCGCGGACGCCGATGTGCATCTCGCGTTGATCCCGACCGGGCTGTTCTCCGGCGACGGTGCGCGGCCGCTGAACGCGAGCTTCGCCGAGTACGCGTGGGCGAACGACCAGCGCATCGCGCAACTGACCGGCCAGCGATTCTCGGCGCGCTACCGGGATGACGTGCTCGGTGCGCGGGGCACGTTGCTGGACTCCGGTCCCGCGACGATGGCACTCACCGCCGTGGCACTCACGGATCCGGGCCGCGAGCTCGATGCGCTCGAGGCCATCCAGACCGCGCGCTACGTCGACGGCCGCGACGTGACCGCGCTCGACGTTCTCGTCGACCTTCTCCGCAGCCTCGGGCTCGAGGAGCCCGCGACGCGTCTACTTGCAGCCGACTCCGAGCTCGTCGCGGCCGTCGAGTCGCGAACCGCGGAGGCTCGGAAACTCCTACATGCGGTAGGCGCGCGCGGGGTCCCGACGATCGTGGTCGGTGAGGCTCCGTCGCAGCGCGTGATCCCGAGCGAGCGCCTGTACGGGCCGTTCGCCAATCTTGTCCACGATCTTCGCGTCAACCCAGGAGAGCTCCAATGACCATCACGTTGAACCACTTCCCCGCCGGCGAGTCTGGCTTCTTCCGCGCGCCCGTTCTGCTCGAGGGTGCACGTCAGGCCATCCTCGTCGACGGCGGCTTCACACTCGGGGACGGCCGCGCCATCGCCGCCGCCATCCAAGCAACCGGCAAGCAACTCACGACGATCTACGTGAGCCAGAGCGATCCGGACTACTACTTCTCGCTTCGACCGATCCGCGACGCGTTCCCTGATGCGCGCGTGATCGCCGGCGCGGACACGGTTGCAGCGATCACTGCCAGCGTTCAGAAGAAGCTGGACGCGTGGAGTCCCAAGCTCGGAGACAACGGTCCGCGAACGCTCTCGGACGTCGTAGTTCCGAGCGTCGCGAACGATCGCACGTTGTCACTCGACGACGAGACGATCGAGATCATCGACGCCGACGGTCTCTCGAACCGGCGCTTTCTGTGGGTGCCGTCCCTGCGCGCCGTGATCGGCGGCGTCCTGGTCTTCTCCGGCGTTCATGTTTGGACGGCCGACACGCAGACGGCCGCGCAACGCCGCGCATGGATCTCGAACCTCGACGCGCTTGCCAAGCGCGGCCCCGCGATCGTGATCCCCGGCCACCTCGCCGAAGGAGCCGCGTGCGACGCGTCGGCGATTGCCTATACCCGCGAATACCTGATCGCCTTCGAACAAGAGCTGGCCACCGCGAGCGACAGCAGCGCGCTCATCGCCGCGATGAAGCGACGCTACCCACAAGCCAAGATGGGAGTCGCGCTCGACATCGGCGCCAAGGTTGCCAAGGGAGAAATGAAATGGGGCTGAGCGAACTGGAACCCGCCGCGATCGTCCGTCGCCAGTACATCGCGTCTGCGGCGGGCGACCTCGAGGCCTTGCGCGCGACGCTCGCGCCCGACGTCGAGTGGACCGAGATGGCGGGCTTTCCCCTTGCGGGCACGTATCGAACTCCCAAGGGCGTGACGAGCAACGTCATGGAGGTGCTCGGCGCCGGCTGGGAGAATTGGGTAGCGCACGACGACCGGTACGTCGTCGATGGCGAGAACGTCGTGGTGCTCGCCCGGTACACCGCCCGCAACAAGGCGACGGGAAAGTTGCTCGACGCGCGCGTTGCCCATCACTTCGTCGTCAGAGGTGGGCTCATCGTTCGCTTCGAACAGTTCGTCGACACCGCCCTCGTGCGTGACGCGATGACCTGAGCTCCGGTCGGGATCATCGCGAGTGTTCGAGCTGCGCGAGCGTCTTCTTCATCGCGAGTGTCTGCTCGTCGTCCGGCCCCACGCCCTTGACGAGCAGCGGCAGCGCGCGGCGATAGAGCGCGATCGCATCGGCCTTGCGATGCTGCGCGAGGCGAGCGCGTGCGAGGCCCTCGAGCGCGGTCGCGAGCGACGGGTGCTCGGGACCGAGCTTGGTCTGCCAGATATCGAGCGCGCGCTGGAACGACACGACCGCGGCGGCGGGATGGCCCTGCGCGAGCGCGACCTCGCCGATGCGGAACTCCGCGGTGCCGACATTTGGGTGGTCGGCGCCGAGTGTCTTGGTCCAGATATCGCGAGCACGCTCGAACTGTGCGAGCGCCTCGGCGGGGTGGTGGTCGTCGAGCTCGACGCCGCCGATGTCGACAGCGATCACCGCGATGTCGGGGTGGTCGGTTCCCACCGAATGTTCCGTGATCTCGCGCGCCCGCGCGAGCTGAGCGAGCGCGCCCGCATGGTCGCCCTTGTAGCGCAGCGCGGCAGCGAGGTTGATGCGCAGCGTGGAGACGAACGGATGATCGGGGCCGACCGCCTTGACGGCAATGTCGAGCGCGCGGTGGTAGTACGCGATCGCGTCGTCCCAGTGCGCCTGCTGGTTCTCGACGTCACCCAGGTCTCCGAGCGCGGCCGCGATTCCCTCGTCGTCGGGGCCCAGCACCTTCTCGCGGACCGCGAGGACGCGCTTGCTGCGCTCGAGCGCTTCGGCGAGCTTGCCTTGCTCCTCGAAGATCGCGGACATCTTCGAATCGAGATCCGCACGCACGAGATCGCTATGACCGAGTCGTTCGACCTTCGCTTCCGCGTCGCGCGCGAGCTCCTGCGCCTCGTCGTAGCGGCCGAGGCGCTCGCCGGTCTCCCACACGATGCCGTTGCGCGCGAGGGCGGCGGTCTCGTCGTCGCGGCCCGCTTCCGCGGCGACCGCGGTATCGCGATACAGCTTCAACGCATCGGCGTAGTTCGCGGTCGAGTCGGCAAGACGTGCCGTCTGGAGCAGCACCTCGCCCTCGAGCGGGCGCCATCCGAGGTTGTTCGCCTCCGTGCGCAGTGGTGCGAGCTGCGTCTGTGCCTCGTTGTAACGGGCGGCGATCCACAGCGCGCGCACGGTGGCGAGCGAGCGTTGAGCGGCCGCGACGCGCGCGGCGAGCTTCGGATCGAGCGGTGGCTTGACGGCAGCGCGAAGTGCCTCCGAGTCCGCGCACGGATCGATCGGTGGGAGCTGGCTCACGAGATCGATCGCGCGCGAGGCGACGTCTCCATCGGCATGAGCGAGCAGATCGACGGTGGCGCGCACGCTGTCGAGGCGCCGAGACAGGCACGCCATGCGGAGGTCGAGGAGCTCGGCGGATTGCGTGCCTTTCACCCGCGTCGCCTCGCAGGCTTCGAGCTGCATCGCGAGCCACTTCTTCGTGTAGTCGTCGAGGCCGCGCGTCACGCCGGCCGCCGCATCGGCGGCGAACGACTTGCCGGTCGCCGCGAACGCATCGGCGATCGATTTGGCCTTGGCACCGTCCCAGACCCCCGCGAGCTCCTTCGCACCAACGCGACACGTCGCGCCTGGATAGCGCCGCACCGCGAGCCACGTCGTGACTCCGATGCCGCCGACGAGCACGACCGCTACGACCGCGATTGCGATGCGCTTCTTGCGCGCCGCGGGATCCCGCGCGAGCTCGTCGATGATCGGATCCATCGACGGCCATCGCTGTTCGGGATCCATCGCCAGGCCGCGCAGCACGAGGTCGCGGATGGAAGACGGCACGTCGCTGTCGGGCGGCGGCCGCAGGTTGCCCGCGAGAATGTTCTCGCGTAGCTCGCCGAATGTCTTGCCGTCGAATGGACGGCGTCCATAGAGCGCCTTGTACAACGCGACGCAGAAGCTGAACTGATCGGTGCGCGCGTCGTACGCGTCGCCATTGAACTGCTCCGGCGCCATGTATTGCGGCGTGCCGACGATGGCGCCTTCACGCGTCAGCGCGATGTCGAGCAGCGAGACCGATCTCATCGATGCCGACACCGGTGGTTCGGAATCCGCGCCGAGCCTCTTCGTCTCGCGTCCTTCCCCCGAGTCGATATCCGCGCTATCCGAGAGCGACTGCGAGGTACCAAAGCCTGCCGCGCGCGCGAGCCCGAAGTCGAGGACCCGCGTGCGGCCGTCGGTGCCGAGAATCAGGTTCGCCGGCTTGAAGTCGCGATGCACGAGCCCGACCGCGTGTGCTGCCGCCAGCCCGCGCGCCGCGTCGGCGAACACGCGCACGATCTCGCGCCATGGCCGCCGCTGCTTGAGCCACTCGTCCCCCGCCTCGCCGGCGACGAGCTCCATCGCGACGAACACGCCACCATCCGTGCGTCCGACGTCGTAGACGGCGACGACGTTGGGATGCGACAGCTGCGCCAGCGCCTGCGCTTCGCGCATCAAGCGCGCACCGAACATCTCGTCCGGATCGTCGTCCGTGAACACGAGCTTGAGCGCGACGTCGCGCCCGAGCTGGCGGTCGCGCGCGCGATACACGACGCCCATGCCGCCCGACCCGAGCTCCGAGAGGACGTCGTAGCGGTCTTGCACCACCGAAGGTGCCGGGCGCTTCGCGCGCGCGCGCTTTTTCGCCGGGGCGAGCTTGTCGCCCGCTCCGACGGTGCGCGTGGTGTCCTCCTCGCTGATTCGCAGCCTCCCCAACTTGCGATGGTAACCGAATCACCGCCTTCAGTTGAACCAGAACCGAATGCCGACCGAGCCGTCGATACCGAAGTGCACGCGGTCGCCATAGCGCGCGTAGTAGTCGCCGCTCAGGAAGTCGAGCGTCGGAACGACCTGCAAGAAGATGTCGATCGGCGCGTTGTTGAAGTCGAACGCGAGGCCTAGAGGCATGCGAATTCCAACGGCCTGACCACCGTAGGTGCAGACGTTCTGCACGCAGTAGTCGAAGCGCCAGAACCGCAGACCGGGGCCGATATAGAACGGCAGCTCGAACGCCGGTGTCGACGCGACCGAGAAGTGCCACAGGTAGTCGCCGTACAGGTGGAGGCCGTCGCCGTAGTAGTAGTGGTCGTAGATGTAACCAACACCGAAGTCGATCGCGTTCGACGGCGTGACGAAGTACTTGCCGTTGAGGCCATCGGGCTCGCCGAGCTCGAGGCCGAGTCCGAACTTCTTGTTGGCGACGAAGCTCGAGCGACTACCACGGCCGCGCCGGCCGCCGCGTCGCTCCGAGCCGCCGCCGTCGTCACCACCGCGATCGCGTCCGGATCGCTCGTTCTGATCTCCCCCGTCACGACTGTCGTTGTTGCGGCGGCCTCGCTCGTTCTGATCTCCCCCGTCACGACTGTCGTTGTTGCGGCGGCCATTGTCGCTTTCGGTTCGATCACGGTCACCGGAATCGCGATGCTCGGTGTTTCCGCCATTCGCGTTCTGCTGCGACGCCCGCAAACGCTTCTGACAATCCTCGAGCTCTTCGTTCGGTTTGCACTTCAACCGATCGTGGCACTCGGCCTGCGTCTCGGTTGGCTTGCACACGAACGCGTCGGCCCGCGCGACCGCCGAGATCGCGGCGAACGAGCATGCCGCAAGAATCGCGAGCCTTACTTGCAAGCGGCCACCGCCTTGCGCTCGTCGACGCAGATGTTCTTGCGCTCGGCGAGCACGCTGAAGTCGTGGAGCGCCCAGATCCGATCGCCCTTCCCGCACACCTGCTTCTCGTAGCAGTCGTAGAGCGCGCTCTGCTTCTCGGCGCACGTCGGCGTTACCGCCTGTTTGCACTCGTCGCGCAGCTTCTCGGTGTGCTTGTCCGTATCGGCGCACGCCTTTGCGAGTTGCTCGCAACGTTGCTCGGGTTTTCCAGCTGCGCTCGTCTCGTCGTTGCCCTTGCAGGCGCCGCATGCGAGCACCGCGAAGATGAGAAATCGCGCTTGCATGCTGCGATTGTACAGACGAGTGATGTACGCGGGCACGTACCTCGCGCCTCATGTCGGGTTGAGATCGTTTGCCAGCTCCCGATACGATCGCGTGAGTGAGAGGCGGTGACCTGACCGGTGCGATTCTCGACGAGCGCTATCGCGTCGGCGAGCGCGTCGGGCATGGCGCGATGGGGAGCGTCTATCGCGGAGAACGCCTCAAGCTCGGCCGCGTCGTCGCGATCAAGGTGATGCAGGACGACGTCGTGAGCGACGCGTTTCGCAAACGATTCGAGCGCGAGGCCGTCGCGATGGCCAAGCTCGAACACCCGCACTGCGGTTCGGTCCTCGATGTCGGCACGCATGAGGGCGCTCCGTACGTCGTCATGGAGTTCGTCGACGGCAAGAATCTCAAGGAGCTCCTCGAAGCCGGACCGCTGCCGATCCAGCGCGCGACCGACATCACGCGTCAGGTGCTCTCGGGCCTGTCGCACGCGCACGAGCACGGCGTCATCCATCGCGACATCAAGCCGGCGAATATCGTGCTCTCGCACAAGTCGGGCTTGGGCGACCACGTGAAGATCCTCGACTTCGGTCTCGCACGCTTCCATCAAGTGGCCTCCGATCTGACGTCCGGTCTCGTCGTCGGAACGCCGAACTACATGTCGCCCGAACAAATCGCGGGCAAGCCGGTCGATCAACGCGCGGACCTGTACGCGTGCGGCGTGCTGTTGTTCGAGCTCCTGACGGGAACGAAACCGTTTCAGGCCTCCGATCCCGTCGCGGTGTGCATGAAGCACCTCAACGATCCGCCACTGCGCTTGGCCGACGCGGCGCCCGGCAGGTCGTTCGGCGCACTCGAGAGCGTGGTCGCGCGCGCGCTGGAGAAAGATCCTGCGCGACGCTTCGCGAATGCGCAGGAGTTCTCACGCGCACTCTCCGAGGCGGGTGATGCGACGATCGCAGATTCCGCGGAACCGACGCTCGAAGCGCGGCCCGCGCGACCACCACGTCGATCACGTCGGGCGTTCGCGATCCTCGGCGTTGTCCTGGCCGCTGGTATCGGCGGCGTGGTGGTCGTCAGCACTCGCAGCGATGCGGAACCTCCTGCGCGCCCGATGCCGACACCAGCGCCTGTCGCTGTCGAGCCACCTCCCGCTCCTGCGCCCGTGAAGCCCGACGCGGTCGCCGATCTCGTCACTCGCGCTCGCGAGCTCGCGTCGACCGGTCAGCGCGAACGAGGCATCGAAGAGCTGCTCAAGGCTCGCAAGACGTATCCGAGTGATGCGCGGCTGCCCTACAACCTCGCCAGGCTGTACCTGGAGAAGATGTGGTGGCCGGATGGCTTGAAGCAGGCGCACGCGGCGCTCGCTCTCGATCCGACGCTGAAGAATGACCCGGAGCTCATCAAGCTCGTGCTCCGCGGCTTCAACACCACCGCGAGCTACGACTGGACGCTCGCTCACTTCTTGCGCACGGACATCGGCGAACCGGCCAGGCCGTACCTCGAGGATGCCGCCAGGACGCATCCGAATCCGATCGTCCGCGCTCGCGCGACCGCCGAGCTACGACGTTGGAAGTAGGCCACACGCGGCCTATTTTGACCCGCGACAGCTGGGCTGATTGCCCGGCGGGATTCGAGTACCTTCCGGCCCGATGTTTCGCGTCGAGGCCCCTGCCCTGCTGATCGCGTGCGCGCTCGCGGGCTGCGGTGACAACTTCGTACCGATCGGGCCACCGCTGGCGCCATCCGACACGTTGTTCCTCGGCGCCCACGACGACGACGACTTCATCTTCATGGAGCCCGAGCTCGAGACGCTGCTCGCGAACGGAACGGCGACGACCACGATCTACGCGACGACCGCCGGCCCCGACGGGCCGAATCTGAACCTGATGGAAGCGGCGAAGGTCGCGTATGGCTCGACGGTCGGCTCGCAGCATTGGGATTGCGGCAGGCTCGCGATCGGCTCGATCACCGCGGAGCACTGCCGGCTGCGCGATCGCCCGGTGTCGATCGTGGATCTCGGCCTGCCGGACGGCGGGATTCCGGGCGACCGGCCCGCGAGCCTCCTCAACTTGGTCAACGGCTCGACCGCGGAGCTCGACGGCTATTTCGGCGGCAGCGTCGACGTCGATTCGGTGATCGCGTTGTTCGAAGACATCTACACGGCGACGACGCCCGGTGCGGTGCAGACGCTCGAGCTGGCCGGCAGCCATGGCCGCGATCACTCGAGTCACATGTTCGTCGCGAGCATCGGCTTGTGGGCAGCCGCTCGCGTCGGCTACACGGGACCGATCATGTGGAACCGCGGCTACAACGTCGATGTCGAGATGCCGACACTCGACGGAGCGGAGCTCGCGTCGGCGCGCAAGCTGCTCGGCTACTACGAAGCGTGCGCGGATCACTGCGGCACGTGCGGAACGGTGTGCGCCACGCTCGACCCGGCGCACGAGGCCTGGATCGCGCGGCAATATCAAAACACCCGGGTGCTGGAAGCTTCGGGCTCGCTCGCCCTGAACGGCATGTGCCTCGACGCGACGCTCGCGCTCGGCGATTGCACGAGCGCGCCGAGCTTCGATCTCTCGTCGACGGGCGCACTGCGCCTCGGCGATCAGTGCGTGACGACGGCCGCGGATGACACGGTCTCGCTCGCCCCGTGCGCGGGTCTTCCCGAGCAGTTCTGGGCGCTCGACTCCGAGGGATCGCTGTGGAACGGCCGCGTGCCGAGCCACCTGCCCGACATGACGTTCGACCACATGCGCTGTCTCGCGGGAGCCACCGCGCCGACGTGCGGCGCGACGGTGCAGGCGCACTGGACGATCGGGCAATGACGCCGCGGGGACGGCGAGTCCTCACCGCCTCGGCCGTGATCGCGGTGGGCGTCGCGTTCGCACTCGCGTACGGCGACGAGCTCGGGACCAAGAACCAGCTGACGTACCTGCTCGACGGCCTCGCTCGCGTGCACCCCGAGCTCTATCGCAACGACTGGTTCGTCACGCACAACCACCACTATCACGTCGCGTTCGCGTATCTGACGGCGCCGCTGTTCCGGCTCGATCCAGCGATCGCATTCGGGATCGCGCAGCTGGTCACGACCGTCGCGACGTTCGCCGCGATCTACGGTCTCGTTGCGGCGGCGACCTCGCGCGCACGGCTGCTCGTGTTCGTCGGCCTCAGCGGTCTCCTCGCGCTGGGAGGCAATCACGCGATCGGCGGTGCTTATCTGTTCGCCGGTTATCTCCAGCCGTCCTCGCTCGCGACGGTGGGCTGGCTGATCGCGATGAACGCGTGGGTTCGAGATCGCTTGCTGATCGCCGGCGTTGCACTCGCGTGCGCGGGCATCGTCCACCTCAACTATGCCGTGCTCGGCATCGCGGTGTTTGGCTTGGCCGAGCTCGCGGCGCACCGCCGGTTCGACTGGCGACGTCTCGCCCGGCTCCTCGGCCCTTCGTTCGCGGTCGCGCTCGTGTTCCTGCCGATGATCCTCGCGAGCGGCAAGACCACTCACGAAAAGCTCGCGATGGACGTGCTCGTCCAGTTCGAGTTTCCGAATCACTTCAAGCCGTCGCGGCTGCGGCTCGAGCTGCTGTCGCTCGTCGGCTGGCATCTGATCGCGCTCGTGCTCCGGCCTGCAGATCGGCCCGATCCTCCGTCGCGGCTGAGCTGGTTCGCGCTGGTCACGACGAGCGCGGTGATCGCAATCGTCGAGCTCGTTCAGATCGGCCCATTGCTGGCGCTGACGCGCTTGTTCGCGTGGCGGATCGTGCCGTTCGGCATCCTCGCCGCCCAGATCCAGATGTTCGTCGGTGTTCACGACATCGTCCGCCGCGAGCGAGCGTTGCCGCGCGGCTGGCAGCTCGTGGGCCTCGTCGCGGGTGCCGTGCTCGTCGTCTACAACGCGTACACGCGGCCGCGCGAGCCCTATCCGGAAGTGATCACCTGCGTGATGGTGGCGGCCGCACTCGTGATCGCGATCCGGCGCGAGCTCGTCGCAGCGATCGCGTGCGCCGCGTTGTGCGCGTTCGCGCTGTGGACGCCGAAGCTCGCCAGCCCTGCCCTGTTCCGATCTGCCGAGACCGGCCTCACCCGGTGGGCGAGCGCGAGTAGCCCGCGTGATGCGGTGTTCTTGATCCCGCCGTACTACGGTGACTTCCGGCTGCTCGGACGCCGAGCGGTCGTCGTCGACGACAAGTCGCCGCCGATGTATCTCGACGAGCTGGTCGAGTGGTACCAGCGTCTGAGCGCGGCCGTCGATGCGACGAAGCTCGACTCGCTCGGCGATGAATGGCATCGCTGGAACACGCTGTCGCCGGACCGCTTGATCGCGGTGGCCGCGAAGTTTCACGCGAACTATGTGGTCCTCGACAAGGCGCAGAATGTCGCGCGCCTGACGGCGCCGGTCGCCTACGAGGACCCGGACGTGATCGTTTACGCGCTCGCGCCGTAAAGAGCTCGCTAGCCCACTGCTATCCGAGAGCCTGACCGGGCGTTATCCGAGGAATCGACGCGCCTGGTCGAGCCATGAACCAATGGCGAAGAAGTATCTGATCGCTTCGATTCTGATGGCCTTTCCTGTGGGATGCGGTGTGGATTCGGCAGACCTGACGCACCCGAAGGCGCCGGATACGTTGCTCCACGCATTTGCCGACGCGGACGCACATTCGTTCATCGTCTCGCTGCCGCAGCCGGCCGAGACAACCGCCAGTGCGCGCCTGATCCCGCGCGTGGATCGCATCGCACGGATCGCGTCGATCGCCGACGTCACCGTCGAGAACGACTGGGATCAGCTGCCGCTCGTGCAGGTTCGCGCGAAGTCGCTCGATGCCGCGCTCGCCATGCTCGACACCGACGACGTCGACCAGGCGTTCGAGATCTCACAATACGAGCTGTCGGATGCGCAGAGCTTCCCGCTGATCAACCAACCCGCGGCCGCCGCGGCCGGCAACATCGGTGCCGGGACCTCGGTCGCCGTGCTCGACACCGGTGCGAACTACCAGGTCGCGGACCTCGGCGCGTGCACCGCGCCCAACACGCCGGCGAGCTGTCGCGTCGCGTACGCGGCGGACTTCGCGGTGAATGACAACGCGCTCGATGCGAACGGTCACGGCACGAACGTGTCGTCGATCGTGGCGGGCGTCGCGCCCGGCGCGAAGATCCTCGCGCTCGACGTGTTCAACGGCGAGACCGCGTCGAGCACCGACATCCTGTCCGCGCTCAACTGGGTGATCGCGAACCGCACGACCTACAACATCGCATCGCTGAACCTCAGCCTCGGCGGCGGTTCGTCGACGACGCTGTGCACCGGCGACGCGGTCGGCAACGCGCTCGCGTCGGCCCGGTCGGCGGGCATCGCGCCGGTCGTCGCGTCCGGCAACGCCGGCATGACGAACGCCGTGTCGTGGCCCGCGTGTGCGCCGGCGGCGGTCTCGGTCGGTGCGGTCTATGACGCGAGCCTCGGCGGCCTGACGTACAGCAACTGCAGTGACGCGACCACCGCCGCCGACAAGATCACGTGCTTCTCGAACTCGGCGAGCTTCCTGTCGCTGCTCGCACCGGGCGCGTTGATCACCGCCGGCGGCGTCACGATGGCCGGGACCTCGCAGGCGACGCCGCACGTCGCCGGCGCGTTCGCTGTACTTCACGCGGCGTTCCCGACCAACACCGTCGATCAGAACCTGGGCCTCCTGACCACCACGGGCAAGAAGATCACGGACGCCCGGAACAACGTGACCACGCCGCGCATCGACCTCGGCGCAGCGACCGCGAAGAAGGACTCGACGGCGCCGACGAACGGCACCGTGACGGCGACGCCCGCGAGCGGTTCGGTCAAGCTCGCGTGGACCGGCTTCTCCGACAACGTCGGCGTCGTGTCGTATCGCGTGTCCGTGGCGACGGGCGCCACCGCGCCCGCGTCGTGCGCGACCGCGATCTACACCGGCACCGCGACGTCGTACACGCAGAGCGGGCTCGCGAACGGCACGGCGTACAGCTATCGGGTGTGCGCACTCGATGCCGCCGGCAACACGTCGACGGGCGCGACGCTCACGGCGACGCCGCACGAGCTCGATGCTCCGACGAACGCTTCGATCAAGATCAACGCGGGCGCGACGGCGACGAAGTCACGCGCGGTCACGCTCACGCTCGCGGCGACCGATGCGAGCGGTGTCACGCAGATGTGCATCTCCGACGGTACGACCTGCACGGCGTGGGTCGCGTACGCGACCTCGCAGAGCTACACGTTCACCGCCGACGGTAGCCGCACGCTCCGCGCGTTGTTCCGCGACAAGTGGGGCAACGCGTCCGCGCCGGTGTCCGCGACCATCCTCGTCGATGCGACGGCGCCGACGAATCCGACCCTGACCGCGACGAAGGCCAGCACCACCGCGATCGCGCTGAGCTGGACCGCGGCGACGGATGCCGGCTCGGGCCTCGCGAGCTACAAGCTCGTCGGTGCGAGCGGCACGACCGCCCCGGCGTCATGCGCTACGGGCACCGCGCTGTACTCCGGCACCGCCCGGTCGTTCACGCACGCGGCCGGGACGAAGGCGACGTGGAGCTATCGCGTGTGCGCGGTCGATGTCGCGGGCAACATGTCTACCGGCACGACCGCGTCTGCGGGCACGCTGTAGAACGGTTCTCATCCGAGCGAATCGCTTATGCTGATCCGCGGTGGGTGACACACGACTTCCGTTGCAGGTGGGGACGTCCGCGTTCTGGAGCCTGCTTCGCTCCGCGGCGCTGTTCTTGCCGAGCTCGATCGCGTTCTTCGGCATCTTGATCCCGAGCGTCGTGATCTTCGTCGAGATGCCGGACCTCCCCGACTTTCTCGGCAAGGCGTACGTCGGCCTGGTCCTCGTCCTCGTGATCGGACCGTTCGTGCTGATGAGGTCGGCGCTCAAGCACGCGCGCAACGCCTGGCAAGAGCGCCCTTCCGACCTCGTCCTCGGCGAGGGCAGCCAGGTCACGGTGCTCGACGGCCCGTTCGGAGGCCGCAGCCTCGACGGCCGCCAGAGCTCGGTCCAGAGCTACCGCCACGGGAACATCGAGGTGACCGAGCTCGCGATCGAGAAGCTGGTCGTCGCGCGCGCCGCGCGCCAGGTCGAGGCGGACTCGCTCTCCACGCTGCAGCACACACTGGTGTGCCGAGGAACCGAGCAAACGACGAAGCCGGCTCCCAGTGCGGGCCCGACACTCCTCGTCTGCCCGCGCTGCGACGCACCGGCGATTCCCGACGACGCCGATGCGGTGACGTGCAAGTTCTGCAGCGCGAGCGTGCCGGTGCCGAAGCCGCTCCGCGACAAGATCCACGCGCAGCGTACGCTCGCTGCGGATCGGCCGCGCAATGCGCGGATGATCGGTCGGCTGCTCCGCCAACCCAGCGCCCGGATCGTGTGGTCCGTGATGCTCGCGCTCGGCGTGCCGATGCTGCTGGTCTGGCCGGCGTGCGCATACGCGTTGATCCGGATGTACCGGCACGGCGTGCTGTCGTTCGTCAGCGTCGCGACGCTCGTGTTCGCGAGCACGCTCGCGCTCGCAGTGCTGTTCGTGCTGATGCGCATCACGCTCGTGAATCGCCAGGCGCTCGCGCTCGTGTCGGCGCAGTTCAGCGCGCTGCCGCCCGACAAGCCCGGCGCGCCGCGGCTGTGCCGGGTGTGTCATGCGCCCCTGCCCGACACCAGCGAGCAGATGCTGATCAAGTGCGCGTACTGCGACGCCGACAACATCAGTGGCCTCGACCTGCGCGTCCCGGCCAGTGCCGCCGCCAAGCAGCATCGCTCGATCGACGACGAGCTCGCGCGCCGCAGGCACGAGCGCCGGCTGTGGGGCCTCGCCGGGCTCGCCGCGGTGCTCCTGGCCGTGAGCTTTCGCTGGATCGTGCCGTTCGCGTTCCATCCGCATACCGATCACGGGCGCTGCAACACCGGAGATGCCGCGGCATGCCTACGCGAGGCAAAGCAGATCGGCAGCGCAAAGAAGATCTACAACGACGACATCCGCGACATGCTCGACCGCTATCACCGCGCGTGTGCGGCGAACGACAAGGAGGGCTGTCGCGAGGCCGCGCACCTCGCCTACACCTATGCGGCGACCGTGTTCCAGGGACACATCGATACCGTGCCGGATCTACGCATCGGCTGCGACCTCGGCGATGGTCAGGCGTGCGCCACCGCAGCCATGCGGATGGATTCGAAGGCGCATCCGGCCGACTACTTCGCGGTCACGCTGAAGGCGTGCGACCTCGGCAACGCCGCCGGTTGTTCCGACCACGGCTTCGCGTTCGAGAACGGCCTGGGCGCGCCCGCGGATCTCGGCCAAGCGTTGGTGTTCTACGCGAAGGGCTGCGCCGGTAAGAATCTGTTGAGCTGCACGAATGCCGGCTACGCCGCCGAACACGCGACGCCACCGGACTTCGCGGCCGCGGCGGCGTTCTTCGATCGATCCTGCCCGGGCGACGTGAAGGATCGCGACGAGGACCTGTGCGCGAAAGCTGCCGCGTTCCACCTGAAGCACCCGACGCCCTGAGCTACATGCCGTCGCACACCGCCGGCGGCGCCGCGGCGCACATGCTGCTGACGCAGTGGTTGCTCGTGCACTCGTCGTCGCTGACGCACGAGCTCCCGTTCGCCTTGACCGCCTGACAGGCCTCTTTCATCGCGGTCTGGTCGTAGCCGCAGTAGAGGCCCTGTGCGCAATGCTGGGTGCAGTCCTGGCCCGCCGTCGGCAGCGGCTTGCACGTGCCGTTCGCCATCGAGTTGGATGCACCGTCGCAGTTGTTGCCGGTGCACTCGTAGTCCTGCGCGCACATCCCACCATCGGCGACCTTCGGGATGATGAACGGCTTGTCGCACTGGACCGACTCGTGGCCAGACAGCTGCGAGTACGCGCTGCAGCTGAGGTTCGCCGCGGCGTCGAGACAGTTCCCCGCCGCGTCCGCGTCGTACGCGATCCGACCGGCCGCGATCGATGCCTTGTACTCGGGCGTGAGGTAGCCGGTGAACAGGCCGCCCGTGAAGCCCTCGCACTGGGCTTCGGTCGTGATCGGCTGGTTGTTGTAGGTGATGTTCGCGAACTGCGCCATCACCTCGGCGCTCGTGCAGCACTCGAAGATCTTCGAGCACGAGACCTTCGCGAGCTCGGTGCCGAGATCGTCGACGGAGACCGCGCCACCACCGCCGCCGCTACCGCCACAGGCCGCGAGCAGCGCACAGACCGAGAATGTAAATCCACGCATGCGTCCATCGTACGGATCGACCGATGTAGGTGTGCTGGCAATGTTCGCGCAGACGCGTGAGGGCACCGTCAGGGCTAAGATGAGCCATGCGCGTCTTACTGCTCGGCAAGGCGCCGGTGCTCGAGCCCGGCGACGACCTCGACATCGCAGGCGTCGAGTACGAAACCGGCTCGTCCCTGGAAGACTTGCGGGCAGCGCTCGCACGCAGCACGTTCGATCACGTGATCGTCGGTGGTGGCCTCCCGCTCGACACCCGCCTCGCGCTGGTGCGTGCGGTGTTCGAGCATAGCGACGCGATCACCGTACACATGAAGGATCGCGCGAGTGGCCCGCAGGGCTACGTGCCGTTCATCCGCGCGGTGATCGCCGGTCTCTCACGCCGAAGCGCCGAACCACGTGCCTTGTAGTGTGCCCTCGATGAGACCGGGGAGCGTATTGAAGAGTCGCACCGTCTTGCGCGCACCAGCGCGATAGATCTCGCCGCGGATCGCTGCGCGTGCCTCGTCCGATGGCGCCGAGGACAGCTGGAGCGCGTGGACGAATGTCTTGGCGCGCCACCGGCGGATCATCGACATCGACATATCGCCGACGAGCTTGACGGCGCCGCTCGAGCGGATCTTCTTCGACATCGGGCAATCCATTTCACTGACGAGCAATTCGGTTGAATGCTCGACCTTGTCGGCGAGGATCGTATCGACGAAGTTGTGACCGCGCTCGATCTCTTCCAGCGCCGCCTTGTCGTTCGCGTAGCCGAGCTCGCGGATCGTCTCGTCGAGCGAGCACGCGAGATCGAAGTTGATGTGGCAGCACATCCCGACGGTGAAGTGCGCCATCGCGGGACGTAGCCCGAGCGGCCCGGGGCCGGGCTCGACGTTATCGAACGCGAACGACGGCCGCCACAGCCCGTACTTCGCGGCGTCGGTTGTCGTATCGAGCCCGAGCTCGGCCTTGACGCCGTCGAAGTGGCGCTCCGCGAACTTGCCGGGGAGTCGATCGAAGAAGTCGTGCGGGCCGAGCTTGCCTGCGGCGAGCGCCTCGATCACCGCGACCGTGATGCCGTGATAGACGAGCAAGAACGCCGCTGACCGATGGTCGTGGGCGCGAAACAGATCGATCAGCTGGGTTTGGGCGCGATCCGCTGCTTCGATCGTCTGCGGACGCGTGTCGATCGTGGGGAGCGCCTCGCGCAGCGACACCACGGTCTTCGCATCGAACGTGCGCGGTGGGCCGAGGATCGCTTCGATCGGTTGCTGGCCCTGCGGCACAGCGGTGGCGAACAGCTCCCACTCCGTCATCGGAACGGAGCATACGCGACTCGCGTCGCGAGGTTTAGCTCGACATCGCGCCAGATGATCGCGGATGCGACGATGCCGCCGTCGTACTGGTCGCAGCACCCGAGCGCTGTATAGTCGCGCCGAGTGCTCGTCGAGAAGCTGGTCGACTCCGGAATCGTGCCCGAACCACTGTTGCGCGCGGGCATCCGTGCGGTGTGTGCGCTGCGCCTGCGCGAAGAGCGCCATCGCGACCACGCGGCGTTCACCGCATCGCTGCGCAGGAGCGATGTCGCGATCGAGACCGCGGCGGCAAATGCACAGCACTACGAGGTCCCGGCCGGGTTCTTCGAGCGGGTGCTCGGGCCGCACCTCAAATACTCGTCGTGCTACTGGCCCGCGCACGTCGCGGACCTCGGCACGGCGGAAGCCGCGATGCTGGCGCTCTACGCCGAGCGCGCGATGCTGCGCGATGGCCAGCGCGTGCTCGATCTCGGCTGCGGGTGGGGCTCGTTCTCGCTGTGGGCAGCCGCCCGCTATCCGCGCAGCGAGATCATCGCGATCTCGAACTCGCGGACCCAGCGCGCGTTCATCGAGGCGCAGATCGCGGCGCGCGGGCTCTCGAACCTGACGGTCCGGACCGCGGACGTTCGCACGCTCGAGCTCGTCGAGCGCTTCGACCGGATCGTGTCGATCGAGATGTTCGAGCACATGCGCAACTACGAGGCGTTGTTCGCGAAGCTCGCGCGCTGGCTCGCGCCGGGCGGCTCGCTGTTCTGCCACGTATTCGCGCACCATCGCTACGCGTACCCGTTCGAGGACGCGGGCGGCGCGGACTGGATGGCGCGCGAGTTCTTTACCGGCGGCATCATGCCGAGCGCGGATCTGTTCGCACACTTCGATCGCGACCTCGTGATCGCGGAGGAGTGGCGGCTCGACGGCACGCACTACGCGAAGACGTCCGAGGCCTGGTACGCGAACCTCATGGAGCATCGAAGCGAGCTCGAGCGACTGCTCGGCGGGCGCGCGAAGCTCCAGCGCTGGCGCGTGTTCTTTCTCGCGTGCGCCGAGCTGTTCGGTTATCGCGGCGGTTCGGAATGGATCGTGGCTCACTACCGAATGCAGCCGAGACCATAGCGAGCCGTCAGCGCGCGGATAGCGCGGCGGGTCGCCAGCGCGCCGAGCTCTCGAACCCGGCGCGCAGTGTCCGCAGCGTGGCAGCGGTCGTCGCGAGGTCGCGGGGCGCGAGCCCACGGCCGACCGCGCGGAGGACGGCGACGTCGACCCGATCGAGACGCTCGACCATCGCGGCCCCGCGTTCGGTCAGCGTCACGAGCGGAGAGCGCGCGTGCGCCGGGTTCGGCGCGATCGTGACGAGGTGCTCGGCGGCGAGCTGATCGATGATCGGCTGGAGCGTCTGGCGCCGCACCGCACGCACGCGGGCGAGGCCGGGAACCGTCTTGGGCCCATCGCGGTGCAAGCGGCGCAACGTCCATCGCCGGGCGGCACCGCGGGCGTCGGCGCCATAGAGCTCTTCGGAGATCCAGGCGAGCCAGCGGTACAGGGCGATCGTCTCGTCGACGACGGCCTGGACCTCACCGTGGGCGGTCCGGGGCCGAGCGCGCCGGCGCGGCGGCAACTTGCGCTTCATGCGTCACGTTCGATCTTGACAGGCTACCTGTCAAGGTCGACGCGCATCCTCTCCCCGCCCGGCTCCGCCGAGTGCATAACGGTGGATATGCAGCACTTCGGATTCGACCTCACCGAAGAAGAAGCGATGATCGCCGAGACCGCTCGCGATGCCGCCGAGCGACTCCTCGCGCCGGGCGCCGCCGAGCGCGACAAGACCGGCGCGTTCCCGGCCGCGGAGCTTGCAGGGGTCGCCCAGCTCGGATTTCACGCGATGAAGGTCGTCTCGGCCCATGGCGGCATCGGCGCGAGCAACGTCGGCTACGTGCTCGCGATGCAGGCGCTCGCCGCCGGCTGTGCGTCGACGGCGGTCGTCCTCGCATCGAGCAACATGGCGGCGAAGATCGTCAGCGAGCACGGCACCGCCGCGCAGCACGATCGGTTCCTCGCGCCCTACACGCGCGGCCAGCTCGGTCCCTTCAGCTTCGCGCTGACCGAACCGTCGGGAGGTTCCGACGTGCTCGCGATGCGCACGCGCGCCGTTCGCGACGGCGACGACTGGGTCCTGACCGGCGAGAAAGCGTGGATCACGGGCGCATCGCACGCCGGCGTTCACGTCGTGTTCGCGCGCACCGGCGACGGCAAGGACGGCATCACGTGCTTCCTCGTCGAGCGCGGTAGCCGCGGCCTCGCGATCGGTCGCGACGAGGACAAGATGGGCCAGCGCAGCTCCGGCACCGCGACGCTCGCGTTCGACGGCTGTCGCGTGCCAGGCGATCGCGTCGTCGGCGCGCTCGGCGAGGGTTACGGCATCGCACTGTCGGGCCTCGGCGCCGGCCGGGTCGGGATCGCGGCGCTCTCGCTCGGCATCGCCGAGGCGGCGTTCGCACTCGGCGTCGCGTACGCGAAGGAGCGCCAGGTGTTCGGCCAGCCCGTCGCCGCGTTTCAGAACTCGCAGTTCGTGCTCGCCGACTGCCGCACCGACCTCGATGCCGCATGGCTGCTCGCACTGCGCGCCGCCCGCGCGCTCGACAGCGGAGCTCGCGCCGCGAGCGAGACCAGCATGGCAAAGCTGTTCGCGACCGAGGCGTGTGGCCGGGTCGTCGACCGGGTCGTCCAGCTCCACGGAGGCTACGGCTACTCGCGCGAGTTCGCGATCGAGCGGCTGTATCGCGATGCGCGGGTGACCCGGATCTACGAGGGCACGAGCGAGATCCAGCGGATCGTGATCGCGCGCGAGCTGTTGCGCTAAGCCGCGCTCGCGCCGAACGCCTGATCGAGGAACGCCTTCGCGCTCGCCGGACGGTCGGCAGGATTCTTCGCGAGTGCCGCCATGATCGCGGCAGCGAGCTTCGCCGGGCAATCCTTGCGCAGCACGGTCGGCGACTCGGGTGTCTCGGAGATGTGCGCGAAGCCGATCGCGATCGCGTTGTCGCCGGCGAACGGTGGCCGACCCGTGACGAGGTGATACGCGAGCGCGCCGAACGCGTAGATATCGCTGCGCGCGTCGACCGGCTTGCCGCGAACCTGCTCCGGCGCCATGTAGTGCGGCGTGCCGAGGATCGCGCCGGTCGCGGTCAGCTGATCGCCGACGAGCGTCGTCGCGAGCCCGAAGTCGATCAACTTCACCGCGCCGCGCTCGCCGATCAGCACGTTGCTCGGCTTGAGGTCGCGGTGGATCACGCCGGCTTGATGCGCGGCCTCGAGGCCGGCGCCGATCTGCTGGAGGATGTCCTCGACGTCCTTCATCGGCACGACACCGCGCTGCGCGATCAGCTCGGACAGCGTGCGCCCGCTGAAGTACTCCATCGACAGATAGAGCAAGCCCGGGCGCGCTTCGCCGAGATCGTGGATCCGGATCACCTGCGGCGAGCTGACCTTGCGCGCGGCCGAAGCCTCGCGGCGGAACCGCGCGATCATCGCGGCCTCGTCGGCGGCGTACGCGCTCGAGATCACCTTCAGCGCGACGAGCTCGTGCAGTACTTCGTCGTCGGCGAGATAGACCGCGCCCATGCCGCCCTTGCCGAGCAAGCGCTGGACGCGATAGCGCCCGGCCAGCACCTGCCCCGCTTCGAGCGTCGTGCCGACCGACTGCTTGCCTTCCTTCGTCGGCGCCGCGGTCATCGTCGCATCGAGCGCGGGAGTCACCGGCGCGGTCGGCGCGGCACCTGCGGCCACCGGCGGTCCCGCCGGCAACACGCGCGAGCGCTGCTCGTCGAGCAGCTTCATCACCTTCTGATTCAGCTCGTAGTCGACCGACGACACGATCGTCTCGAGGTTCTCGATCCGCTCGCGCAGCAGCTTGTTCTCGTCGAGCAAGCGCTTCGACATCTTGCCGCCGCCGTCGCCCGCTTCGAGCTCGAGCTTGCGCGCCTTCAGCTTCGCGTCACTGCGGATCTTGATGATCGCCGGCGCCATGCCGAGCGACATCACGACCGCCATGAACCCGACGATGTCCGGCATCAGCCGTAAGCATCTACCGGCGGGCAGGCGCACACAAGGTTGCGGTCGCCGTACGCGTTATCGACGCGGCCCACGGGCGGCCAGTACTTGTGCACGCGCAGCCACGGCGCGGGATACGCCGCCTGCTCGCGCGAGTACGGGCGATCCCACTCGGTTCCGGTCACGACGGCCGCGGTGTGCGGGGCGTTCTTGAGCGGGTTGTTCACCTTGTCCATCGCGCCGCTCTCGATCGCGGCGATCTCGTTGCGGATCGCGATCATCGCGTCGCAGAACCGATCGAGCTCGGCCTTGGTCTCGCTCTCGGTCGGCTCGATCATCAGCGTGCCCGGCACCGGGAACGACATCGTCGGCGCGTGGAAGCCGTAGTCCATCAGCCGCTTCGCGATGTCCTCGGCCTCGATGCCCGAGGTCTTCTTGAACTGGCGGCAATCGAGGATCAGCTCGTGCGCGACCCGGCCGTTCGTGCCGGTGTAGAGCACCGGGTAGTGGCCGCCGAGCCGCTTCGCGATGAAGTTCGCGTTGAGGATCGCGACCTCGGTCGCGCGGCGCAGGCCGGGCTCGCCCATCATCGCGATGTACGCGAACGAGATCGGAAGGATCGAGGCCGAGCCCCACGGCGCGGCCGACACCGGCCCGACGGGCTGCGCCCCGGCTGCCGCGAGCGGATGGCCCGGGAGGTACGGCGCGAGGTGCTCCTTCACCGCGATCGGGCCCATGCCGGGACCACCACCGCCGTGCGGGATGCAGAACGTCTTGTGCAGGTTGAGGTGACAGACGTCCGCGCCGATCGCCGCGGGCCGGGTCAGACCGACCTGCGCGTTCATGTTCGCGCCGTCCATGTAGACCTGACCGCCGGCCGCGTGAACGATCTCGCAGACCTCGCGGATGCCCTCTTCGAACACGCCGTGGGTCGACGGGTACGTGACCATCAACGCCGACAGGTTGTGGCGATGCTGCTCGGCCTTCTTGCGGAGGTCGGCGAGATCGATCGTGCCGTCGGGCATCGACGCGACGACGACGACCTGCATGCCGGCCATCACGGCCGACGCCGGGTTCGTGCCGTGCGCGCTCTGCGGGATCAGGCACACGATGCGGTGCTTGTCGCCACGCGCGTGGTGATAGCCGCGGATCGCGAGCAGGCCGGCGTACTCGCCCTGCGCGCCGGAGTTCGGCTGGAGCGACACCGCCGGCAGGCCCGTGATCTCGCCGAGCCACGCCTCGAGCCGCTCGAACAGCGCGCGATAGCCGCCCCACTGCTCGGCCGGCGCGAACGGATGCAAGCCGCCGATCGTGGGCCACGTCACCGGAATCATCTCGGCGGTCGCGTTCAGCTTCATCGTGCACGAGCCGAGTGGGATCATCGAGGTCGTGAGCGACAGGTCCTTCGCGCACAGCCGGTTGATATAGCGCAGCATCTCGTGCTCGCTGTGATAGCGAGAGAACGTCGGGTGCGTGAGGAACGCCGAGGTCCGCTTCACCGCGGCCGGCAGCTCCGGCACGTTCGTCGCGACGACGAGCTGCTCGAGATCGAGCGCGTCGGCGCCGAACGCCTCGAGCAGCGCACCGACATCCGCGAGCGTCGTGGTCTCGTCGCACGAGATGCCGACACCGTCGTCGTAGCGGCGGAGGTTGAGGCCGTGCTCGACCGCTTTCGCGAGCACGCTCGCCTGGCGATGCGCGTCGAGATCGAGGCGGAGCGTGTCGAAGTAGGCGCCGGCGCGGACCTTGAAGCCGAGCTTCGCGAGCCCGGCGGCGACGAGCGTCGTGTACGCGCGGACGCGCTTCGCGATCGACGTCAGCCCTTCGGGGCCGTGGTAGACGGCGTACATCGACGCCATCACGGCGAGCAGCACCTGCGCGGTGCAGATGTTCGACGTCGCCTTCTCGCGGCGGATGTGCTGCTCGCGGGTCTGGAGCGCGAGCCGGAACGCGACCTTGCCCTTGTTGTCGCGCGACACGCCGATGATCCGGCCGGGAATCTGCCGGCGGAACGCGTCCGAGCACGACATGAACGCCGCGTGCGGACCGCCGAAGCCCATCGGCACGCCGAACCGCTGCGCGGTGCCGACGGCGATGTCGGCGCCGAGCTCGCCCGGCGGCGTGATCAGCGTGAGCGCGAGGAGGTCGGTCGCCATCGCGACGTACGCGCCTGCCGCGTGGATCTTCGCGCACAGCGCGCGGTGGTCGAGGACCTGGCCATCCGTCGTCGGATAGCTGATCAGCACGCCCGCAACGTTCGCGTCGAGGCCGGCTTCGATCTGCGCGAGCGTGCCGACGACGAGCTCGATGCCGAGCGGCTCGGCGCGCGTCCGCATCACCGCGATGGTCTGCGGATGGGTCGCATCGTGGACCCAGAACTTGGCGCGCTTGTGATCGGCCTGGCCGAAGCACATGTGCATCGCCTCGGCGGCGGCCGTGCCCTCGTCGAGCAGCGACGCGTTCGCCATGCCGAGGCCGGTGAGGTCCTCGATCATCTGCTGGAAGTTGATCAGCGCCTCGAGCCGGCCCTGCGAGATCTCCGCCTGGTACGGCGTGTACTGCGTGTACCAGCCCGGGTTCTCGAGCACGTTGCGCAGGATCACGCCCGGCGTGATCGTGTCGTAGTAGCCCTGGCCGATGAACGACCGGAGCACCTGGTTGTCGCTCGCGAGCGTGTGGAGCTGCTCGAGCAACTCGTGCTCCGCGAACGGCTCGCCGAGTGCGAGAGGCTGCTGCAGCCGGATCGCGGCGGGGACGGTCGCGTCCGTCAGCTCCTTCAGTGACTTGTAGCCGAGCTCGGACAGCATCGCGGCGACCTCGGTCTCGTCGGGACCGATGTGGCGGCGTGCGAACGTATCGGATGGTGCGAGGAGGTCGGACTGCACGGGCGCACCCTAGCACCCGGGCGTTACGACCGAAAGATGGTCAGGTAGCGCTCGGGAAAGTCCGCTAGCTGCATCGGAGATCCGCACTCGTTGCACGCCACCGGCGCCAAAGATGCGTCGACGAGTGGCTGGTCCTCGTTCCGACATGTCGGGCATTCGTACTGCGCGAAAAACGACGTGATCGCGAGCCCGCGGAGCTCGCCGATCAGGTTCATCTGCGTCATCAGCACGTCGGCGACGCGCTCGAGCGTGACGGGCCGCCCCGCCTCGCGCAGCGCACGCAGGAACCGGATCCACTCGCGCAGCCCGACCGAGTTGACGAACGTCACGCCCTCGGGGACCAGCACCACCGCACCCGCCGGCAGCTGGCCGACCAGCGGCGCGAGCTGCGCGGTCTCGTCGATCCGGCCGGTGAACGTCACGCGATTTCCGGCGACGTCGATCTGCAACCGGCTCATGGCGGATCTCCCCAGAACGCGTGGAACGACGCCGACCGGGCGAGCTCGGTCGGCTTGTAGCGGATGTCGAGCAGCGCGATCACCTCGGTGAGCGCGCCGGGAGCGAGGTTGACGACGAGCTGGTTCGAGCATGCGTACGCGAGTGGCAGGCCCATCCCGCCCTCGGCGTTCGCGGTCTTGGTCGCGGCGAGCCGGGTCTCGATCGCGGCGGGCTGGATCGTGCCCCAGCGGTCGCGCACCTCGATCGCGAGGTAGCGACCGTCGGTCGACCAGCGCAGCGTGACGACATCGCGGCCGTTCAGCAGGCGCGTCCGATCGCGCGGATCGTGAACGCGATGCTTCACGCCGCTGTCGTCGATCGGGGCCGCATAGAGCGCGTTCGCTAGCAACTCGTCGGCGATCACGCTGACGAGCGAGCCGATCCGATCGGGCAGCCCCACACGGGTGACATCGCTCGCGATCGCGCTAACCACCGCGTCGCGCTCGACCGCGTCCTCGAGCGTGAACCCGCGAACCTCGGAGCCCCAGACCATGTACTTGTCGAGGCCGAAGCAATCGCGGCGGAGCAGCTTCTGCGCGGTCGCGAGCAACTCTTCGGAGAGCAGCGGCATCGGGTGCGCGACGACGTGATCCCAGCCCGCGTGGAGCAGCGCGCTGACCACCGTCGGGTCCGCGGGATGGAGGCCCTCCCCGGGAACCGCGATCCACGCGCGCGCGGACCGCTTGCACGCGTCGAGGGCGGTCAACGCGATCGCCGCATCGATCACGACGATCGTGTCGCTATCGATCGTTGCCGACGCGAGATCTGGGACGACTTCGACCGGGCACAGCGTCGTGCCGAGCAGGCGCTGCAACGAGCGCTGTGCGCGACGCTCGCCGTGAACGACGACGAGCTTGCCCGAAAGGGAAGTGGGAGTGGTCCTCTGCACTCCCTAGTAGAGTATCGCGATCGTCGCGGCGGCGCCGAGATAGCGGTCAGCCGCGCCACCGATATCTTTCGTGGTCGGATCCATATCGCGGTTGTTGGACATCGCGCCGTTCCCGGTGAACGCGTAGCCGATCTGAGTCGCCTCGCCGCGCAAGCTGATCGCGAGATGGCTACCGACGACGATGTCGAAACCGGCACTCCCCGAGCCGCCCGTGACCTTCGCCTGGCCATAGGAATCGAGACCCTGGATGGGCCCGGCCGACGTGAGAAGGATGGCCTGACCACCGAACACGAGCGCCAACTGCTTGATGAGCGGGATCCGGAACTCGATACCGGGATCGAACCCGCTGTAGTCGACGTCCGGGAGGTCGATCGTGTTGCCGGAGGTGAGAGCGCTGCGGTTCACGACGAACGTCCGCTTCATGTAGCCGACGCCAAGCGTGACCGAGGGGCTGGTGTCGCTGTGGCCGAACAGCAGGCGGAACCGCGGGCCGATGTCGAACCGGCGCTGGGTGACGGGAAACTTCGTACCCGGCTGCGCGCTCGACTGCAGATTCAGCACGATCGTCTGATCGAACATGCCGCCGAGGCCGAGCCCGCCGCCGACGCCGGTCGGATTGCCGAACGCGAGCGGATAGATCTCGCCGGCGACGCGCGCACCCGCGACCGGCTTCTGGCTGAACGGCTTCGGCGCCTCGGGGAAGTTGCGCGACGTGAACGTCAACGAGCGGTTCTGGACGGAGACGCCGAGGTCGAGGCGGACGGCGGGACGATTCGCGGGCCGCACGTTGCTCGCGGGTGCGACTTCGACGCTCGCCGAAACGCTCTCGGCGTCGTCATCGCCGGCGTGAGCGACCTTCTTCTTCTTCGGCTTGTCCTCGTCGGCGGTGTCCGCGTCGCTCGGCTTCTTCTTCGGCGCATCGTCGTCGGAGGCGGTCTTGTGCGACGGCTTGACCTCTTCGTCGTCGTCGCCGCCGTCCTTGTGCTTCATCGTCTTCAGGGCGTCGTCGGTGTCCTTGGTCTCCTTGGCCTCTTTGGCTCCCTTCTTCTTCTTGCCGGCGATCGGATCTTCATCGTCATCGCCCTTGGACTTCTTCGCGACGGCCTCACCGCCGGCATCGCCGGCGTCCAGCTTGTCGATCATCTTGTCGTGGAGCTGGGTGCGCAGCTTCTTCGACTTCAGGCTCGCGAACTCGACCTTGAAGCCCTTCGCCTTCTTGCCGTGGATGAACAGCTTGAAGTGAAGCAGCTTGTTGTCGCCCTTCTTCGACAGCTTGCCCTGGATCACCGCATCGGCCTGAAGCTCTTTCGAAAGCTTGCGAAGGTCCTTCTCCGCGAGGTCCGTGGTGTCGAGCCCGAGCTTGTCGACCGTGCGGTTGACCTGCTTTGGACCGACCAGCATCACGTCCTCGCTGATCGCGTCGCTGACGATTTCCTGGGCCTCACCGTTCGGGTCGCCCTCGAACGTGACGAGCGCGACACGCGGCTTCGCCATGGCAGTCACGGGCACGGCCAAGATCACAGCGATAGCGAGCGCGAGTGGAGTTCTCATCACCGTTCTCCTTCGACGAGTATAACAGCTTGTCAATTCTCCGCAGCCGTTGTCAGCTCGGGCCGTGGACCCCGTCGACCGTCGAAATCTCCGTATCACCGGCCAACATCCGCGCGTCACTGGACAGCACCTCGTCGTCCAACCGCATGACGTCACGGTGATCGTGACGCAGGCCTATGGCCCACGCGGCGACAATCTCGTCGGAATTTCGGACGTCCAGTTCGACGGCCATCCGGCGGTGACGATCAAGATCCGTGTGCCCGATGGCCGCGAGGGGCTCGTCCACCTGTCGCCGCTCCATGGCGATGCGCGCAAGGTCAAGCCGTTCGACATCGCGCACGGTACGCGGCTCGAGCTGTTTTGCCCGGTCTCGAACCAACCGCTCGATTACGTCGGCGAGGTCGAGGATCAGTCGGGCGCGAAGTACTACGCGATCTATCTAACGCCGCAGCTGTCGCGCGGCACGATGGTGATGGTCTCCGACGTGTGGGGCCACTATCACTCGCGCATCGTCGACGACTTCGAGCTGATCTCGGCCTGGGCCGCGAACCACAACGACTAGAGCTCGTACAGGTAGAAGTACGCGCGCAGGTTCGCGTTCGCGAGCGGCTTCTTGATCCGCGGGCGACCGAGATAGCGCATGAACTCGCGCTCGAGCAGCGGGTTGCCGACGAGGAATCCGGCGCGCCAGCCGCGAAACCGCCGGCAGGTCTCGGCGATCACGCGGTACAGCACCTCGAGATCCTGATCGTCGAGGCGCTCGCCGTACGGCGGGTTCGCGAGCAGGAGGCCGGTCTCCGGTGCGGGCCGGCCGCGCTCGATCGCGATCTGCGCGATCATCTCGGGCCGGAGGTCGGCGACGTCGCAGCGCTGCCAGGTCACGGCATCGCCGATCTTCGCGGCGCGTGCGTTATCGCGAGCGGCGGCGAGCACGTCGAGCTCGACATCGCAGCCGACGACGAGCGGCGTCGTGTCGTACAGCGGCTCGGCGGTCGTCGCGAGACCGAGCGCGTTCAGCACCGGCGTGGGTCGCGGCGTCGCGCGCGCGAGCAGCACCGCTTCGATCGGAATCGTCCCCGAGCCGCACATCGGATCGACGAGCACGTCCTTGCGCGGATCGAACCGGCACAACATCAACAGCACCGCCGCGAGGTGCTCGCGCAGCGGCGCATCGCCGGCATCGCGCCGCCACCCGCGCTGCGACAGCGAACCGCCGCCGAGGTCGATCGAGATCACGAGCTCGAAGTTCTCGTCGAGCCGAGCGACCCAGCGCGTCGCCGCGCGCTGCGGATCGACGTGGAGGCGCTTGCCGCGCCGCGCGACCGCATCGATCAGCGCGTTCTTGACCGTACCGACGACCTGGCGCTCGCCGGCGGCGAAGTCCTCGACCCGGCGGGCCTCGACCGAGATGCCGTCGCCATCTCGCCACAGCGCGCGGCCGTCGTTCGCGATGTCGGCCATCAGGTCGTCGTACAGCGGCTCGAGCCGCTCCGCCTTCGAGCGATAGACATCCCAGAGCACGCGGGTCGGGGTGCGCAGGTACGTGACCGCGACGCGGGCGAGCTCTGGGTCGAACGGATAGACGAGCTGACCGAGGCCTTCCTTGCGCGGTTCGGGCGGCCGGCGATGCAGCACGCGCTGCGCGATCCGCGTGAGCTCGGCGTGCATGACGACGTTCGTCTGGGTCGAGCCGACGATACGAAGCTCGTCGATGATCATGGAGGTCCGTTCAACGTCGCGAGCATGCCTGCATCCGCGAAGAAGCGCTTGTTGAGGTAAACGCCGCGCTGATCCGTGCCCGCCGGACCTTTCGGTCGATCGTGCAAGTAGCGCTTCGCGAGCTGCGCGAGTCGGGCATCCCACTCGAGCAAGTACCACGACACGATCGTCGCGTCGCCATCCTCGAGGTCCGCGCGTGCGAGCCACAGCGTGCGCTGGAGCTTCGCGATCGCCGCATCCTCGAACGCCATCGCGATCGCGGGATCCTCGGTGACCCGCCACAGCCCGCTCGCATCGACCGTCACCGGCACGGTCTTGATCTCGACGTCGCCGCGCCAGTCCGGCTCGTCGCCACCGCGCTCGGGCACCCCGACGAGCGCCGCTGCACGAATGCCCCACGCGCCCTTGTCCCGCCCTCGCCTACCGAGCCGCACGCCGATCGCGCGATCCGCTGCGGCGAGGAGCTCGTCGAGGGTCTCGGGTTCTTCCACCGGCGGCTCCGCGGGCAATTCGAGCGGTAGCGGGCGCGGCCATTGCGCGCTCGCCGGATAGAGCCCGCGCGGCGGTGCCTGGACGACGAGGTGACCGCCGAGGATCACCGGCCGCGGTTGGAGGGATGCATCTGCATCGGCGCCCGCCCGCTCTAGCACCGCACCGCGATCCCACAGCGCGAGCCGGAGCTCCGGCACGCTCGCGCCGTCGATGAGCTTGCGAGCCGTACCCTCGCGGCGCGCGAGCTCGGCGAGCTCGTCGCGGACGAGCGCGTTCAAGAGACCGCACAGGTCGTCGCGCCAGCGCTCGACGATCCGCGCGTGCGCGGTCTCGAGATCGAGGTCGTAGCTCGCCGGTGCTTCGCCGAGCAGCGTCCGCTCGAACCGGCGCGGTTCCTGCGCTGCGACGCGGCGGACCGACTCCGGCGCGAGGTTCGCCGCGAAGCGTTCGACGGCGTTCACTCCGCGGATCCTCGATCCATGAATTTATCGATGCAGCGCCGGGCATCGACATCCGTCGGGTAGTCGAGTGCGCAATGCAGGATCGGACCTTTTGGGACACGATCGTCGCGACACTCCGCCAGCTGATCGGGTGGCGTCTCCGCGAACTTGGTCGCACCGATCCGGATCAACCGTTCGAAGGCGAGCTCGCAGCGGTCTTTGTCTGGCTGCGCGTCGCGATGGCAGCTCGTCCCGATCAGGACGACGACGACGAGCGCGCACCGCATGACCACACCGTACACCGAGCTGCTATCGTCGTGCGCGTGCGGTGGATGCTCGCCTCGGCTGTCCTCGCGTGCGCGTGCGCGCCGGAGATCCCGTCGCCGCGCGAGCGTGCCGCCTCTAGCGATCTCGCCGCCGATGCCGCGCTCGAGCACCAGCTCGTCGCGATTCCCGGCGTTGCATCGGCACATGCCGCGATCCACTCCGCGTTTCGCGATCCACTGAGCGGTGCCGAGTCGCCCGCCGGTGCGTCGCTGCTCGTCGTGATCTCGCCGGGCGCGGATCGCGCGTCGATCGAAGCCGCCGCCCATCAGCTCGCGCCGACCGCGACGCTCGCGATCGTACCGGGACCGGCGCCCGCTTCGTCCGATCACAAGCTCCTCGCGATCGCAGGGCTCGTGGTGGTCCTCGGCGCCGCCGGCGTCGTCGCGTGGCGAACGCGGCCTACGGCGTAGGCGCGCGCGGCAGCAGCGCCCAGAAGTCGAGCTCGAGGACGATCCGCGGATCCTTCGTCCCCGACATCAGCGGCGGCGTGTTCTTCAAATCTTCGTTCGAGACGTTCTTGACCGCGTGGAGCCGGAGGCGCAGCGCGCCGACATCGCGGCGAGTCGGCACCTCGGCGCGCTCGACGACCTCGGTGAACGCGCGCAGCGTGTCGCCGGCGAACGTCGGGCCGACGTGCGACCCGCCGTTCCACGCCGCGATCCGCAGCGCGGTGCCGAGGCCGTTCTGCGACAACGCCATCGCGAGCGAGATCACGTGACCGCCGTAGACGAGGCGCTTGCCGAATCGCGAGTGCGACATCGCGAGCTGGTCGAAGTGAACCTGCGCGGTGTTGTGATAGAGCCGCGTCGCCTGGACGTGATCGGCCTCCTCGACGGTCATCGCGTCGGGGTGATCGAGCCGCTCGCCGACCTCGTACGAATCCCACCAGTCGCCGGGCGGCATCGTCCACGCGAGATCCGCGAACCGCTGGAGGTTCATCACCTCCGGAATCGGCAGGCGATCCGGCGTGACGACCGACGGCAGTTGCGGCACCTGATTGATCCCCGCAGCCGCGGTCTTGTCGCGCTTCGGGATCAACACCCAGCGCACGAACGAGAGGACCTCCTGGCCCTTCTGATTCACGCCGCGCGTGCGGACGTAAACGACGCCGGCGTCGCCGCTCGAGACCTCGCGCAGGCCGATGACCTCGCTCTCGGCGACGAGCGTGTCGCCGGGATAGACCGGGCGCAGGAACCGGACGTCGGCGTAGCCGAGGTTCGCGTTCGCGTTGTGCGAGATATCCGGCACCGACTTGCCGAACACGATGTGGAACACGAGGAGGTCCGGCAGGACCTCGCGCTGGAACCCGAGCGAACGGGCGAGCTCCGTCGACGCGGCGAGCGGATGGCGATCGCCGGTCAACGAGATGTACGTCGAGATATCGCCGCCGTGAAGCGTGCGCGGGACCGCATGGACCAGGTGTTGGCCGATGCCGAAATCCTCGAAGTACCGACCGCCGGAGACTTTCATAAGCGCGGCCGGCGACGCTAGTACGCGGCTACTCGGAGAGCAAGATCGGATAGCCAAAGCTCTGCGGCGGGCCATCCCAGGCCGGGAACGAGGCGCTCTTCACGGCCGCCGAGACGCACTCAGCCTCGGGCTTTCCCGCAAACGCTCCCGAAACCGTCACCTTCGAGACGTTGCCCGAGGGCGCGATCACGAGCTTCACGTTCGCGCTGCCCTGCGTGCCCTTGTAGCAAGCCTGGGCCTTCGCCGTGATCGCGGACATTCCCTTCTTGAAGTCCTCGGACGTCAGCTCTTTCTTGTCGAGCTTCGGCTTCGCCGCCTTCTTGTCCTGGACGCCGGCTTCCTTGAGGAGCGCGTCGAAGTCCTTGTCCTTCTCACCATCGGCCGCAGCGCCACCGCCGGCCGCGGGCTTCGCCTTGCCGGTATCGGCCTTCTGCTCTTGCTTGGGCGCCTCGGTCGTCTCGAGCTTCGCCTTGCCGCCCTTCGTCGCCGGCTTCTTCGGCGAGGTGGCCTTCGCGGGCGCCTTCGTCACCGGGACGGCGACCGGCTCGGCCGCGGCAACTTCACCACCGGTTGCCGCCGACCCTGCGGCAGCGACTTCGCTCGGCGCAGGCGCCGCTTCGGCCGCGAGCTTCGCTTCGTGCTCGGCGTCGAGCTTCGCGGTCGCCTCGTCGAGCTGCTTCACCTTGTCGGCGGCCACGGTATTCGCCGCCGCTGCGCGAACCGCTGCCGGCTGCGCCGCGGTCGGCTGCGCCGAGTCGCCATTCTTCTGCGTCACCACGAATAGCGTCACGCCGGCCGCGGCCGCGAGGCCCAGACCGACGAACGCGATCGCGCGCTTGTTCGACTTCTTCGCCGGCTGCGCGCCGAGCGTCGACGAGAACGCGGGCTTGAACTCGACGGCACCCGCGGACGTGCCCGCTTCGAGGGTGCGACCGGTCGCGGAGTCGTAGACGCCCGAAGCCGAGACCTTCGTCTCGAGCTTGGCAGCGGCCTTCGCCTCCTTCGCGGCGGCCTTCTGCGCTTTCGCGATGTCTTGTTTGCTCGGCAGCTCGTCGAGCTCCGGCAACGACACCATCGCTGCGGGTTGCGGCAGCGCGAGGTTCTTCCAGCTCGCGCTCGACGACGCGAGCACGTCGTCGTCTTGCTTGATCAGCGCCTGCTGACCCGTCGTGCGCTTCGCCAAGCGCTGCTTCGTCGATGCAGCGAGGTCCCGAATGTCGTGCAGTCCGCTGTCCTCTTCACGTTGCACCGGCGGTGCATTGGTGGCGGATGAAGACGGTGCTTCGTTCGGAGTCCCCGATTGCTGCATGTTGACCTCATCTCCCGTCGACAGCTTGGCCAGAAGCTGTTCGGGGAGTGACTCGAAATAACCCGACGGAGCTTCAGCGTCCAGGGTTTTCATCGCGGCGCGCAGCCGGTCATCGAGATCGTCGGCCATGGCTACTGCTTGCCCACCGTCTTGGAGGTGGCGGTCGTGGTGGCTGGATCGAGGCGCAGCCGGAGCAGGCGGCGCGCTTCGTTGACGCGCCACGCGACGGTGCCCTCGGGAATTTCCAAAATTTCGGCGATCTGTTTGTGCGGCAGGTCCTCGATGGTCGCGAGGACGATCGTGACGCGCAAGGAAGGTGACAATTCGGCGATCGCCTCGAGCACGCGTTGGACCTCGGCCGACTGCTGCGTCTTTTGCGCCGGGTCGCTCGCACCCTGACCGAGTGCTTCCGGCCGGCCGCCGATATGTGCAGCTTCCGTACTACCGCGCTGCGCGAGCGCCGCGCCGCGCTTGCCACCGCGGAGCGCGTTGAGCGCCGTGTTCACCGCGATCCGATACAGCCACGTGAAGAAGTCGCTGCGCCCGTCGAAGGACGCGAGCCCTTTGTACGCGCGGACGAACGTCTCCTGCGTCGCGTCGTCGGCGTCGCTGTGGTTCTGCAAGATATGGAGGGCGGCGGCGTACACGCGGCGTTGGTGTCGCCGGACGAGGCGACCGAAGGCTTCGCGATCGCCAGTTCGAGCCCGATCGAGGTCGGGATCGTTGTCACCCATCTCGATGACTATTGTATGGCGACCGGACGTTGGACAACAGAAGAGCGCGAAGCTTTGGGTCAGCGTCTACGGTCGGCTTCGAACAGCTTGCCTACCAGGGCGCCCGCCAAGTCCGCGAGACGTGACAGTGCGCGCGCGGCTTCGGCCTGGGCCGCGAGCCGGTCGCGGACGCGCTCGGCGCCTGCCTGACCGGCATCCGACGCGCGCTGACGAGCCTGCAGATCGAGGACGTTCAACGGATCCGGCCCACCGAGCGCCTGGCGCAGTGCTGCGATCCGGGTCCGAGCTTCGCGCAGCGCATCCGCGACATCGTCGGCGAACGCGATGACGACGACCTGCGCGTCGCCGCCGTTGAGGCCGGCGGTCAACGCATCGAGCTCGACCAGCGAGAGGTCGCGCAGCCGCGTGCAGAGCACCTCGTCGGACTCCGCGCCCTGCCCGCGCGGCGGCTCGGCTTTGCCACCGAGCTGCGAGGAGCTGATGATCACTTCTCGTCCTTGTTGGGGCCCGGCTCGAGTGCCTTCTGCTTCGCCGCCTTGTCGCTCTCCATCTTCGCCTTCAGCTTGGCGAGCGCGTCGTCCGGACCTGGTGGCAACATCGGATTTGCCGCCGCCGCCGCGAGCTTCGAGTCGAACGCGAGCGCGTCCATGTCCTCGCCGCGCATCGCCGCGTCGACCTCGGTCTCGATCGCTTCGGCATCGATCCGATCCTCGGCGGCTTTGAACTTGTCCCACACCGACGAGTCGTTGCCGAACGCGTCGCCGCCGGCCGAGCGACCCGCCGCGATCTGCGTCGCGAGCGTGCCCTTGCGCAGCTTCAGGATCTGGAGCTTGGTCTCGAACTCCTTGCGGCTCTTGTTGAGCTGGATCGCGTAGCTCGCGGCCTCGTGCTTGTCGCGCTCGATCTTCGCCGCCTCTTGCTCGGCGTTGCGCTTCTCCTTGAGCGCGATCTTTGCCGCCTCGTCGTCGCCCGCCTTGACCGCGGTCATCGCGCGCTTCTCCCACTCCGCCGCCTTCGCCTTGTGCTTCTCCATGTCGGCGTCCAGCGTCTTCGCTGTCGCCTTGTACGTGATCAGCTCCTGGAGCGCCTTCTTGCGGCCCTCTTCGAGCTCCATGATCGCCATGTCGAGCTCTTTCTCCGGATCGATCGCCTTGTCCAAGGCGGCGTTCGCCTTGCTGGAGATGCCGCCTTTGATCCGCGAGAAGATGCCCATGGCGGGAAGTCTAGCTCAGTCCTTCCCGAGGCCGTACTTGCGATAGCGCTGGCGGAATTGGTCGTAGGTCAGGCCGAGGAGCGCCGCGGCTTCCTTCTGCTTGAACCGGGTGCGCTCGAGGGCGTCCTTGCACAGCCACGCCTCGAACGCGTCGACGCGCTGGTCGAGCGGCAGCTTCGCATCGTCGGCGAACGACAGGCCCGGGACAGGCGCCTGCTGGGCTTCGGGTGGCAACGCGCCGTCGACGTCGCTGCCGGTCAGGACCTCGCCCTGCGCCATGTAGACCGCGCGCTCGACGACGTTCTTCAGCTCGCGGACGTTGCCGGGATAATCGTACTGCGCGAGCCGATCGAACGCCTCTGCGCTGATCTCCTTCACGGTGATGCCCGCGACGTCCTGGCGGAACCGCGCGAGGAACCAGGTCGCGAGCACCGGCACGTCCTCGAGGCGCTGCGACAGCGGCGGCAGATGGATCTCTTCGAACGCGAGACGATCGTAGAGGTCCGGCCGGAACTTGCCGGCGGCCATCGCTTCCTTCAGCTGTGCGTTCGTCGCCGCGATCACGCGGACGTTGACCTGGATCGACTCCGAGCCGGCGACGCGCTCGAACCGCTGGTACTCGAGGACGCGCAAGATCTTCGCCTGGAACTCGAGCGACATGTTCCCGATCTCGTCGAGGAACAGCGTGCCACCGTCGGCGAGCTCGAACTTGCCTTCCTTCTGCTTCGTCGCGCCGGTGAACGCGCCCTCTTCATGGCCGAACAGCTCGCTCTCGAGCAGGCTCTCGGTCACCGCGGCGCAGTTGATCGTGATGAACGGCTCGCTCGCCCGCGGCGACATCATGTGGATCGCACGCGCGACGAGCTCTTTGCCCGTGCCGCGCGGGCCGAGCACGAGCACCGGTCGCGGCACCGGCGCGACCTTCTCGATCTTCGTCATCACCGTGCGCATCTGCTGCGAGTCGCCGACGATCGCCCATCGCCGCCCGGCCGCCTTGCGCAGGCGCTCGTTCGTCGCGCGGAGCTCGCGGTTCTCGTCCTCGAGCCGTTTGCGATCGAGCGCGTGCTGGAGGATGCGCTCGACCTTGTCGACGGAGATCTCGAGCTTGTCCTCGAGGTACGGGTCTTTCGTGATGAAGTCGACCGCGCCTGCCTTCACCGCCGCGACCGCGTCGTCGATCGCGCCGTGGCCGGTCAGGATGATGATCGGGAGCTCCGGCAGCTTCGCGTGCAGCGCGCGACAGATCTCGATGCCGCTGCGCCGTCCGGCGCCGAGATCGAGATCGAGGATCACGAGGTCGGCGTCGTTCTTGCCGAGCCACGTGATCGCATCTTCGCCGTCGTCGAAGCTGACGACGTTGCCGCCCTTCGCGCGGAACACGTCGCCGAGCAGCCGGCGGACCTCGGCCTGGTCGTCGACGCAGACGATCGTGCCGATCACGTCGGCCTCGGTTCGGGCATCCACTTCGGAAGGACGGCGAGCCCGTGCTTGTCGGTCGGCAAGGTGATCGTGATCGTTGTACCGCGGCCCTCTTCCGAATCCACCGTGATGCGGCCGTGATGCGCGGCGACCGCGCGTTCGGCGATCGCGAGGCCGACTCCCGAGCCGGTCTCCTTCGTCGTGAACCCGGGCACGAACAGCCGGCCGAGGTGCGCGCGCGGAATGCCCGGGCCCGTGTCCTGGACGACGATCTCGACGATCGGCGCCGCATTCGCACCGGGCGACGCGATCGCGCGAACCCGAACCATCACCGCGCCCGATGCCGCCGCGCAGGCCTCCGCCGCGTTCGACACCACGTTGAGCAACGCCTCGCGCAGCAACATCCGATCCCCGCGCACGTCCGGCAGCATCGCGACCTGCTCGAGCGTGATCGAGACTTGTTGCGTGCGCGCCTGCGCCGCGATCACGACCTCGTGGACCAGCGGCGAGAGCGGTACGAGCTCGACCGTCACGGTGGGTGCCTGCATCGACCGCAGGTACTGCGCCCATTCCTCGTACAGCGCGGTCACGTCCTTCTCGAGCTCCTTCAAGCGCTCGAACACGGGCGTGCCGTCGGTCTGCTCGGCGAGCTTGCGCGCGCTGCGCGTCCGCGCACCGATGATGCCCAGGAGGTTCTTCACGCGATGGCCGTGTGCGTAGACACCGGCGATCACGTCCTGGCGCGCGACTTCCGCCGTCGCGGTGACGAGGCGCGGTGCGACGCCACCCGCGGCGGCACCGGCACCGGGATTCGCCGCATCGAGGAGCTTCGAGACGACGACGCCGAGCGACGGCGAGCTCGCATCGAGCATCCGCGCCGCGTTGCGCCAGGCCATGCCGTAGCTCGAATCGATCCGCAGTGCGCGCTCGATCTCTGCCAGCGCGCCCGCTTGGTCGCCGCGATCGAGGACGAGCAGCGCGAGCCGGCACGCCGCGGCGGTGTGACCGGGCTGGAACGCGAGCCCCTTGCGATACGCATCTTCGGCGCGGTCGCGGGTCTGCGGATCATCCTCGTACAGCCCCGCGCGGAGAAACGCGAGCCGCGCGCGCTCCGCTGCCGACAGCGCTTCGTTCGCCGCGGCCGCCGCGAAGCCGTCGAGCTCGCCGACCAGCGCCTCGCGCTCCGCGACTGGCGAGCTCGGCCGCCGCGCGCGCCGCTCGAACCGGCGCAACACGAGCGCGCTGCGCGCCGCGCCCGCCTCGCGCTCCGCCGCCGCGAGCTCGTCGTCGATCATCGTATCGGTGACGCTCGTATCGCCGCCGCTCTGGCGCGCCGCGTACAGCGCCGCCGCACAGGCCGCCGAGCCCGGCATCCCGCGCACCGGCTCGAGGCTCGCGGTCGCATCCGCGGCGCGACCGTGCGCGACCACCGCCGCCGCGATCTCTTCGATCAACGCGAACTCGAGCGCACCGTTCTGCGCGCCCTTCTGCGCCGCGGTCAGCACCGCATCGAACGCCGCGTTCGCGAGCGCCGCGGCCCCCGCGTTGTCGTGCTGCGCCTCGGCCGCGCGCGCGAGCTCGAGATGCGCCCTCGCCTTCTCCCACGGCGTGCACTTCGGCGCGTCGAGCGCGACCGACAGCGACATCCGCGCCGCCGCGAGCTCTCCGGCGGCGAGCTGTGCGCGCGCCAAGAGGATCCGCGTGCCCGGCCCCGGTGCGCGCTTCGCTGCTTCCGCCGCGAACGTTCGCGCGCCCACCGTGTCACCTTGCGCGAGCGCGATCTCCGCGAGCCGCACCGCCGGCGTCACGTCCTCGGAGCCCGCCATCGCGCGCGCGAGCACGCTCTTCGCTGCAGCCGGCAGCCCGAGCGCCCAGTAGCGGTCACCGAGCTCGAGAAGCGCTGATCCCACGAAGCAAATCCTACATCGGTTGAGTCGAAGTCGTGGTCATGGTCGTGAACGTTGACGGCGACGGCGACGTGAACCTGCCCTTAGACGACCATCTTCGTGAGCATCGATACGACTGCTTCCAGAAGCTGCCCACCGCGGTTGTAGCGAGGTTCGTCGATGATCTTACGCAGCTTCAAGACGTCGAGCGACGCGGCACATTCCATCGCCTCGCCTCGTGCGATTTTGTAGCGATTGGCGCCGTCCGCAGGCGACCATCGCCCCGCGCCTTCGGCAATGTTGCGCACGACCGACTCGGCCGCACGGGTGATCTGGTCTGCGCGATCGGAGTTGCCACGCGGAAGATCATCAGTGATCTCGTACACAAGCGAGAGGAATTCGATGGCCCTCTGATAGACGTCGAGACGCTGGAAGCTGAGCATGCGGCGGTTATCGACACGCACCCGCAGCGGTTGCGGCGCAGGTCCACGTCTATGTTGCCGTCGCCGTCAAAGTCGACGACCACGACCACGATCTACAACAGCTGCTTCTTGCGCTGCGCGAGGTGCTTGTCCATCGCCTCGAGCGCGGGACTATTCGCGAGCTTCGTGCGGAGCGCGTCGGCGGCGCTCTCCATCGAGATCACGTCGGCCTGCATGCGTGTTCGTACGGACTCGTGCATCTCTTTAAAGTTGCCGAAGAAGTCCTGCAGCATGTCGCCTTTGCGTAACCCGTACACGCTGCCGATCCTGCCTTCGGCCATTCGATCGAAATACATCGAGACCTTGAACAGCGGGCCGGCGACCTTGTGGGTCATGATCACGAGGTACGCCGACAGGATCAGGACGAGGCCGATACCGACGCCCGCCATCTTGTAGACCAGCATCCGATCGTCGTGCGCGTTGTCCTCGGCGACCTCGTTCTTGACGTCGGAGAAGCTGGCATCGCTCTGGGTCAGCGCCGCGAGGTCGCTATCGATCGACGCCGAAGCTTGGTGGCGCTGGTGATAGATCAAATAGCCGAGCGATCCGGAGATCATCGCCGACAGCACCGTCACGAGCATGACGTAGCGGAGCTGCAACTTCTTATCGAGCATGAAGTTGCTGAGCTTGCGCTTGTACGGCTGGCGCGGCGCAGCGGCTGCGGTCTTCGGCGTGTCACCGCCGAGCTTGCCGTCCTGGACGACCGTCGCGGCCGGGACCTCTTTGTCGTTACTCAAGGGCCTTCTCCTTGCGCGCGACGAGCGCCTCGAGGTCTTTGACCGCCTCGGTCTCGCCTGCGCCGGCTTCCTTCGCCGCCGCGATCAATGCGGTCATCTGCTCGATGTCACCGCGCTCGAGCGCGACGACACCGGCGTGAGCGGCCTTGAAGTGCTCGTAGAACTCGACGAGCTGATCGCCCTTACGCAGGTTCCACACCTTGTCGTAGCGGCCGTCCTTCATCTTCGCGAGGTAGAGCGAGACCTTGAACAGCGGGCCCGCCACGCGGTGGGTCATCTTGATCCCGTAGATCGCGAGCCCGAGGACAAGCGCGAGCCCGGTGATCACGAGCACCCACAGGATCCGCAGCCGGCCGGTCTCGAGGTCGGCGATCTTGCCTTCGTTGCGATAGACGCACGCCCAGTGCGCCGTGATCCGCTCGCCGTAGTCGGCGGGAATCACGTGCGCCGCTGCAGGTGCCGGCATCATCGTCATCGAGCTCTCGTCGAGCTGGACCTTGACGTGATGCTCGCGCTCGGGCTCCGCGGCCGCGCCTGCATCTGCGACGGTGAACGAATCGCCACCGTCGCACTTCACGACCGGGACGAGCGCCTTGCGCAGCGCCGCGACCGCTTCGGGATCGGTGAGCTTCTTCTTCACGTACGCGTTGCAGCGCGCCGACGTGCTCATCTTGATCTCGAGCGGCGCTGCTTGCTCGGGCTGGCACGACGCGTCGAGGCACCACGCGTTCTGGACGGCGATCACGTCGTCGTTCGCGTTGTGATGCGCGACGTCCTTCGGATCGACGGCCGAATGCTGCATCTTCACCGGCGCATCGCCGCTCGGTTCCGCGGCGCCGTCGTCGAGCTTCAGCGGCACGGAGTTGTCGTCATTCACGGTGTCGGTGATCACCGGGACCTTCGGGCACGCGTCGCCGGCGATCGAGCTCTTCGCGACCGACGTGGCGTCGTTCGCTTCCTTCATGACCCAGATGCCGAGGCCTGCCATCAGCAGCGCCGACAAGCCGACCATGAACAACGTGAAACGGAGCTGGTACCTCTTGTTGATCAAGAGGTTCTTCCAGCTGCGCTTGTAGCCTTTGTTAGGTGGAGCGGCCATCAGGGACAACTCGCCGAGGTCTTGGAACAGATCGTCGGAACAATCTTCTTCGAGATCAAATCTTCGATCACCGCCGACACGCAGTCCTCGCCCGCCATCGCCTGGTCCCTCTCCGACGCCGCGCCCTGCACCGATGCACCACCGTTGAGGAAGCCGAACATGTTCTTGTCGGGGAAATCGGCGAGCAGCATGCTGACCTTACAGGTAACGGTTGCTGACCCGCCGGACACCTTGGAGGTCAGCGTATTAAGTGTACCGTCGACATAGAACCCGGAGACACTTTTCTGGGCGAGGACGGTCTTCGACGGCAGGCCGCCGGGCCAGGTCGTTCCCATATGACTCGCGACCTTGCCGAGGGTTTGGTTCGCGACCTTGACCATGAGCGCGCGCAGCTTCGCGTCGTTCGCCGAGCCTGCCTTGCTCGACATCGGTCCGATATTCACGTAGATGCCGCCGGAACCGCCCGACGTCGTGGGGTTATGAGTCGTCGTGGTCGTCGTGCCGCCCTGCCCCGTGATCGCGGCGAGCGCCTTGTTCGCCTGCTGTTTCACGAAGTCGCTGGAGTCGTTCTCGGCGGCGGACTTGAGGTTGTTGACGACCAGGCCCTTGATCGACGATTTCGTGCTCGACGTCACGAGCACGCCGAGGGCGGCCGCGCAGGCGCCGCGGACGTTCTTGTCGCTATCGTTCAAGAGCGCCTTCGCGAGCGGCAGGATCGCCTTCGCGTCGCCGAGCTTTGCAAGGTTGACCGCGGCCGCGAGGCGAACCTTGTCGGTGCCGTCGTTGTTCAGTTGATCGATCAGGGATTCGACCTGACCCGCATGCGCGCGCGTCGCGAGGAGCGCGAGCACGACGACCACGAGATGGATCAACCTTGCGGGCTTCACGTGCATGTCGAGACTGGGGACCAGACTCGACCATTCACACTAAAAGGTTCAGTGCTCGGCTGCAAGGTAGCGAGCGGCTAGCTCGACGTAATGCTTCGCGCCGTAGTCGATCTGCTCCCGCTCCTTGTCGTTCACGGGCCGCTTGACCTTCGCAGGCGAGCCCAGGACGAGACTCCCGGGTGGGATGATCGTGCCCGGTGTGACCAGCGCACCTGCACCGACGAGCGAGCCGCGCCCGACCACGACGCCATCGAGCAGGATCGATCCCATCCCGATCAAGCAGAAGTCCTCGACCGTGCACGCGTGAATAATCGCGGCATGTCCGATCGTGCAGTCGTCGCCGATCGTCGTGCCGGAGAATCCCGAGGTCACGTGGACGATCGTGCCGTCCTGGATCGACGTGCGCTTGCCGACGCGGATCGGCATGACGTCGCCGCGCAGCACCGTCGAGTACCAGATCGACGACTCGTCGCCGATCACGGTGTCGCCGATCACCGCGCACGTCTCCGCGAGGAACACGTCGCGCCCCAGCATCGGCGAGTGCCCGTCGATCGGGCGAACCACAGCGGGCATGATCAACGGCGCGCGCGAGAGTGTTCGGACTGCTCGGCACCGGCAAGGACTTCGTCGACGGCGGCATCGAGGTCGTCGGAGTCGGGCGCGATCGGCGTGACGAGCCGGATGATGCCCTTGCAGTCGATCACCATGAAGAACGCCCGATCGGGCTCGATCATCGCGAGCGCTTGAAACGTCTCCGAGTCCGCGGCCGCGAGCGCGACCGAGGACGTGAACATCTTGCGCAGATCGTGGAGGTCCTCGCGATAGCCGCGGTCGGTGACCGCGAGCACGAACACGTCGCCGCGATCGCGCGCCTTCAGACCGTCGTGGATCCGATCGAACACGCGCGCGCAGTTCAGGCAGCGATCGTCGAAGAAGCCGACGACCATCGTCTTGTGGTGATCATCGAGGTCGTAGTGCGTGCGCGCGTCGTCGACATCGACGAGGTCGGTGGGTCCGACGTGCTCGCCGACCCGCCGCTGCAAGACGTCGGCACGGGTCGCGAGCGTCGCGGTCACGTTGCGATGGACCGGGCCGCGCATGAAGTCGATCCGCACGCGATCGCCGGGCACGTGCAGCGTGATCGCGGCGACGAGCTGATCGCACGACCGCTTCGGATCGAGCGGCACTTCATCGAATGCGAGGATGTTGTCGTCGGTGCGAATCCCCGCGTCGGCCGCCGGACCGTTCGCCGTCACCGATTCGATCGTGCAGCCGCCCGGCCCCTGGCCGAAGCCGATGCCCAGGAATGCGGGATTGCTCTGGCGGGGCGCACTGCTCGCCGTCGCGGCGAACATCAGCGGCAAGAGACCGAGCCAGCGCATCGCGGTGAATCTAGCGAAGGGCCATCAGGGCTGCCAGAAGATAGCCCATGTACCCCGATGTAGGTTTTTTGACTTCATTGTGCGCATAGCTCGATCATTATTCGGTGAAGCGCCGTTTGGACCTCTCGCACGTCCTCGAAGACAGCCGCCCGATGCCGACCCTGCCGATCTTCGAGAAGCGGATCCATACCCGCTTCGATAAGGCGTTCCTGGTGGTGATCGGTAGCGAGCTTTACGGAGACACCGTCGCTGTCGCTCGCAACATCTCGAGCGGTGGCCTGCTCGCCGAGATGTCCTACGCGCCGCCGCTCGGGACGGTCGTCACGGTCCACTTCCAGTATCCGCGCGAGGACGTGACGGACGAGATCGTCGCCCGCGCGGAGGTCAAGCACCACCACTACCTGAACTTCACCGGCGCGCGAGGCCTCGATGACGCTGCCAGCACGCGCGCGATCGGCCTCCGGTTCATCGAATTTCTCGATCCGGGCGAGCGCGTTGATCCCGACCGTATCCAATAGGCCCAGTAAGGGAATCGCGAAGGCCGTCACGGCGTTGGATCCCCAACTTGCGCCGCGACCGCCGTTTGGGTACAGCCTCGATCGTGCGCGTCGCGCTGGTCGTCTTGTTGTCGTTTGCATGCGGTTCTGCGTTCGCAGAGCCGCCTAAAGACGTCGCGCCCGTCCTCGACCGGATTGCCAAGGGCGACAAGGCCGCGCTCACCGAGCTCGCCAAGCTCGCGACCGAGACCCCCGCGCCGGTCGATGGCCTCGCGACGTTCCTCGCGCGCAAGCACAGCGTCGAGCTCGTCGATCGCAAGAAAGTACTCGAGGCGATCAAGGCGCAAGTCCCCGACAAGAACGGCCGGTTCGCGGCGCCGGAGCGCAAGAGCGCCAAAGAAGAGAAGGCCGACGACGACCTCGATTGGCTCGCCGGTCTGACCGCGCTGCCACCCGACACCGTCGGACTCGGCGAGGTCGTCGCCGACGACGCCGCGATCCGCGCGCTCGCGAAGACCAACGATGTCCACGCCGCCGCCGTGCTGTTCGCGACCGCGTTCGGCGACGACACGATCATCTATCGCGACGAGATCGGGCGCTACCTCCGCAAGATGGAGCCGTACTCGATCCCGGCGCTGATCGTCGAATCGCAGGACAAGAACTACGACAAGAAGCGCTACGCGAACTACCAGCTCGAACGGATGGATCGCCAGGAGCCGCAGAAGGCGCTCGCCGCCGCGAACGGTGACGAGGCGCTGACGATCGCGATCCTCGAAGCGTTCGAGGCGACGCACTATCGCGAGGCGGTCCACGCCGTGTGGACGAAGGTCGACGCCGACTCCGTGCGGACCCGCGCCGCCGCACGCAAGACGTGGATGGCGTACATCACGGGCCCTGCCCCACCGCCCGCACCGAAGAAGAAGCTATCGCTGCCCGGCGGCAAGCTGACGAAGAAGGAGAAGCCGCTGTGGCTGACCTATCGCGAGCTCGCCGATAACGAGATCAGGAAGGCGCTCAACGAGCTGCTCCACGAGGACCTGCCGCTCGAAGATCCGACGCTCGACGATCGCGACGACGAGCACCACAAGTCGAAGACCGTGAAGATCGATCTCGCCGAGAAGACGAACGAGTTGTTCAAGTACTACGACGACGCACGGACCAAGCGCGAAGGCGAAGCGTGGGCCGCCGCGAAGGCGCTCGCCGACAAGGGCGACGTCGCCGGCGCGACCACCGCGCTCGATCGCATGCTCGCGACGAACCCCGAGAGTGGCGAACCGGCCGCGATGGCCGACATCTATTTCAAGTGGGGCAAGCAGCTCGAGCAGAAGGGCTCGTTCGCCGACGCTGCCGCGGCGTACTCGAAGGCCGCCGGCCTCGATCCGAAGGGGCCCCACGCGACCGACGCCCTCGCCGCTCACCACTACATGCTCGGCAAGGCGCTCGAGGCCAAGGGGCTCGACGGCGGGCCCGACTACCGCAAGGCCGTCGCGCTCCGCCCCGATTACGGCGCGGCCAAGGCCGCCGCCGCGCACGCCGACAACGCCGGCAAGCCGACCTGGATGCTCTACGCCGCGGCCACCGCGCTCCTCGCCGCGCTCGGTTTGTTCGGCGCCGCCATGGTAAGACGGCGGGCGTGACTGCTGGCAGGTTGATCGTCATTGAAGGTCTCGACGGTGCGGGGACGACCACGCAAGCGCGCCGCCTCGTCGCACACCTCGGCCAGGATCGCGCTCACCTCACGCGCGAGCCGAGCGACGGTCCGATCGGCAAGTTGATCCGCGAGATGCTCGCGGGTGGTCACGCGATTCCCGGTGCGTCGCTCTCCCAGGGCACGTTCGGCCTGCTGTTCGCCGCGGATCGCCTCGATCACATGCAGCGCGAGGTCGAGCCCGCGCTCGCCGCCGGCAAGCTGGTCGTCAGCGATCGCTGGTACCACTCGTCGCTCGCGTATCAGGGCACCGGCGCCGACCGCGACTGGATCACGCAGCTCAACTCGCGCGCGCGCCGGCCCGAGCTCACGATCTTTCTCCAAGTACGCCCCGAGGTCGCCGCTGCTCGGCGTGCGGCTGCGCGCCGCACCGAGGAGCTGTTCGAAGCGATCGAGATGCAGCGCGCGGTCGATGCGGGCTACAAGGCGACGCTGTCGGAGCTCGGCGCTGCCGGCGAGCGGATCGAGACGATCGATGGTGAGCTACCCGAGGATCAGGTCTTCGCACTGATCCTCGCACTCGTCACCGCCGCATGATTCTTGCCCCCGCACACGCGTGGCGTCAGCTTTGGAGCATGCGCGCTGCTCTCCTCGCCCTCCTGTTTGCGGCCTGTGGACCGAAGGCCGATCCGAAAGGGCCGGGCACGGGCTTCGACGAAGACCTCGGGGCAAAGCCCGCGCAAGCGACGAGCGCTGAACCTGCACCGGAAGTCGTGCGACCGGAAGCGCCGAAAGGCAAAGGCGAGCGGACCGGGACGATCGCGCGCGCGAAGCTGCTCGCAGTGCTCGACGGTGGCCCGGGAAATTTTCTGCGCCAGATCGAGATCGCACCGCGGATGGATGGCCAACGCTTCGTCGGCTGGCAGCTCGTGCAGCTCGTCGATCGCACGGGCCCGTTGATCGATGTCGATGTCGCGCCCGGCGACGTGCTGCTCGCGATCAACGGCAAGCCGCTGTCGCGCCCGGATCAGCTGCAGACCGTCTGGGATGGCCTGCGCACCGCGAACGCGATCACGGCGCAGCTGTGGCGCGGCAACGCGAAGTTCGAGCTCCAGTTCGCGATCGATCCGCCGGTCGCTGCGACCGTTGCTCCTTAGCGGTTACGGTTCGTAACCTCGACGACGCGGCGCTGCTGCAAGCCCTCTCGATGTTTCGAGCGGTTAGCCGCGGCATGGCCACTGCACTCGTCGTCAACCATGGCAACCACTCTCGCGACTCTCCCGGCTTCGGACCTCGACCTCGTCACCGGCGGCTTCGATTGGAACCGCATGGTCGACAATGGCAACCGCTACGCGGCGGCGGTCGGGACGGCGGGCGCGACGGTCGGTGGCCTCGCTGGGATTCCGGGCGGCCCCGCGGGCATGGCCACGGGCGCGGGCATCGGCTTCGCCGCGGGTGGCACGATCGGCTGGGCCGGTGGTGCCGGTTACGACGCGTACCAGCAGCTACGCGGCAAGTAGTCGGCGAACTTCGATCGCCGTGTGCGGCGCGCGAATGTGATCGAGGTGGACCTGCATCCACCCGCGGATCGCGTCGACGGCGTCGTCGAGCGAGGGCACCTGGAGCAGCATGTAGCCCGCGACCAGCTCCTTCGTCTCCGTGAAGGGTCCATCGAGCACGAAGCGCTGCGCCGCCGATCGCCGCACGCGCGTCCCTCGCGCACTCGTCTTCAGGCCCTGGCCGCCGATCATCGTCTGATCGGCGACGAGCGGCTCGCAGTACGCGTCCATCGCCGCCGTCACCTCCGCGTTCGGCAACGCGCCCGACTCGCTGCGCGCGTCGCTGCGGATGAACGCGATAAACCGATGCGTGCCGGGCTTGCGCGGTGGCGGAGGCGGCGGTGGTGCGTCGCTCGGTGGTGCGCCGAAATCCTGCGGCGTGAACGCCTCGCGGATCTCGAGCACGCCCGCATCGCCGGGTGCCGCCTTCGCGATCTCGACCGCGCGCTCGCGCGACGCCACGTCGGTGATCCACACGGCGCTCAGCGCCGAGCCTTCGCGCGTCACGACCGGTAGTGCATCGCCATCCGCCGACAGCGTCGCCGCTTCGTCCGGATCGAGCCGCTCGTGCGCGATCACTTCGAGGTCGCTGACGGTCGTCAGATACGCGTCGATCGGGGCGATCGAAGTGTCGCCCTGGAGCGTGAACATCATCCTCATGAGCGCTTCGTCGTGTAGTGGGTCGCGATCACGCCGGACGAGAACGTCTTGGTCGAGCGCAGCGCGAGTTGGGTGCGGTGGCCGGAGAACAGCGGAAGCCCGCCGCCGATCGCGACCGGCTGGATGTTGATCCGCCACTCGTCGATCAGGTCGTGCTTGGCGAGCGTGTGGACGAGCGTCGGGCTCGCGAAGATCATGATGTCGCCGCCGGGCTTGCGCTTCTCCGCCGCGAGTTGCTCGACGATGTCGTCCTTGCAGATCTTCAGCTTCGGATCGCTACCGGCCGGCAGCGTGCGCGACGCGACGAGCTTCGCGACGTCGATGTACCAACGCGCGTGCTTGCGCTCGTGTGCGGTCGCGTTCTTGTTGTCGAGCTGGCCTGGCCAGTAGCCTTGCATCATCTGATACGTCGTGCGGCCGTAGACCGCGGTGTCGACCGAGTCCATCAGCGGATAGGCGTAGTCGGCAATTTCCTGGTTCATGGTGATGAAGCTCATGTCGCCGCCGGGGCCGGCCATGAAGCCGTCGAGAGAGATGTGAGCGAGCTGGATAACGTTGCGCATGGGTTCGTACGTCCTTTCATGGGGGCGTCGAACCGGACGTTCGCCGATCGACTAACGGCCGCGAAAAATCCGGCACGCCCCGTAAGTCTCTGAAATCAGGCTCCGTCGAACACGCGGCGCGCGTGGCCCGGATCGTTGCAGAACACACCGTCGACGCCGAGGTCATCGAGCCGGCGGAGCTCGGCCTCGTCATCGACGGTCCACGCGTTGATCGGCAGCCCGGCGGTATGCCACGCCTTGACCGAAGCTTCGGTGCACAGCGTGTGCTCGGGATGCAACAGGCTCGCGCCCATCGCGTTGCCGACCCAGCCCTTGCGCAGCGGCAGCACCTGCTGCTCGTGGAACAGATACGCGAGCGCGATATCGGGCAAGTACGTGTGGAGCTGGACGAGCGCGAACGGATCGAACGACGACACCAAGATCTGCTCCGCCCGCCCGCTCTGACGGATCACCTCGGCCGTCGCCTTCACGAGCGCGGTCTCGCGCGCGAGCCGCGCCGACTTGATCTCTACGTCGCACTCCAGCTCGCCGAGCTCGCCGAGCACTTCTTCGAGCGTCGGCAGCGAATGACCGCCGACGCGCAGCTCGCGCCGCTCGAGCGCTGACAGCTCGGACAGCCGGCCCGGGCGACCGACGAGGCGATCGAGCGTGTCGTCGTGAAACACGACGACGGTGCCATCGCGGTCGAGCTGGACATCGAGCTCGATGCCGTCGGCGCCGTCGACGCGTGCGCGATCGAAGGCCGCCATCGTGTTCTCCATCTCGATCGCGGAGGCGCCGCGATGCGCCCAGATCCGCGGCCGGCTGCCATGGCGCTTCCAGCGCTCCGCGCGTTGAAGCCGCCCGAGGTGCGGGAGGAAGCGCGCGAATACCGCCAGCGGTGGCGGCCGAGTCTTGCGGGCCATGAGCCCGCGATCTTAACCCTCGATGAACGTCTTGTGCAGCGCGCGAACGAGCTCGTCGACGTGCTGGCGATCGCACCACAGCGTCACGCGGAGCGGCGACACCGACACCGCGTTCAGCGGCACGCCGGCGCCGACCGCGCTCTGGCGCGCCTTGTTGATCACGGCCGGATTCGAGCCGATGCCGTGACCGACGATCGTCACGCAGCCCTCTTCACCGAGCTCGACCTGATCGCCGAGCACGTTATCGAGGCGCTTGCGGACCTCGGCCCAGTCGGGCACGTCCGCGATCGTGAACCAGCAGCGGAGCTCCTTGCCCTCGAGATCGAGGTGCGTGAGCGGGATCGAGGCGGCCTCGATGATCTGCAGCGTCTGCTCGACCGCGGCACCGCCGGTGGTCTTGAGGCGGATCAGCGCGTTCTGACCGGTGACCGCGGCGACCTGGCGCTCGCGCTCCGGCGAGAAGTCGATGCGCGTGCCGCCGCCGTCCTTGTTCGTCGCGCGCGCGTACAGCGCGATGCCGGACTTGCGCGCGAACTCGACCGACGCGTCGTGCAGCACCTTCGCGCCCTGCGCGGCGAGCTCGAGCATCTCGTCGTGGCTGATCGACTGGAGCAGCTCCGCGGCCGGAACGATCCGCGGGTCAGCGGTGTAAACGCCGTCGACGTCGCTGCAAATTTCACAATAGTCAGCGCGCAGCGCGCCGGCGAGCGCGACGGCGGTGGTGTCGGAGCCACCGCGGCCGAGCGTCGTGATCTCGCGCTTGTACGACACGCCCTGAAAGCCGGCGACGATCACGACCTTGCCGCGATCGAGCTCGTCCTCGATCCGGAACGGCCGGACCTCGACGATCCGCGCGCCGGAGTGGCGGTCGTTCGTGAGGATGCCGGCCTGCGAGCCGGTGAACGAGATGGCCTCGAGGCCGAGCTCGGCGCACGCCATCGACAACAGCGCCATCGACTCGCGCTCGCCGCACGTCAGCAGCATGTCGAGCTCGCGCCGCGACGGTGACGGATTGACCGCCTTCGCTTTTTCGATCAGCTGATTCGTGGTCTTGCCCATCGCGGACACCACGACGACGACCTTCTTGCCTGCCGCCTTGGTCCGCGCGATGCGTTGCGCCACGAGCTTGATCTTCTCGGCGTCTGCGACCGAGGAGCCGCCGTACTTCTGAACCACGATGCCTGTCGGAGTCACGTCGGGGACCATACACGATCATAACGACACGACGATGCTATGTTGTTCGACGTGAAGTCGCTGCTGGCCGCCGTCCTCGTCGCGATGCTCGGGTGCGGCCACGCGACGCATGCGCCGCCGCGGTTTCCCGATGCGCCGCTCCAGCTCGGTGACGACAGCGACCGGGACCAGGCGATCGACGCGCTGTGGGTCGTTCAGCCGGGCGCCGAGCGCGACAAGCTGCGCGCCACGCTCGCGGATGCGCTGATCCGCCGGATCGCGACCGCGCAGGCCGAGGATCAGCCGATCGTCGTCGAGAACCTCCTGTTCGAGCTGACCTCGCTGTGGCAACAGGATCCGCAGGCGGTCGGCATCGGGCTCGCGCCCCAGCTCGCTCACCTGCAAGCGCTGCGAGCGGCGTTCGCGAAGTCCGGTGCACTCGAGCCGACGCTGTGCCTGCTCGCGCTGCTCGCCGAGGTCGACAGCGCGCATCGCACCGAGCACCTCGACGAGATCGACGACATCTTGAAGTTCGCGGCGGAAGCGGCGGACGACGACACGGAAATCTCGCATCCGCCGCCCTCGATGCTGCTCCAGCCGACCGTGCTCGCGCTGCCGCTGCCGTGGCTCGTCGATCGCTATGTCGCGGTGCTCGAGCAGCAGCAACAGGCGATCGACGCGCGGTTCGCGAAGGACAAGTCGTTTCAGATCGTCGGTGCGGCGCACGAGGTGCTCCAGACCGGCCGGCGGATCGCGAGTGCGCTCGCGCGCGCGAACCGGATCATCGAGATCGCGCCGCACATCACGGCGCTGAGGGGACTCGGCGAGGATCGCTCGCTCCGCTTGCGCGCCGAAGCAGTCGCGAGCTCGCCGTCGCCCGACAACTACGCCGAGCTCGCGAAGCTGTTGCGCAGCGAGGATCATCAGGCGCCGGATCAAGCCGCGGCGCTCGCGGTCGCGCTCGCTGGTGCCGCGAAGTTCCCGCACGACGCCGGCCTGAAGCTGCTCGCCGCAGAATCCGCCGCCGCGCTCGGCCGGATCGAGCAGCCGATCGCGCTCTACGAGGCGGCGATCCAAGACCAGCCGCAGGTCGATCAACAGACCGCGCTGCACCTCGGCAAGCTGTACTCGCAGCGGATCGCGCGCCTCGCGTTCGGCGGCCGTCCCGCGGCGGCGTTGACCGCGTGGAACGACGTCGTCGACAAGCCGCGCACCCGCGCGCCGCAGTGGGCGCAGGTCGCCGCGCTCGCCGAGACCGCACTCGGCCGCGGCCTCCTGAGTCAGGGCCTCGTCGCCCAGGCGCAAGATGCGCTGACCGCTTCGCTCGATCGCGCACCGTCGATCGACGCCTACGAGACGCTCACCCAGATCTTCTGGAAGACCGATCGGCTGGTCCAGGCGAGCCGGAGCGCGACCGCGGGCCTCGCGCTGCTCGGCGAGAGCTCCGGCGATCGCTATCGCAAGGCAAAGCTCGAACGGATCGGCGGCGACGTGATGCGCGCGGCCGGCAAGACCCGCGAGGCGAGCGCGCTCTACCTCGATGCGCTGCGCCTGTGGACGACATTCGGCGACGACAAGAACCTGCCGCGCCAGATCGCCGCCGAGCGCAAGCTCGAGTTCGCGCGAGGCATGTGGTACCTCGGCAACTCGGATCGCGCCGTCGATCTCGTGCTCGAGGCGACCGATATAGCGCCGGATGGCCCGTCGGTGTGCAGCGAGGCCGTCGCGTTCCTGCTCGAGGTCGGCAAGCCGGCCGACGCGCTCGATGCGCTCCACCGCGGCCTGTCGTCGTCGACGCTCGGCGAGCTCGACAAGGTCTACATGAGCCTGTGGGTGCTCGGCGATGCGCGCCGCCGCGGCGAGGAGCCCGATCGCCAGGTCGTCGAATACCTCCAGTCGCGCCGCGGCGACCTCTGGTACGAGCAGCTCGCCGAGGCCGCGACCCACCGCCTCGATCTCGCCGCGCTGAAGGCCGCCGCGAACACCGCGCCGCGCCACGCCGAGCTCGCGTTCTACACGGTCACGCTCGGCCTCGACCCCGCGATCCGCGATCGCGCTGCGCAGCAGAAGCTGCTGCAGGAGACCGTCGACGCGCAGCTGGTGATGGACGCCGAGTACGACCTCGCACGGCAGTACTTAGCCAATCCATGATCGACCTCGCGGCGCTCGGGTTCGGGCCGAACCAGCTCCGCACCTGGGCAAGTGCGGGATCGATTCCACAGCTCCGCGCCGCCTACGATCGGTTGTGGGCGCGCCCGATCACGAACCAGGCGAGCGCGGTGCTCGCGCTGTTCGCTGCGGGCCGCCACGTCGCCAAGACCCTACTGCCGCCGCTCGGCGAGCTGAACGAGTTCCTCGAGGGCGAAGGCGCGTTCGTCCATGCGCGGATCGCGATCCTGCCGTTCGCCGCGCGCCACGGCGCCTCGTTCGTCGTCTGCGATCGCCTCGATGCGACCGGTATCGAGACGGTGTGCTG
>Ga0105245_10000079_pt1 | contig 100009 bp, 89 predicted proteins | sample KBSM54metaG_FD_81523 | JGI IMG/M metagenome (GOLD analysis project Ga0105245, IMG submission 81523) | Miscanthus rhizosphere microbial communities from Kellogg Biological Station, Michigan, USA - KBS M5-4 metaG | ecosystem: Host-associated > Plants > Roots > Rhizosphere > Soil | place... | reverse complement strand
GGGACGACGATCACGTTGTCGGGCTTGAGATCGCGGTGGATCACGCCGACCGCGTGCGCGGCGCCGAGGCCGTCGCAGATCTGGACGAGCACCGCGAGCGCGCGCGGCAGATCGACGCCGCTGCGCGACCACTTGCCGAGCGAGCTCCCGCGCAGGAACTCCATGATGATGAACGTCGTGCCGTCGTCGAGCTCGACGAAGTCGGTGACGTCGACGATGTTGCGATGGCGAACGCGATTGACGGTCTTCGCTTCCTGGAAGAACCGGCTGACCGCATCGCGGCGCCGCGCGTAGTCGGCGCGTAACAGCTTGAGCGCGACCTCGCGGCCGAGCTTCGTATGCTCGGCGCGATAGACGTAGCCCATGCCGCCCTTGCCGAGGAGCTCCATCAGGCGATATGTGCCGAGCACTTGATCGATCCGGAGGTCGGGATCGTCGGGATTCTTCGGCACCGGCGGCGGAACCGAAGCGGCGCGTTCGGGGCGCGAGGACGGGTTGTTGCGCGCGCTCGGCGATTCGACTTTCGTGTGCTCGTCACCGCGCGTGCCGACCGCGAGCGATGGATGCGAGTCGCGCTCCGCGTCCGGAATCTCGAGTTGTAACGACTGCGTTGGCTCGCGGACGCCATCGCGTAAAGGCTCCGTGCGAGGAGGCCTCGCTCTGGGATCCCGCGTCGTCACAGCCACTAATTCTACGATCGCCGGACAGCTAGTACAACCAAACGATTCCGCGAGGTTGTGCTGACCCTCACTAACAGGGCGCCTGGCCCAGAACCCGTAAGGCCTCCGTAATCGCCTGTTTCACCTGATCTGAGGTTTCGTTCTGCTGTTGTTGGCGCAACGGCGCGATCGCGTTGGTATTGCAGAGGTCGCGCAACGAGTGGGCCACGGCCGTGCGAACGTCGCGGCTCGGGTTCTGGAGCTGGTCGACGAGGAGCTGGAGGTCGGTCCCGACGCGTTGAGGGCCGAGCGCTTCGATCGCCGCTCGCAGGACGATCGCGTCGAACCCGGTCGATTCGGCGGTCGTGTTCTGGATGATCGACACGAGCGCCACATGCGCCGGATCGAGCTCGTTACAGGGCATCGCGCAGTACGTCGCGAGCGCGCTGATCGCGTGGAGCCGCGCACTGCGGGACGCGGCATCGATCGCTCCGCTATCGGTCGCGATGGCAGCCAGGCCCTGGGCGGCGCCGGCGTGATCGTTGAATGCGAGATCGAGCTGACTCGGCGTCGGCACCGCATCGATCAACGTCAACACGAGCTGGACGTTCGTCGGGAGCTCCAGCGAGGCGGCGCTGACGGAGCCGGCGAATAACGCGAGCGCGATCGGCCAGATCTTCATCGCAGCACCGGGCTTCGCGACAGGATCAACTTCTGGTCGGGTGACAACTCCGTACCGCCGCCGACCTCCGAGAAGTACATGAGGTTCGTCGACAGGGCGTCGCTATCGGTGATCGGGTCGACGTGGCCGTCGAGCTCGACGTTGTTGTACAGCCCCATGTAGCGCGCGATCTCGCGGGTCGTCAGACGCGCGACCTCTTCCCAGCTCTCGTAGCAGAGCGAGTCGAGCGAGATAATGATGCCGGACTGCAGGCTGACATCATCGGTGCTGGCCAGTCCTGCGGGACCTGGATTCGGCCCGAACGCCTGGACGCCGGCGGGCGACATCGAGCGAACGAAGAACACGTTGATGCCGACGCTGTAGGTGCCGAGCTTCAACAGATCATTGACGTTCGCGAGCGAGGGTCCGTCGAGGTCGGGATGATCTTTCAGATCCTGGTAGGTCACCGAGCCGAGCGCGACGTCGCTCTTCGCGAGGTAGCTGCTGAGCGTGTTTTGGAACCGGCTCTTGAACGAACCGGCGACGGCGGACGTGGCATCGAGCGTGCCGCCGTCGAATGCCGCGGCGCACGGATGATCGTCGAGGTTGAGGAAGAAGAAGTGGAGATCGAGGCTGACGTTCTGATCGAGCTTCGCAACCGCCGTCGCGATCGGCGTCGCGGTGCCGAAATCGCCTTGGGTCGGGTCGTAGTTGGGGCCGCTCAGCGACGTCACCTCGAGGAGGTACCTGCCGGCGGAGAACGTGACGTCCGGCGTCGACGGCATCGCGAGCACCGACTGGCCGAGCGCGGGACGGTGGCGGATCGAGTTGCCGTACACGCCGCGCTCGTACAGGAGCAACGGCTCGGTGGTGCTCGGGTTCGGGCCGTCGACGCGAATGACGCCGACCATCTGGTTCGGATCGTCGACGCGCATCGAGATCGAGACCGCCTGTGCCGACTCGGGAACTGCGAGCGGGACGGTCTGGTGAGGGCTCGTGATCGGGAGATTCCACGCGATCGTGCCGGTCGCCTGCAGGCAGCCGGCGAACATCTTGGTGCCGAGCTCGACCCGGGGGATGTGGGTGCAAACCATCCCGGCCGCGCAGTCGCGCGTGTCCTGGCACAGGTCGATGCATCGACCCATCGCGCAGGTACCGTCCCGGCAGTCCAGATCCTTCGAGCACGCGGATCCCGCGATATGACCCACGTATTCGTCGGTGCAGGCGGCAGTCAGCGGATCCACGCCATGGGTCTCTGGCGAGAGCATGCAGGCGAGCCCGGGCATGCACTGGACCTCGCTCAAGCAAGTGTCGCCTTCACCGCCGGTCGCCTCGACGCAGCTTCCGTCGTCACCGCACGAAAAGCCGTCGCCGCAGTCGGGGGCGCGCATGCACTTGTCTCGGCACACGCCCTGGAAACATTGCAAGCCCGTTCCGCAGTCGCTCGCCGCGGTGCACAGATCGCCCAGCCCAGCGCCACCGCATGACGCGAGGAGCGACAGCCAGAGGAGTGAGCCACACCGCATATGAATTCGGATTCCCGCCGGGTTTCCTGACGGGGAGGTCGCGTCTTCGAGTATATATTGCCGAGCCGCCGGGGGAATCATGCGTTTAGCCACGACTCTGCTCGTCCTGACTGTCAGTGCGACTTCTTGGGCCGGCGCGGCCCTCGACGACGACAAGAAACCCGCGCCGCAACCGAATGCGCAGCCCGCGGGTGGGGCAGCACCGGTCGGCTCGGGGACGGATGCCGCGACTGCGACGAATCCCGATGATCTCGTCGAGTATGGCATCGACGTCCGGCTTCGCCAGGTCTACGTGCCGAAGGGCTTGCTCCAGCTGTTTGTCGATCGGGCGGCCGACGGTGCGAGCAACACCGGCCTCGGCGTCGACCTCGTCCGCAAGCGCGGCAACCTCGAGCTCCAGCTCGGGTTCGAGTACGAGCACATCAACGTCGGCGAAGGCGTGTGGATCAACAAGGGCGACGACGTCGCGGCCGGCGACGAAGCCGACTACGTGCTGTCGCCGGATCACTCGGGCAACAACCTCGGGTGGTTCACGATCGAGTTCACGTTCATCAACCACGTGCCGATCAACAAGTACGTCTCGTTCCGCTACGGCGGCGGTGCCGGCCTCGGCATCCTCAACGGCGAGCTCGATCACTACAACGTGATCTGCAATGGCGCGACGAACGCGAGCCCGGAGCCCGGTTGCGTACCGACGAAGTTCGGCGGCACCGGCACCGATTCGGATGGCCGCAACTTCAGCCAGCCGGTGAAGTACGATCTGCCGCCGGTGTTCCCGGTGATCAACGGCATCATCGGCTTCCAGTTCCATCCCGTCGACAAGATGGTGATCAACCTGGAAGGCGGCATTCGCACGCTGCCGTTCATCGGCCTCTCGGTCGGCTACTTCATCAACTAGCGTTTTCTGCGGACGTCGCCGATCCGAAGCGTCAGCTTCTCGGCGTCGAAGAACTCGGCGAGCGGGATCGTGAACTTCCGGCTCGCGCCGGTCAGATCCTTCCACTGCTGGGCGTCGATCGTCGTATGCGCGGCGAGAAACGCGACGAGCTTTGCCCGGATGTCGGCGACGACCCGCGCGTGCATGATCAAGTCAGGCTTGATCTTCGTCACGAGCTTCGCCGCGAGCAGGCGCTCGATCGCCGGCTTGACCTCCGCGTCGGTCAGGCCCATCGCACCGGCGAGCTCCTTCGGCCGCGGCGGCTCGACGCCGGTCGCTTCGAGCTTCGCGAGCACCTGCTGATCGATCGGTAACAGCGGCGACGGCGCGGGCTTCGGCTCGTGGACGACGACGACCTCGGGCGCGAGGAACCGCTCGCCTTGCGCGACGAGCTCGCCCTTCTGGACGAGCGTCGCGAGCACGTCGGTCAGATCCGCGATGCCCGTGCGCTGGATGAGCTGGGTCGCGGTCATGCCGGTCGTCGCGGTCGCTTTCACGAACTGGACGAGCTGCTGATCGAGCTTCGCGCGGGCGAGCGCGGCGACGACCTCCGCGTGGCTGCGCCGCGCTTTCGGAGCGAGCACGCGGATCACGGTGCCGCCGCCGAGCGTGGAGCCATGCAGGGGAGACCGCTCGAAGCCGCGGACGATGAAGTGATCGCCGGGAAGCGCGCCGAGCGGCGTCTCGCGATCGATGCGGAGCTGCGCGAGCTGACCATCGAGCCGGACCAGGGTCGCGAGCACCTGCGCGGTGCCGTGATGGAGAAGCACCTTCGAGCGGACTGGGAGTGGGTCCAGCGTGCGGAGCTCGACGTCGAGGATGTGCGAGCCGAGCACGCGCTCGGGATGGACGACCATGTCGCCGCGCGCGAGATCGTCGACCGCGATGCCGCCGAGGTTGATCGCACAGCGCTGGCCGGCCCTCGCGACCTCGACCGCCGCGCCGTGGACCTCGAGGCCGCGCACGCGTGCGGAGAGGCCGCTCGGGATCACGTGGAGCTCGTCGCCGGTGCGGACCTCGCCGCCGAGCACGGTGCCGGTGACGATCGTGCCGAAGCCCTTCACCGTGAACACGCGATCGATCGCCAGCCGGAACACGCCGGTGGTCGCGCGCGGCGCCACGGTCGAGATCGCGGCGGCGAGCGCGGTGCGCAGCGCGTCGAGGCCGGCCCCCGTTCGCGCGGAGACCGGGACGACCTCGGCATCTTCGAGAAACGTTCCTGCAACTGCCGAGGCGATATCGGCGCGGGCGAGCGCGAGGCCTTCTTCGTCGACGAGATCCGCCTTGGTCAACGCGATCACGCCGCGCTTCACGCCGAGCAGATCGCAGATCGCGAGGTGCTCGCGGGTCTGCGGCATCGTCCCCTCGTCGGCCGCGATCACCATGACGACGACATCGATGCCAGTCGCACCCGCGACCATCGACTTCACGAACCGCTCGTGACCGGGAACGTCGACCATCGCGATCCGTTGGCCCGCGAGCTCGAGCGGTGCGAACCCGAGCTCGGTCGTGATCCCGCGCTGCTTCTCGATCGGCAGACGATCCGTATCGATACCGGTCAGCGCCTTCACGAGCGCCGTCTTGCCGTGGTCGATGTGACCGGCGGTGCCGACGACGATCGCCACTTACGTAGCCCCCGAAGTCGTTGACCTTGACCTCGACATGAACGTGAACATGAACGCTACCGTGGTCATTGTCGATGACGTTTCGCTCACCGAGCCGTTCGGGCGAACCGCGTAGCGACAAGGTCGTGGTTCACGTTTGACGGTCGGGTTCAGGTTCACGTCGAGTCGACGTCAACGCTTCGCGGCGTCAGAGCTCGCGGAGCTCGCGCTTCAGGATCTTGCCGGTCGGATTGCGCGGCAGCTCGGCGAGGAACGTGACCTTGCGCGGCCGCTTGTAGTCCGCGAGCGCGCTCCGGCAGTAGTCGACGACATCGCTCTCGCTCAGCCGCTCGCCGTTGCGCAAGACGATGAACGCGCGCAGCGTCTCTCCCCACTCGGGATCGGGCACGCCGACGACGGCAGCCTCGAGGATCTTCGGGTGCGTGCTGAGGTGATCCTCGATCTCGCGCGGGTAGATGTTCACGCCGCCGCTGATCACCATGTCGTGCTTGCGCGACTCCAGGTAATAGTAGCCGTCGGCATCGACCCGGCCGATATCGCCGACGGAGTAGAAGCCTTCGCGCTGCGCCTCGGTCGTCGCCTTGTCGTTGCCGTGATAGCCGGTGATCAGCGTCGAGTTGCGCGCGTAGAGCTCGCCGACCTGACCCTGCGGCACCGGATGGCCCTGATCGTCGAGCAGGCGGATCTGATTGCCGCGCATCGCCTTGCCGATCGTGCCGGGGCGCGCGACGTGATCGCCAGGGCCGGCGAGCGTGACGAGGCCGGTCTCCGTCGAGCCGTAGAAGTTCCACAGGATCGGTCCGAACGCCTCCATGAACCTGCGCGCAGCCTCGGTCGACAGCGGTGCCGCGCCGCTCATCACCCAGCGCAGCGACCGGGTCGAATATTTCGCGATCGTCTCGGGTGGCAGCGCCGCGATCCGGATCAGCATCGTCGGCACCATCAGCGTGCACGTGATCCGCTCGCGCTCGATGATCGAGAGGCACGGCTCCGGCTCGAAGTGATCTTGCAGCACGATCGTCGCGCCGAGCGCCATCATGATCGCGACGAACGCGGGCGCGGCCGAGTGATAGAGCGGACAGACGACGAGGTGACGATCGTCGGCGCGGATCCCCACCTTCAGGATCATCTCGGCGACCGATTCGAATCCGGTCTTCTTGTAGGAGCGGTTCGCGCCCTTCGGCTTGCCGGTCGTGCCGCTCGTGTAGACGATCACGCCGCCGCCGTCGCCGCCCGAGACCTTGGGTGGTTCGTGCGGATCGGCAGCCGCGAGCGCGCGTTCCCACTCGTCGGCATCGCGCAGATCCAGTCCCGGACCGCCGACCGCGATCATCTCGTCGTGCCGGCCGGCGAGCTTGCGCGCCTCGCGCAGCGCGGGCAGGTAGTCGACGTGCGCGATCGTCGCGCTCGGCTGCGAGTTCTCGAGGATGTGAGCGATCTCGGCGCCCTTCAAGCGGTAGCCGATCTGGACCGCCGTCGCGCTCAGTCGCGCGAGCGCTTGCTGCGCGACGAGATATTCGGTGCAGTTCGGCAGCATCGTCGCGACCCGGCTGCCGGCGGTGACGCCGCGCGCGTGCAGCGCATTCGCGAGCCGATTGATCGCCGCGTCGAAGTCGCTCCAGGTCATCCGGGTGACGCCGCGCGGGCCGTACTCGACGATCGCTTCCTTGTCGGGATTCGTCGCCGCATGGAACATCACCGCGAGATGCGGCCCGAGCTTCGTATGGCGCGCGACCTTGGCGAATTGCGCGAGCGCGGTCGGTCTGATCGGTACGAGCACACCCGCGGCGCGGAGGGTCTTCGCGAAGAACAGGCCCGCGTCGAGGCGCTTGCGCAGTCGATCTAGCACGCCAAGAGGATACGCCGATCTCGCCACACGAGATCACTACACGCGAGTTACTGGCCTCGGAGCTCTGTGCTGAGCAGGCGTCGTGCTTCATCCAGGGCAGCGCCCGGAGGCGGGCTGCGGCCGATGTAGCTCTCGTACGCGGCCTTCGCTCCGGCCATGTTGTGAAGGCCGTACTCGGTCTGCGCGAGCTTGTAGTACGCGTCGGTCAGCCAATCGACCTTGACGCCCTGCTTGGTCTCCTTCTCCTGCGCGAGGTGCGTCGCTTCGCGCAGCGCACCTTCCGCGCTGCCGCTGTTCGCGTCGAGGTAGAGCTGCGCGAGCTGCCAATACGTATCGGCGTCCTTCTTCTTCGACGTCGCCAGCTGCAGCCATTCGGCCGCGACCTTGGGCTGCGCCTGGTTCTTGTACGAGAGCCCGATGTTGTACATGACGTCGGCGTCGGACCGATCGAGCTGATTCGCGGCGAGCAGCGGCTTGATCGCTTTTGTCCATTCCTTGCGCGCGACGTAGACCCGGCCGGTGCCTGCTTGCGGGTTGAACATGTCCGGCGCGGCCTGGATCGCTCGCTCGTACGCGCGGAGCGCGAGGTCGTAGTACTTGGTATCGCCACTCGCGGTGACCGACGCTTCCGCCGCGCGGCCCTGCGCATCGAGGTACTGCGGATCGGGATCCGCGTCGACCGCGATCGTGAGCTCCTTGCGCGCGTCGTCGAGCTTGCCCGCGGCGATCAGGCCTTCGCCCTTCAAGTAGTGCCCTGCCGCGTTCTCGGGCTCGGCCTTCAGGATCAGGTCGCCGAGTGCCGCTGCATCCTTGATGTTGCCCTTGCGCGCGAGGAACCGGCCGGCGCGGACGCGCGCCTGGATCGGTGGATCCTTCACGTCGAGCAGCTTCTTGTACGCTGCGGCGGCCTCGTCGTCGCGCTTCGCATCCTCGTAGGTGCGCGCGATCTCGAGCGCGATATCGGCGCGGGTCTGATCGAGCTGTTGCGCGGCCTTCAGCTGCTCGAGCGCGTCGTCGATCCGAGTCAGCTTCGAGAGCGCCTTCGCGAGCTCGAGCCGGCTCTCGATGTCGTCGCCCTTCATGTCGACGGCGCGGCGCAGGAAGTGCTCGGCCTTCACGGGATCGTCGGAGCCGAGGTACGCGGCGCCCAGCGCCTTGGAAAGCTGCGGATCGTCCTGCGCGCGGTCGGCGAGCGACTGAAGCAGCGCGTCGGCGCGCGAGCGATAGTCCGTCGCCTTCGCCGTGTCCTTGTTGTCGGCGGCTTTCTTCGCGAGCTCGCCGAGCTTCGTCACCGCGGCCATCATCGGCGCGAGATCGGTATCGCCCGCGAGCTTTGCACCCGCGGTCCACGCGTCGATCGCGCCTTCTTCGTTGCCCTGCGCCTCGAGCACGTTGCCCGTGACGAGATCGAGCTGCGCCTGATATGCCGGCGCGAGCGGTGGCGTGCGCGCCGCGAGCTTGGCCGTGATCGTGTTCGCGTCGCCGAGCTTGCCCTGCGCGACGTAGAGATCGACCGCGACGAGCTGCGCGTCGACATTCTCCGGCGCCTGGGTCAGCGCCTTCTGGACGAGATCCGAGGCGACCGAGAGCTTTCCATCCTTGAGCTCGACGCGAGCGAGCCCGACGAGCGCCGGCACGTTCAGCTTCGAGAGCTCGAGCGCCTTGTGATAGCGCTCGCGCGCGACATCGAGCCGGCCGCCGGTGCGCGCGACATCTGCCGCGAGCGTCCACGCCTGGACGACCGCACGTGGATCGCCGGTGCCGATGTCCTTGCGCGCGAGGATCGCGAGCAGATCCGCTTCGCGTTGCGACGACTGCGCGGCCGGTTGCGCCGCGGCGAGGCCGACCTGCGCACCGATGTGATCCTTCGCGATCTCGAGCACCGCCGCGAAGTCGGCCTTCGCACCGGCGAGATCGAACAGCTCGAGCTTCGCCTTGCCGCGCGCGTACAGCACCGGCAGCTTGACCTTCGGATCGGCGGCGAGCGCGGCGTCGAACGACTTCACCGCCGCCGCGGCATCGCCCTTCGCCGCTTGCGCCCAGCCGAGGTAGAGCAGCCAGAACCCGTTCTTGGGCTCGCGCTGGGTCATGCCCTGCAGCTTCTGGATCGCGCGAGCGGCCTGGTTCGACGCGATCATCCCGAGCGCTTGCGCGCCTTCGAGCTGCGGTCCGGTCACGCCGGCCTCGAGCGCATCCGCGAGCTTCTTGCGACCCGCCGCGATCCGCGTGTCGCCACCGATGCCGGTATCGAGCGCGCCGCCGAGCAGCGCCTCGGCTTGCAAGCCGATCGCGTCGACGTTCTTCGGATCGCGTTGGAGCGCCTCGCCGGCCTCGCTCGACGCGCGCGTCCAGTGATTCGCGTTGTCGCCGTGGATCGCGGCGTGCGCGGCCTTCAAGTGCTCCGCGACTTCTTCCTGGAGCGCCTTCTTGTCGGCGTAGCGCTTGTAGAAGTACGCGCCGCCGGAACCGGCGAGCGCGAGCCCGAGCACCGTCGCGAGCGCGATCTTGCGGCGCTTCGCACTCTTCGCCTTCGCTTCGGCCGAATCCTCCGCCGCTTGCTTGTTCGCAGCGTCGCGCCGCTTCGGCGTGACGAGCCCGGGCGCTTGCGGCGCGCGACTCGCTTCGTCCTCGAGATCGAGCCGGATCTCGGACTGACTCTTCGGGATCGTCTCGACCGGCGGTGGGCTCGCTTTGCCCGCGCCGGACTTCGGCGAGCTCGGCTTGATCGAGATCCCGGTCTTGATCTGTGGCGCGGGCGGTGCGGTCGGCGACGACAGATCGAGATCGGCAAAGTCGCCGCGATTCGCCGCGGGCGCAGGCGCTGGTGCCGACGGCGCAGCGAGGCCGAGATCGAGATCGGCGTGATCGCTGTTGTCCCCGGTGTCGAGCTCGAGCGCGGGACCGGTGCTGGGGCCGAGATCGAGATCGCCGACACCGCCGAGCAGATCCGTGCCGCTCGCTTCGCCGCCCATCGGTTCCGGAAGATCGTCGAACACGCCCGCAGGCGCACTCGTCCTCGCCGCGGGTGTTGCCGGGGGCTTCGCGACCGGTGGAGGCACGGTCGCGGGCTTGCCCGGCTGCGGGAGATCGTCGAAGAACCCGAGCGGTGCGGGCGGCGCCGGAGTCTCGGTCTTCGCCGGTTGCGGGAGATCGTCGAAGAAGCCCTTCGGCGCGGGTAGATCCGCGCTCGCCGGCGGCGGGACGGTCGGCGCGCCGTGCTTCGCGGGTTGCGGGAGGTCGTCGAAGAAGCCTTTCGGCGCGGGTAGATCCGCGGAGCCAGGCTTCTGGCGCGCGGGCTGCGGAAGGTCGTCGAAGAAGCCCTTCGGCGCGGGCAGATCCGGCGCGGCGTTCTTCGGTGCCGGGAGATCGGAGATCCCCTTCGGTGCCGGCAGATCGACGATGTCGAGCTCCGCCGGCTTCGGCTTCACCGTCGGTAGCGGCGCGGGAGGCGTCGCGGCTTTCGGCTTCGGGGCGGGAAGATCGAGCGTCGGTGCAGCGGCCTTCGGCTTCGGCGCCGGTAGATCCGTGATGCCGACGCCTTTCGGCGGGGTCAGCCGCGGCGGCACGCCGGGCTTTGCCTTCGGTGCGGGAAGATCGGTGATGCCGCTCGTCGGACCGGCCTTCGGCGCGGGCAGATCCGCGGGCAGGCCGTCGAGATCGAGCGCGCCTTTCGCGGCGGCTTTCGGCGCCGGCAGATCGACGAGATCGAGCCCCGACTTCGGCGCTTGCTTGCTCGCCTCCATCCCGGCGAGCGGACTCTGGCGCTTCGGCGCGGGCAGATCCGCGAGCTCGGCGGGTTTGGCGGGCGAAGGGATCTTCGGAATCGCGGGCGCCGGAATCACCGGCACCTTCGAGGTCAGCGCGCGCGATAGAGCGCTTGCGGGCAACATCACGCGCGACTTGCAGCTCGAGCACGCGACGAATTTCGCCCCCAGCGGAACGTCGGCTTCGGCGATGCGGTTCACGGTCCCGCAGGCCGAGCAAGTGGCCTCGATCATCCGGCGATTATTCTACCCCGACCGAAACGGGATTGCCTGTCGCCGGGCGGTCGCCCGGCTTGTCAGCAACCGCGGGCGGTATCGAACGGATTGCAGGGCTGCGCGCTTCGGGTAGGTGTCGGGTTGCCGCGTGGGGCTCGCTTGGGAGCTGGTCGCTCGTTGGGCTCGATGTCGTCGTCGTCGGGATCGGTCATCTGGATGTTCTTGCCCGCGCCCTTGCGACCACCCGGCCCCGGACGAACTGCGTTGCGGAGCTGGTTCTGGATCTTGCGCTCGAGCACCGGGAGCACGACGACAACGCGCGCGACCTGCGCAGGCGTGAGGATCTTTCGCAAGTCTGCGATCCGGCGGTCCTCGAGGTCCCAGAACTTGCGCTGGTTCGCGAGCGAGTCGTCGATCAGCTTGTCGATCTGCTTCGGCGGCTTGCCGTCGGCGGTGTCGAGCGCGTGCATGAGCTGACTGCGCTCGACGAGCAAGCGATCGAAATCGGCGTCGTACTTCTCGAGCAGCGGAAACAACCGACCGGCGCCGGCCGAGTCGAGCCCGAGCTCCTCGGTCAACGCCATCGCGCGCATCATCCGGACGCGCTTCTTCACGCGCTCCTGCTTCGTCTCTTTTGCGGGACCCGGCCCCGGGCCGTCGGGAGCGACACCTGCGGGCTGACGCGGTGGCGTCTGACCGGGCGCCTGCGCGAACGCCGCGGTCGACGCTAGCAGCAGGATCGAGATCGCCTTCGTCATCGCCATCATCCGGGCGTGTGTCCCTTCTTCTTCAACCAATGCTCCGCGCGATCGAGAGCGTGCTCGTCGAGCGAATCGATCCAGCCGAGATCCGAGGCGGGCAACATCGAGCCGCTATCATCCGCGAGCTCGTCGGTCTCGTCGACATCGTCGAGCAAGAGCTGGGTCGGATCGACATCGCCGACATCGACCGCCTGACCGTCGAGCCACAGCGCGCTGTTCTCGTGCGGCTGCACCGGTGCGACCGCCTCGGCGATCGGAGCCGGCGTGCCCGCATCGGGATGCTCGACCGCGATCACGACCGCGGGATGATGGCGCAGGACGAGCAACATCACGAACGCGGCGCCGACGAGCGATCCTGCCGGAGCGAGCCACTTCCAGTTGCGCCACCACGGCAGCGGCACGCGCGCACCGACCGCGCGAGAGATGTCGCGCTCGAGCTGCGCCCAGTCCGGCTCGGTTCCTTCGCCCGGCAGTGCGCGCAGCTTCGCGACGAGCGCATCATCCTCGGCGTCGAGGTCGAGCTTGTGGTCACTCACGGGCTGATCCTAGGATTTCACGCAGTCGCTTGACCGCGTAGTGAAAATTGACCTTCGCGGTGTTCTCGCTGCAGTCGGCGAGCTCCGCAACCTCTTTGAACGGGAGATCGTCGAACACGCGGAGCTCGAGCACGAGCTTCTGCTTCGGCGGCAGCTGTGCGACCGCTGCGCGGAGCCGTGCGCCTTCTGCGCCAGCGGCGAGGTTCGTGATCCCGGCGGGCTCCTCCGTGAGCGCGTCCTCGGCGACCTCGGCCGGCTGCTCGTACTTGTGGTCGCGGATCCACGTCAGCGAGCAGTTGATCGCGATCCGGAACAACCAGCTCCGCACGCTCGCGGCGCCGCGAAACGTGACGAGCCCCTTGAACGCGCGGACGAACACCTGCTGGGTGACGTCGGACGCATCCGCGTCGCTCTTGATGTAGCGGCGGACCATCCGCCACACACCCTTCTGATGGCGACGAACGAGCAGGTCGAACGCGTCGCGCTCGCCGGCGCGGAAGCGCTCGACGAGGTCGCGATCGGGATCGACCGCTTCGGTCATCCGTACGGCCGAAACAGTGAGGAGCGCGGCTGGAAGCGCAGTGCTGTCCACATGATTCAGACCCCGGCCTTGCCGACTGGTTAACACCACGGTAGCGTCCGTGTCCCAACCCCCGGGCATTACTAGGATAACCGATGCTGGACCCACAACGAATGGAAGACGTGCTGCGCCGCGGCGGAGACGTCCAAAAGCTCGTGGATGCATGGCGCGCGATCGACGAGCAGCGCAGGAAGCTCCAGGGCGAGCTCGACGGGACCCGCCAGCGCCGGAACGCCGCGAACGAGGGCATGGCGAAGCTCGACAAGAAGTCGCCCGAGTTCGCGACCGCCCGAGACGAGATGAAGGCCTTGTCGACGAAGATCAAGGAGGGCGAGGCGCAGCTCGCGCAACTCGAGCGCGACAGCGAAGCGCAGCTCCTCACGATCCCGAACGCGCCGCACGCGAGCGTGCCCGAGGGCGCCGACGAAGCTGCGAACCCCGTCGTTCATACGTGGGGAACCAAGCCGACGTTCTCGTTCGCACCGAAGGCGCACTGGGATGTCGGCGAGGCGCTCGGCATCCTCGACTTCGCCGCGGGCGCGAAGCTCGCCGGGCATCGCTTCACCGTGCTGCGCGACGGCGCGTCGAAGCTGACCCGCGCGCTGATGATGTACATGCTCGATCTCCACACCGCGCACGGCTACACCGAGATCTGGCCGCCCGCGGTGGTCCGGCGCGCGTGCCTCCGCGGCACCGGTCAGCACCCGAAGTTCGAGGGAGATCAGTTCCAGCTCGCGATCCCCGTCGGCCCGGATCACGAGCGCGATAACGATCTGTTCTTGTCGCCGACCGCCGAGGTCCAGGTCACGAACCTCTACGCCGACGACATCCTCGAAGCCGCGGATCTGCCGAAGCACTTCTGTGCGTACTCGCCGTGCTTTCGCGCCGAGACCGGCACCGGTGGTCGCGACATTCGCGGCCTGATCCGTCAGCACCAGTTCGACAAGGTCGAGCTCGTGAAGTTCGTGTCGCCCGACACCAGCTACGTCGAGCTCGAAGCGCTGCGCAACGACGCCGAGCGCGTGCTCCAGGGCCTCGGTCTCCACTATCGCGTCGTCGAGCTGTGCACCGGTGATCTCGGTCAGACCTCGGCGAAGACGTACGACCTCGAGGTCTGGCTGCCCGGTCAGGACACGTACCGCGAGATCTCGTCGTGCTCGAACTTCGAGGACTACCAGGCGCGCCGCGCGAAGATCCGCTACCGGCCCGTCCCCGGCGACAAGCCGCGGCCGCTCCATACGCTGAATGGCTCGGGCATCGCGATCGGTCGGACGATCGTGGCGATCCTCGAGAACTACCAGCAGGCGGATGGCAGCGTGGTCGTTCCCGAGGTGCTGCGTCCTTATATGGGTGGCCTCGCGGTGATCAAGAAGACGTAGACTTGGTCGTCGTCGTGGACCTTGACGGCGACGGCGACCTGGCACGTAGTCGCCACCGTCGAAGAGCGACCAGCGTCGTGTCCTGGTTGCAGGAACGCTCGTTCGTTTGGACGTCCCGACGTGACTACGCACGTGTGGCCACGGAAGGTCGCCTCGTAATAACGACCAGCTCCACGTCGCCGTCGCCGACAAGGTCCAGGACCACGACCAGGACCACGACTTACGGCCGGTTACGTTGGAAAGGCCGAGATCCTGCTTTACAACCCCAAAGCGATCCCTATAAATACGCCGTGCCTCTGGGGCTGCCTGGAGGAGTGGCCGAGCGGTCGAAGGCAGCGGTCTTGAAAACCGCCGAGCGCAAGCTCCGGGGGTTCGAATCCCTCCTCCTCCGCCGGACTCTGATAATCGAATAGTGTCACGCAAGTGGTCATGGGCGGGACGTCGTCGACAAAGCGCCGGCGTCCCGCGCCCACAGATTTTTTTGGCAAACCGCACTGGAGAGATGGCCGAGTGGCTGAAGGCACCGGTTTGCTAAACCGGCGTACTGGGTATTTCTGGTACCGAGGGTTCGAATCCCTCTCTCTCCGCCGCAGTTGTTTCTTGTTACGGATCCGTAGCTCAATGGATAGAGCACCGGTCTACGGAACCGGGGGTTAGAGGTTCGACCCCTCTCGGATCCGCTCATGGTTAGTGATGAAACGTGGATGACCCACGCGCTCGACGAAGCGCGAGCAGCTGCCGCGCACGGCGACGTGCCCGTCGGTGCGGTGATCGTGCGCGATGGCGCGATCGTCGGCCGCGGTCGCAACCGGCGCGAGCTCGATCGCGATCCGACCGCACACGCCGAAGTCATGGCGCTGCGCGAAGCGGCTCGAGCGATCGGACATTGGCGCGTCGAGGCGACGCTCTATGTCACGCAGGAACCATGTCCGATGTGCGCGGGTGCCTTGGTCAACGCGCGGGTCTCGCGGCTCGTGTTCGGCTGTCTCAATCCGAAAGCCGGCGCGGTTCAGTCGCTCTACTCGATCGTCACCGACGCGCGGCTCAATCACCGGATGGAAGTTCGCGGCGAGGTCCTCGCGACCGAGTGCGCCGCGGTCCTCAAAGATTTCTTCGCGGAGCTCCGCAAGGGCCCGCAGTTCAGCCCGTAAGTTCTGGAGGAGTGTCCGAGTGGCCGATGGTGTCTGATTCGAAATCAGATTTGCGCAAGCAACGGGGGTTCAAATCCCTCCTCCTCCGCAATTTCACAGCTCCCATTCCCAGGGAGAGATGACCGAGTGGCCGAAGGTGCACGCTTGGAAAGCGTGTGTACCGCAAGGTACCGAGGGTTCGAATCCCTCTCTCTCCGCCCACGACTTGCGTGACAACCATTTTATGGTCCCGGGTGACGCGAAAGCTGTGAACCCCGCCAGGTCCGGAAGGAAGCAACGGTAGCGGAAATAGTGGGTGCCTGGGGCCACCTTTTAAGAACGAGCGACGATCCAACCAATCGTCGCTCGTCGTGTTTTCGGTGGTATCACTGATCGGGCGTGAAGCTCGCAATCATCAGCGCGCTGCTCCTCGGCTGTAATTCGATGACCGGTGGTGGTGGAACGGATCCGGTCGGCAGCGCCGGTTCGGCAGCTCCCGCGGGCGCCGCAAAAAAGGGCGGGCTCAGCCTCAGCGGCGAGATGTCGAAGGACGGCTCGGACTCGCCACCCGCGGCGGCCGCGAAGCCGACCGGCGACACCAAGGCTCCCGATACGAAGCCCGACACCACGGCGGCGGCGCCTGCGAAGTCGGACGATCCGCCGAAGCCGGACACGAAAGCACCGACGGGTGCGTTCGGAACGAAGGACGACGGCAACCACAACACCGTGCCCGAGCCGGTGATCTCGCACGAGTCGGGTCCGCAGCGGCCGTCCGACAAGCGCGCGCACGTCGATCCGGGGCCGGCACTCGGCGCGGTCAAGCTCGACATGGAGCCGAACTGGGATCGCGACTACGAGACGCCCGGCACGATCTCGTTCGTGCTGAAGGTGCCGAACACGAACGACACGCGCGTGTTCGCGTTTCACTATGGCTACGATCTCAACGGCGCGCCGACCGATCGCGAGGCGTACAAGAAGTTCCTCGCCGATCAGAAGCAGCTGAACGTCACGCTCGATCGCCAGCGCGGTGCGGCTTGGTACCTCGAGGGCACCGATAACAACGGCAACCCCGGGTTCCGGATGCTCGTCACGTATGGCGGCAAGCGCCTCGTCTGTTACGGCTCGCTCTACAAGGACAAAGAGTCGACCGCGCTCGGTCCGGATCTGCGCGACAAGGTCGTTAACACCGCGAAGAAGATCTGCGAGACCTTGGCGTTGTAGCGACAGACTCAGCGGGTATAGTGCCCGACGCGTGTCTTACCTGGTCCTCGCTCGCAAGTACCGGCCGTCGACGTTCTCGGAAGTCGTCGGGCAGGACCACGTCACCCGCACGCTGACGAACGCGTTCGCGAGCCAGCGCGTTCACCACGCGTTCTTGTTCTGCGGCCCGCGCGGCTGCGGCAAGACCACGGTCGCGCGCATCGTCGGCAAGGCGCTCAACTGTCTCGTGTCGACGACCGGCGAGCCGTGCGGCAAGTGCGAGGCGTGCGTCAGCATCGGCAACGGCAGCGCGGTCGACTACCAGGAGATGGACGGCGCGTCGAACCGCGGCATCGATGCGATCCGCGAGCTGACCGAGGCAGTGCGGTACCAGCCCGCGATGCTGAAGAAGAAGGTCTACGTCATCGACGAAGTCCACATGTTGACGACCGAGGCCTTCAACGCGCTGTTGAAGACGCTCGAGGAGCCACCGCCGCACGTCACGTTCGTGCTCGCGACGACCGAGCCGCACAAGCTGCCGAACACGATCCTGTCGCGCTGCCAGCGCTACGACTTCAAGCTCGTACCGGCGTCGCGCCTCGCCCAGCACCTCGCGAACATCTTCAAGCAGGAGAACCTCGCGATCGAGCCAGGCGCGATCAGCCTGCTCGTCCGCGAGAGCGGCGGCAGCGTGCGCGATGCGCTGTCGCTGTGCGACCAGATCATCTCGTACGTCGGCGACGCGAAGATCAGCGAGCAGCATGTCGCCGAAGTGCTCGGCGTCGCCGATCGCTCGCTGACCCGCACGCTCGTGACGTCGCTCGCCGGCGGCGATGCAGGTGCCGCGCTCGCGGCGGTCGAGTCCGCGATCGAGCGTGGCGTCGATGAAGTCCAGCTCGCGCGCGCGATCGTCCGCTACTTGCGCGACCTCGCGGTGCTCCAGGTCGCACCCGGGCGCGAAGGGCTCGTCGATGCATCGGATGAAGAGCGCGCGGAGCTCGCGAGCGAAGCGGCGAACCTCGATCGCTCGCGCGTGACCCAGATGTTCGATCGGATGCTGCGCTGCTGCGACGAGCTCGGCAAGACGCTCCAGCCGCGCCTCGTCCTCGACTGCGCGCTGATCGATGTCGCGACGATCGAGCCGCTGGTTCCGCTCGGCGATCTGCTCGAGCGGTTGGGCGAGCTCGAGGGCCGGTTGGCGGGCAAGGGCGCGGTCCGCGTGCTCGCAACTGGCGGCGGCGGTGGCGGTGAGCTGAAGTCGACGACGCCCGGTACACGTGTGGGGCCGCCGAAGGCGCCGGCCGTGAAGGCGCAAACGCAAACGCCAACGCAAACGGCTGTCGACAAATCCGGTCCGATCTCGATGCAGCCCTCCGGCCCGGTCCCCGCGATCGAAAAGGCCGCGACGGGCTCCGGTCCGCAACCCACGCCACCTCCATCTGCACCTGCACCGGCGCTCGCGGCGACGCTGCCCGGCGTCGGTCCTGCGTCGCCGAAGCAGACGCTCGCGATCCCCAGCAACCCGGCCGAGGCGCTCCAGGCCTGGGCGAAGGTGATCGATTACCTCGAGGTCCAGCGCAAGATCTCGCTGCGCGGCTACTGCGAGTTCGCGCGCGTCCTATCGTGGACGCCGCAGCAGCTCGAGCTCGGCTTCGCGAGCGATGGCCAGAGCCGATGGGCGGGCGAGAATCTCGTCGAGAAGCAAAACGTCGACGAGCTCAAGTCGGTACTTGCCGAGCTCGGCCAACAGGTCAAGGTCGAGGTACGGCTGCTCGACGACGCCCAGTCTGCCGCGATGCCCGCGCGCTCGATCGTCGAGTCGACCCAGGCGGCGAGCCGCGCGGAGCGCAGCAAGCGCGAGAGCGAAGCGCGCGAACACCCGATCACGAAGCACGTCCTGCAAACGTTTGGCGCCTCGATCAAGGAGATCAAGACCGATGTCTAACGGCAAAATGCCCGACCTCAACGCGCTGATGAAGCAGGCGCAAAAGCTCCAAGGTGATGTCGCGAAGGTCCAGGAGGAGCTCGCGGCGATGACGTGCGAAGGCGCCGCCGGCGGTGGCCTCGTCACGGCGACCGTCAACGGTCAGTTCGAAGTCGTCCGCGTGAAGATCGACAAGTCCGTCGTCGATCCGAACGACGTCGGCATGCTCGAGGATCTCGTCACCGCCGCGATCAACGCCGCCGCGACGAAGGTGCGCGAGACCAGCAAGGAGAAGATGTCGAGCGTGATGGGTGGCCTCGGTGGCCTGCCCGGCATGCCCGGCATGTTCTAGACGTCGACGTTGACCTGAACCTGAACCTGAACGCGCGACGTTGTCGTTGCCGTCGACGAACGGGCGCACGATCTGGGTGCACCCAGGTTGAGGGGTGGCGTTTCGACCGAAACCACCGCGTCGACGGTACGTACACATCCGCCGGGCGCTTCATGTCGAGATCCTCGTAGCGCACGGTGTCGAGCTCGGCGTCGGACATCGTTCGCCGCCAAAAACGGGCGCGCCGTCCGTCATCGTCAAGGCCGACGGTGGGGTTCAGGTTCACGCTCAAGTCGAGGTCAACGTCGAGGCGATCCCGGGCCTTTGGTCTTCGCTCGTAATCTGTCAAAGTCGGCACGGATGGCTGGAGATCCGATTCGCAGGCTGGTGCAGGAGCTGTCGCGCCTGCCCGGCATCGGCGAAAAGACCGCGACACGACTCGCGTTTCACCTCGTGCGCGGCCAGCGCCAGCACGTGCACGACCTCGCGCAGGCGCTGGTCGATGTCACCGACAAGATTCGGCTTTGCTCGATCTGCATGAACATGACCGAGCAGGACCCCTGCGTGCTCTGCAACGATCCACAGCGCGAGGTCGAGACGATCTGCGTGGTCGCCACGCCGTCGGATCTGATCGCGATCGATCGCGGTGGTCACTTCCGCGGCCGCTACCACGTGCTCCATGGCTTGCTGTCGCCGCTCGAGGGCATCGGCCCGGATGACATCCGCGTGGCCGAGCTGATCCGCCGGCTCTCACCACCGGTCCGCGAGGTCATCATCGCGACCAGCCCGAACGTCGATGGCGAGGCCACGGCGATGTACGTGGCGCGGGCGATCAAGCCGCTCGGCATCAAAGTCTCTCGCATCGCGACCGGCCTCCCCGTCGGTGGCGAGCTCGAATACTCCGACCAAGCGACCATCGCGCGAGCGCTCGCAGGTCGGGCGACGATGTAAGCAAGCTCAGCGCGGCAGCGATTCGTGTTCGTACTCGTGGCACGTGCACGTGCACGTGCACGTACTCGTTCGCTCAGGAAATCGCGGGCACCCTCGACCAAACGGAAGCCTTCTTGCGTTGCAGCGTCAGCCAGTGATCCGCAGGATCCGGGGGCTTCGGCGAGCGCGCCCAGATCGATCGCGATCCGGTGCTTACGCTCACCCACACCGACGTCGAGCACGAGCACGAGCACGTGCACGTGACACGATTACGAGTACGGCAGAGCGACGAACATGGCTCTACCGATTCGTCCGCCCAAGAGTTGAACGAAATCGGGGGGGTTGCTACCGTGACTCGACGGCCGGGACTGCGCTTTTGCTTGCCCGCCCGGAATCCGTTGGGAGCCAGAGCGCGATGATTCAACAGCTCGTCATGTACGAGGAGGAGCTTGCGCAGATCAACAACATCTGCGAGGTCCTTCATCGAGACTCGAACGCGAGGGCCGTGCTCGTGATCGACAAGAACGGTCAGGCCTTTGCCCAGGCGGGTGAGGTCGAGCAGCTCGACGTGACGTCACTGTCGTCGCTCACGGCCGGTAACGTCGCCGCCACCGGTGCGATTGCCTCGCTGCTCTCCGAGAAGGAGTTCGCGGGTCAGTTCCACGAGGGCGAGAAGACGAACGTCCACATCTCGATCGTCGGCCAGCGCGTCATCATGGTCGTGCTGTTCGACGAGCGGAGCTCGCTCGGTCTGGTTCGCCTGCGCGTGCGCAAGGCGACCGCCGAGCTGGTCAACGTCCTCGACCTCCTCGCGAAGAAGACCGCGTCGGGGACGCAACCTTCGGTGTTCTCGGAGATTACCGACGACGACATCGACAACCTCTTCAACGATTAACGCGCCATGAGCTTCATCAACTACAGCTCGCGCGAGATCAACTGCAAGATCGTCTACTACGGTCCCGGCCTGTGCGGGAAGACGACGAATCTCCAGTACATCTACAACAAGACGAATCCCGAGGCGAAGGGCAAGATGATCTCGCTCGCCACGGAGACCGAGCGCACGTTGTTCTTCGACTTCTTGCCGCTCTCGCTCGGCGAGATCCGCGGCTTCAAGACCCGGTTCCACCTCTACACGGTGCCGGGCCAGGTGTTCTACGACGCGAGTCGTAAGCTGATCCTGAAGGGCGTCGATGGCGTCGTGTACGTCGGCGACTCGCAGATGGAGCGCATGGAAGCGAACATCGAGTCGCTCGAAAATCTGAGGAGCAACCTGCAGGAGCAGGGCTACGACCTCGACAAGCTCCCGTACGTCGTCCAGTACAACAAGCGCGATCTGCCGAACGCGATCCCGATGGCCGAGCTCGAAGAGGCGCTGAACCCGACGAAGGTTCCGAGCTTCGAGGCAGTTGCACCGAAGGGCATCGGCGTGTTCGACACACTGAAGGCGGTCGCGAAGCTCGTCTTGACCGAGCTGCGAAAGGGCGGTTGATCGAAATGCAGCTCGAGCGTCCTCGTTTCAGGCAGGATCTCGTTGCCGAGCTGGTCGAAGACGGCAACCACCGCTTCATCGACCTGATGGATCCGGATAGCGGCAACGTCTATCGGTTCTACGAAGTCGAGTACTCGCTCGCCTGCGCGATGGATGGCGAGCGCGACGTCCCCGGCATCGTCCGTTGGGCGCAAGAAGAGCTCGGCCTCCAGGCCAACCCGAACGAAGTGAAGAGCGTGATCGCGACGCTCGGCGACCTAGGCTATCTAGACGGCGCGGCTCCGGCTGCGCGTCCCGAGACGCCGGCGCAGAGGCCCGTGGTCGACGAAGAGCTCGGCCGCGGTGTCGTCGTCGGATCGAAGCGCGTCAACACGCCGGTGCCGGGCCTCGAGCTCGGTCACGCCGGAGCGTCGTCGCACGCCGCATCTTCGCGCGCCGAAGCTCCCGTCGCCGATGTCGAGCTCGCCGCCGGCGTCACGACCGGTCGCAGCGCGACGCCGCAGCGCGCGAAGGTCGAGGACATCGCACTCGGTACGCCGGGGCGCGCCGATGTCTCGGTCGATCTCGCCGATCAGATCGGCGTCAGCGCGAACGACGTCAAAGAAGCAGTTCGCGCCTCGAAGGTGATGAACGCCGTCGAGGTTCCCGCGGATCTCCAGCACGCGCTCGACAGCGCGGAAGCGGCGCCCGCGAAGACTCAGAAGAAGCCGCCGCCGACTCCCGCGAAGGGCGTTCCGGCGGTCGATACGAAGGCTGCGGACGCCGCGAAGGCCGAGGCCGAGAAGGCCGCCGCCGCTGCAAAGGCCGCGGACGCTGCGAAGGCCGAAGCTGCACGCCAGGCCGCGGAAGCCGAGAAGGCCGCGGCCGCTGCGAAGGCGGCTGCCGCGAAGGCCAAGCCCGTCGAGAAGCAGAAGCAGCCCGAGGCCAAGGCCGCGATCGCACCGCCCGCGCCGGCTCCTTCGGTCAGTCGTGGTCTCTTGATCGTGCTCGCGATCGTCGCGATCGGTGCGATCGCGTTCCTCGTCTACAAGTTCGTGCTGGCGAAGCACGGCGACGAGACCGCCGAGACCGCGCCGCCGCCGCCGAAGCCGCAACCGCCGCAGCCTCCTCCTCCGCCGCCCGTCGAGAGCGAGAAGCTGGCGACGAATGCGCCGCAGTCCGAGAGCATCAAGCCCGTCGCCGCCGGCACGATCGAGATGATCGCGGCGAACGACGCGAAGGTGAAAGAGGGCGACACGCTCGCGCGGTTCACCGGCGCGAAGGCGCTCGCGACCGAGATCGCGGCGCTCGACAAGGACATCGAGCAGCGCGTGAAGACCGAGCTGTTCAAGGCGCAGCAAGAGCGCGATGCCGCGATCGCTGCCGATAACAAAGCCGCACAGACCACCGCCGAAGCGAGGGTTGCGGATCGCCAGAAGAGCCTCGACGACAAACAGGGCAAGCTCTCGACGAAGAAGGCCGACCTCGACAAGCTCGAGATCAAGTCGCCCGCCGACGGCACGTTCACCGCGAAGGCGAAGGCCGGTGCGAAGGTCACGCCGACCGACGAGATCGGCATGCTCGTGCGCGCTCCGACTCGCACCGTCACGTTCAAGAAGGCCGACGGCGCACCGAAGTCGAAGGTCCTGCTCGTCACGAAAGATGGCCAGAAGCTGTCGTGCATCGTGACGTCGGTCGACGCGGCCGGATCCGCGATCGCGTGTCCCGAGGACGCGGCGCCCGAAGGAACCGAGGTCACGTTCGGCGGTCTCGACAACACGCCGCCGCCCGTCTCGCCGGATCAGAACAACAGCGGCTCGGGCGCTGGCTCTGCCGCTGCAGGCTCTGGCGCCGGCTCCGCTGCACCCGCCGCGGTTCCGTCCCCCGCTCCGACCCGGCCGACGCCGCCGGCGCGCCCGGCTCCCGCACGTCCCGCTCCGAAGGCGACCCCGAAGGCCGACAAGACCGACAAGCCGGCCGAGACGCCGCCTGCGGACAAGGGCTCCTCGGAAGCGGCGCCCGCGCCGGCCGGCAGCAGCGATACGCCTCCCGCGCAGTAGTCGCCTGCTACAGTTGAGCGATGAAGCTCAAGGGCACGATCCGCCGCAATGATCTCGAGGGCGGTCACTGGGTCCTCGTCGTCGAGAGCGGCGAGCAGTATCAGCTCAACGGTGCGATCGGCTCGCCGAAGGACGGCTCGAGCGTCGAGGTCGAGGGCAAGATCGACAAGGGCGCGATGTCGTTCGGCATGATGGGCGCCCAGTTCACCGTCAACAAGATCACCGCGCTCTAGTGCGCGCGGCTCTGATCGCGGCGCTGGTCGTGTGGGTCGGGCATACCGCCGAGGCGAAGCGCATCGTGATCATGGAGCCGCCACTCGCGCGCGCGTGCCCGACCGCGAAGTCGTGGCCCGCGGTCATGGACTGCATGAAGCTGCACGGCCTGAAAGCCACGGTCGTGCGCCAGATCGACGACGCGAAGCTGCTCGTCGTCCAAGCCGCCGACGACAAGCTGGGCACGATCGAGACCTGGGCGCTGTACGTCCAGGCCGGCGCCGGATGGAAGCTCGGCGGGCTCGTGCAGAACGGCGGCTACCTCGCCGACGTCGAGGTCCTCCGGTTCGAGCGCGTGACCTCCGGGACGCATCACGGCTATCGTTTCGACGTCGCGACGTCATCGGCGAGCTCGGTCTCGCTCGATCAGGTCACCGTCCAGACGTCGCTGTTGCGCGAGACCCAAGCGACGTTCTGCAGCGGCATCGGCTACAGCTGCATGACCGTCGTACCGAGCTGCGAGCAGGTCGTGTTCGGCCAGACCGTGCTCGCCTTCGACGGCAAGCTCGCGGTCGAGGCGAACCAGATCGTGCTCACCGGTGTCGGCTCGCAACCGAGCTGCAGCGCCCCGGCGACCTACACGACGATGTTTCAGTAGGTCAGCTGATCGCGCACGTAATGGTCCTTGTCGACCGCGAGTGGCTGGTCGTAGACCTCGTGCGCGTAGAGATAGCGATAGCGCGCGTAGTTCTCGGTCACCTTCTTCATGTACTCGCGCGTCTGGGTATACGGGACGAGCTCGACGAGCTCGTCGATATCGCGATCGCCGTTCGTGTCGATCCACTTCATCACCGGCTTCGGGCCGCTGTTGAACGAGCCAGCGCCGAGCGGGATCTGCTTCTTGAACTTCGAGAGGAGGTGGCCGATGTACCAGCTGCCGGTCTTCACGTTGAACTCGGGCTCGTAGAGCTTGCCGGCGTCGTACGGAATGCCGAGCGTCTTCGCCACTCGCTGCGTGGTCGGCGGGATCATCTGGAGCAGGCCCTGCGCGTCGGCGTACGACAGATCGTGCGGATCGAAGCCGCTCTCCTTGCGCATGATCGAATAGAGGTAGCCCTCGGGATTATCGCCGAGCGCCTGATACTTCTCGACGAGCTCGCGATACGCGCGGGGATACGCGTTCTCCCACCAGCGCTTCGCATCGTCCTCGGGCGGACCGTCGAGCGCAGAGCCCGCATAGCTGACCGCGAGCATCCACGGTCGGTTGTAGTTGCCGGCCTTGCGATAGCGATCGAGGAGCATCGCGAATGCCGCGCCTCGCGTGTCGCTCGCCTTCGCCCGCGCGAGGAACGCTCGCTCGCCGCGCGCGAGCTCCTGACCTGCATCGACGCCGAGTCCGGCCGAGATCAATTCGTCGGCGCGCGTGATCAGCTCGTCCGATGCGAGCGCCTCGTCGACGGTCGCCGCGAGCTTCGGCCCGCGCGGCTTGCCGTCGCCATCGCCGAACGGCCCGACCTGGACCCCGGCCGCGGCGAGCCGCGCGCGCGACAACAGCGCGTACCAGGAGAACGGGAACTTCGTGATCGTCTCGCGATAGCCGGCGATCGCCGCATCGGGATGATTCAGCCGCTGATCGATCCGCGCGAGCCAGTAGCTGCCCTTGCCGCCCTCGAGCGAGCCGCGCAGCTTCGCGAGTGCCGCGAGGTGCGTGCGCGCCTGATCCCAGTGATTCAGGAAGTAGTGCGACATCGCGAGGAACCACAGCGAGTCGTCGGCCCACTTCGAGTGCGGGTACTTCGCGAGCGAATCCTCGAGCGGCTTGATCGCGTCCTGATAGTGGCCGCGGTTGAACTCGAGCCAGCCCGAGAGGAACTGCGCCTCTTGCGCGTACGCGGTGTGCGGATACGCGGCGACGACCTTGTGGTACCAGGCGATCGCGTCGTCATCGCGATCCGCCCGCGACAACGCTCGTGCGCCATGAAACATCGCTTCGGCCGCGGAGTCGCCGAGCTTCGGATAGACCCCGAGGAGCAGCGTTCCGGCATCGCCGTAGCGCCGGCGCATCTCGTACAGCGTCGTGCCGGTCCAGTAATCGCGCTGGTTCGCGACGGCGTCCGGAATGCCGGTGCGCGGAACGAGCGCGAGCTCTTCGATCGCCTGATCCCACAGATGCGCGGCCGTGAGCTGCTTCGCGCGCTCGACGCGATCGGCGGGTCCGAGCGGTGCGCCGCCGAGCTCCAGCATCTTCGCTTCGGCCTGGGCGGCGAGCGGATGCGATGGATGTGCGATCACGAGCGCGCGATAGGCCTCTGCGGTGTGCCTGACCTCGGCGATCCGGAACATCGCGGTGCCGAGATCGCCGGCGTCCTCGGCGTTTGCGACCGAGAGCAAGCGCGCGTATTGCTTCGCCGCGGCGTCGCGATCGCCGCGCAGCCACGCGACATCGGCGAACCGCCACGCGACCTGCGGTGCGAACCGCGAACCGCCGAGCGTCCCGAGCTTCGTGAACGCGGTCTGGGCCGCCGCGGCATCGCCGTCGCGCAGCGCGATCATCCCGCGCAACCACAGCGCGTAGTCGCGGTTCGCGAGCGCCGCGTCGCCGAGCTTCGCGAGCGCTTTCGCCGCGCCGTCGAGATCGCCGGCGTCGTACGCGCGGAACGCGTCGCCGAGATGGCGGGCCGTTTTCTCATCCGCCTTGACGGCATGCGAGACCGGTTTCGGCTTCGCCTCGGCCAAGCTTGCCGTACAGAGCGCTGCAACGACGAGCCACCGCACGCCGCGAGTATAGCGTCGATGGATCGCCGGTCACGTTTCGTGTTACGCCGGGAACCATGTGGAGAACGTGGGTCGTGGTGGTGGCCTTGACGAGCTGTGTGGACGGAGCCAAGAGCGCGCGCTGGCCGGGACATCGGAAGGACCACGACGCGCGGCTCGACAAGCTCGCTCAGCAGGTCGATGACGAGACCCAGCAGATCGCGCTGCTGACCAAGCGGATCGCGGATCTCGAGAGTCAGCTCGCGCACGCGCCACCTGCCGAGCCGGCCCCCGCACCGCCGCCGCCGGCACCGCCTGCACCGTCGGGACCGCCGATACCGGCGTCCGACCTATCGCATTAGATCCGCGGTATACCGCCGGGCGATGGCATACGCCGCCCTCGATTATTACGCCCTCGACGATCTGTTCACGCACGAGGAGCGCGTCGTGCGCGACACGGTCCGCGAGCTCGTCAGCTCGCGCGTCATGCCGGGCATCGGCAAGCACTTCAGCGCCGGCACGTTTCCGCACGAGCTGGTCCCGGTGTTCGGCGAGATGGGCCTGCTCGGTCCTTCGCTCACCGGCTACGGCTGCGCGGGTGTCACGCCGAGCGCGTACGGCTTGATCTGCCAGGAGCTCGAGCGTGGCGACTCGGGCATTCGGTCGTTTTGTTCGGTCCAGAGCTCGCTCGTGATGTACCCGATCTGGGCGTTCGGCTCCGAGGAGCAGAAGCAGAAGTACCTGCCCGAGATGGCGGCCGGCAAGATGATCGGCTGCTTCGGCCTGACCGAGCCCGACTTCGGCTCGAACCCGAACGGCATGCTGACGACCGCGCGGCGCGTCGCGGGCGGCTACTCGATCACCGGAACGAAGCGGTGGATCACGAACGGCTCGCTCGCGGGCGTCGCGCTCGTGTGGGCGAAGCTCGACGGCGTCGTCCGCGGCTTCCTCGTTCCGACGAAGACGCCGGGATTCGCCGCGAAGGACATCCACGGCAAGTGGTCGCTGCGCGCGAGCGTGACGAGCGAGCTCGTGCTCGAGGACGTCGTCGTCGGTGAAGATGCGCTGCTGCCCGGCGTGACCGGCATGAAGGGCCCATTGTCGTGCCTGTCGCAGGCGCGGTTCGGGATCTGCTACGGCGCCGTCGGTGCTGCGATGGCTTGCTACGACGAGGCGCTGTCGTACGCGAAGGATCGCGTCCAGTTCAGCCGGCCGATCGCGGGTTATCAGCTCGTCCAGCAAAAGCTCGTCGAGATGGTCGCCGCGATCACCCAGGCACAGCTCCTGTGCTGGCGGCTCGGCAAGCTCAAGGAAGCGAATCAGCTGAAGCCTTCACAGATCTCGCTCGCGAAGCGCACGTGCGTGGCGATGGCGCGCGATGTCGCGCGCGATGCACGCGATATCCTCGGCGCGAACGGGATCACCGACGAGTATCAGTGCGGTCGCCACATGCTGAACCTCGAGTCGGTCTACACGTACGAAGGGACGCACGATATCCACACGCTCGTCGTCGGTCAGGACGTGACCGGCCTGGCGGCGTTCGACGGCTGAGCCATGCCGTACCGCCACACCGGATCGACCGCTCGCCCCGACGTACTCGCGTGCGCCGGGCTCGATCCATCCGGCGGGGCAGGGCTGATCGCGGATGTGCGCGTGCTCGCGGACCACGGCGCTCGCCCGGTCGGCGTCGTCACCGCGCTGACCGTGCAGAACACGACCGGCGTCGTCGAATGGCATCCGAGCGATCCGGAAGTGGTCTCGCATCAGCTCGCGTTCTTGCTTACCGACATCGAGGTCAAGGCGGTGAAGATCGGGATGATCGGTTCGCTCGCGGTCGCGAAGGCGATCGCGAACGCGCTGCACCTCACGAACGCGCCGGTCGTGTGGGATCCGGTCGCGGGGCCGTCGCTCGGCAACGTCGCCTATCACGAATCGTTCGACGATGCGGTCGCTGCGCTCCGCCCGCACCTCGCGCTGATCACGCCGAACGCGCGCGAGCTCGCGCTCATGACCCAGATGCCGGTCACGGATCTCGCGTCGGCCGAAGCCGCGGCCCTCGTACTCGCTCAGAAGATCGACGCGGCGGTGCTGATCAAGGGCGGTCACTTGAGCGATGCCGAGGCAATCGACGTGTTGATCCACGGTGGCGCACGCGAAGAGCTGCGCGGTCCGCGGATCGCGAACGGCGAGCACGTTCACGGCACCGGCTGTGCGCTCGCCTCGGCGATTGCCGCGAACCTCGCCGCCGGCAAGGGCCTTGCAGATGCTTGTCGCGAAGCGAAGCGCTACGTCGCGGATCGGATCGCGGATCCGGTGCGTCCCGGCCGCGGTGCCCCCGCGGTGATGTAACGCGCGGCGCGCACGAGCATCCAAGCATGACGATGAAGATCGGAATCACAGGCGCGACCGGCTTCATCGGCCAGCGGATCGTGGCGGTGCTGCAAGCCCGCGGCGACGAGGTCGTGGCGTTCACGCGCGATCCGGCGCGCGCGAAGCTGCAAGGCGTGCGGCTCGTCGAGGCTGACCTCGAGCATCCGGGTGCGTGGCAAGACGCGGTCGCGGGCTGCGATGCGGTGATCAACCTCGCGGGCGAGCCGATCGCGGGGAAGCGCTGGGACGCGCGCCAGAAGCAGCGCCTGCGCGACTCGCGTGTGGAAGCAACCCAGAACCTCGTCGCGGCGATCGCGCGCGTGCAACCGCGTCCGCGCGTGCTCGTCTCCGCGTCGGGCGTCGACTACTACCCGTACGCGATGGCGGACGTCGCCGAGTTCGACGACGACGAAGTGACCGAGGCGGATCCCGCGGGCGAGAGCTTTCTCGCGCGGCTGTGCAAGGCATGGGAGACCGAGGCGCTCGCAGCGGAGCCGCTCGGCGTTCGCGTCGTCACGATGCGGACCGGCCTCGTGCTCGGCTCGCACGGCGGTGCGCTCGCGAAGATGACGACACCGTTCAAGCTGTTCGCCGGCGGCAAGATCGGCAGTGGCAAGCAGTGGATGCCGTGGATCCATCTCGACGACGCGGTCGCGGCGTACATCGCGGCGGTCGATGACGAGCGGTTCACAGGGCCGATCAACCTCGTCACCGACTCGGTCCGCAACGCCGAGTTCTCGAAGCAGCTCGGTTCGGTGATGCATCGTCCGAGCTGGCTGCCGGTGCCGGCCTTCGCGCTGCGAGCCGCGGTCGGCGAGCTGTCGGAGTCGATCTTGAACGGGCGCCGGGTCGTGCCAGCGAAGTTGAAGGAGCTCGGCTTTCACTGGAAGCATCCGGAGTTGCACGAGACGCTCGCGTCCACACGCTAACGTGTCTCTGCACCCGCACACGGATGCAAGTCACGAGAACTGTTCGCGTCGCCGAGCGGCGTACGAGTTGCAAAACCACCCGCCATGCATCTTCGCGAGCCGTTTCCGCTGCGCACCTACATCGGGCTCTCGCTGCTCGGTCTCGGCTCGGGCTTCATCGGTGCGTTGACCGGCGCGACGCTGGCTTCGAACGCGCATCGGGTCGCGGTCACGATCCCCGTCATCGACCCGGCGCCGCAGGCCGAGCTCGTGCCGGTCGCTTCGGCGTCGACCGTCCGCGACGAACGCCAGCCCGCGCCTTCGAACAAGCCCGGATTCGTGATCGACGTCGACAACGCGACGTGGATGATCCTCGACGTCGATCCCACATCGATCGACACGCATCGCGCGCCCCACCTCGCGGCCGGCGAGTACGCGTCCGATACCGTCGCGCTGCTTCGCGATCGCGATCTCACCAGCGAGCTCCGCGGTTGGCGCGGCCAGGACGTGATCGTCGATGGCACCTGCACCGACACGCTGCACGACTTCGCGCTGATCACCCAGGTCACCGGCGATCCGGTCTACGCCGACGACACGACGCATCCGCACTGGACGACGAAGACGATCGAAGCGAACGGCACGCACTTCGTCGCCGCGAAGCTCTCGCACTGTACCGGCAAGTACGCGCGGGCGGCTTCTGCACCAGCGGCCGTGCCGTTCCTCGAGGTCGCCGAGCCCGAGCTCGAGCAGCGTGCGATCGCGGCACTGAAGCAGTCGCCGACCGGCCTCGCGGTCCGCGCGCAGATCGCCGCGCAGTATAGCGGTGAGTCGAAGATCAATTTCGACGAAGCGACCCAGGTCGAGACAAAGGTCGCGCGCGATCCGCGGACCGGCGCGACGTGGATCGCGGTGCACGCGCACGCGGACTTCATGTGCGGTGGCCCCGAGATCAACTTCTTCGGGCTCTATCGCGCCGCCGAAGGCCAGCTCGTGACCGTGCGCGAGATCCAATCGCCGGATCTCGCCGGTATCGACGCGCTCGTCGATCTCGACGGTGACGGCGTGCCCGAGCTGCTCGGCAACGGTTGGATCACGCCGAATCGCGCGTTCTACAACCAGGACCTCGCGCCGATCGTCTCGTACGAGATCCCGTTCTTCGGCTGCCCCTGCTGAGGCGTCCTATTCCAGCTCGTACTTCTGGACGAGTCGGATCAAGTTGCGGCGCGAGACCTTGAGCTCCTCGGCAGCTCGGGTCTTGTTGCCGTGATGACGCCGCATCGCCGCGCCGATCATCCGGCGCTCGAGCGCCTCGACCGCAGCCGGTAGCGAATCGAGATCCCCGGCGGCGACCTCGGGATCCGGCGCGAACTGGCGGATCCGCGGCGACAGCAGCGCCTCGGCGATCACCGGTGCATCGCCGGCGAGCACGACGAGCCGCTCGATCTCGTTCTCGAGCTCGCGCACGTTGCCGGGCCACGGATAGTCGAGCATCCGCTGCAAGCACTCCGGCGCGAGCTTCTTCGGCCGGGCGCGCGACTGTCGCTCGAGGAACGCGTCGACGAGCAGCGGGACATCGCCGCGGCGCTCGCGCAGCGCCGGCAATCCGACGTTGATCACGTTGATCCGGTAATAGAGATCCTCGCGGAACTCGCCGGCCGCGACCATCGCGGACAGATCGCGGTTCGTCGCCGCGATGATCCGGACGTCGACCTTCTGGGTCTCGGTATCGCCGACTCGGTTGAACGTGCCCTCCTGCAGGACGCGGAGGACCTTGACCTGCAACGTCGGCGACATGTCGCCGATCTCGTCGAGGAAGAACGTGCCGAGATCCGCGGTCTCGAACAGACCGACCTTGTCGGCGACCGCGCCGGTGAACGCGCCGCGCTTGTGGCCGAACAGCTCGGAGTCGAGCAGGTTGTCGTTGAACGCGGAGCAATTCGTGACGACGAAGCGATGGCCGCTGCGATTCGAGCGCTGGTGGATCGCGCGAGCGACGAGCTCCTTGCCCGTTCCGTTCTCGCCTTGGATCAACACGGTCGAATCGCTCGGCGCGACGCTCTCGATCAGCGCGTAGAGCTCTTGCATCGAAGGCGATGCACCGAGGATCCCCGCGTAACGCGTGCGCTTGCCCGCGTGCTCGGAGCTCGGTTCTTCGCGCCGGCGGACGACCGCGACGACATCGAGCGCGGCCTCGCCGAGCATCGATTCGATCAGCGCGACCTCGGGCGGCGACAGCGCCGCGGCGATCACCGCGAGGCCGCCACCGTTCGGATCCTCCTGCATGATCGGCACGTAGGCGCCGGGCTCGAGCGGACGATGCTCGACCAGCGTGAGCTCGAGCCCGCGCCGGCGCAGCACGCCGCGGACGTGGCGAAGCACGCGTAAATCCAGGCCTTGCCACCAAGGGGCCCTCATCGTCGAACCCAGTGTGACAAGTGGTCACACGATCGTCAAACGACGACTTCGTCGCGCTCGTGACTCACGCTGGCAGATCGACGCACCAGCGCAGCGCTGATCGAACTTCGATCCATCCTGCCTCGTCCGCGACGAGGTAGGGCGATTCGAGCGTGACGACCTCGAGCCCGGCGAGCACGCCGTACTTCGTTCCGAACGAACCGGGGCACGGATAGCCCATGTCGTGCTCGACGGGGTAACCGCACAGCGCGCTCATCTCCTTCGCGAGTGCCTCGCCGCGACCGTCCCAGTTGACCATGCGATAGGTCGCGTGACACGCGATCAACCGCTCCGCGCCGATCCGCTCGATCAGCCCGACGAGCGCTTGGGTCTCCGGTTGATCCTCCGCGGCGGTACCCGGGTTGTAGCCGGGCCGGCGCTGTTCGCCCCACGTCGGGCACGCGAAGTTGCGGTTGAGATCGACGTCGTTCGCGTTGTTGCGCGTGCCTGCGAGCAGGCCATCGACGTTGACGACCGGGACGATCCACGTGTCGCGACCGGGCGGCCGTTCGATCAGCTCGTCGGCGAGCCGCTCCATCATCAGCTGGCTGACCGGCTCGTCGCCGTGGATCGCGCCGAACAGGATCGCCGGCGGGCGTGGCTTCGCGTAATCGACCGCGGTGAAGTGCACGGCCTCGATCGGCCGCCCGAGCACGGTGTGCCCGATCACGACTTCGCGGCGAAGACTCACTCGAGTTGTTTACCGAACACGGTCGCGAGGCCATAGCCGATGAACGCGGCCGCGGTCGTCATCGGTACCCATGCGACGAGCGTCGCCGGGCTCTCTTTGATCATGTCGCCGAGGTGGCTCGCGTTCGCGGCGACCGTGATCGCCGTGACGATGAACGGCGCGAGGATCCAGATCCAGGCGAACATCTTGCCGCCTGCGGTCGCCGGACCGGGCATCCACACGAGCAAGTTCACGACGACGAACACGATCGTCGCGAGCGCGGTGATCGTGCCGCTATCGATGTGACCGTTGATCACGGCCTTCAGCAACGACACGAGCGGAATCTCGCCGTGATCCGGAAGCACGAGCGGCAACAGCACCGCGACGACGCCGATCGTGACGAGCACGCGCGACAGCGTCGACTCGACGTACTCGTTGCGCACGAGTTGGCCGGGGATCAACAGGGCGACACCGATCAGCGGCACGAGCAGCTGCCACGGCGGCATCGCACCGAGCGCGAGGATCGGCACGAGCACCGACGACAAGCCGAGCAGCGCGGCGAGGATCCCGCGCGGCATCACCGCCATCGGAATCGCACCGAGCACGACGCCGAGCAGGCCGAGCGCCGCGATCACGAGCATCGGCAGCTTCTGCATGCCTTCGCCGTGAATGATCATGTCCCAGTTGAACGCGAGCGGATGAATCGACAGCGGCACCGCAAACGCGACGAGCGTGGCGATACCCCACACGATCATCACGAGCGGTAGCGCATCCTTCCACGGCTCGATCGGCGCGTTCGCGTTGTGCATCCGCGCGGCCCCGAGATACGGCGCCGGTGCGATCGGCTGCGCGTTGTACGCGCCCTGCGGACCTTGAATGCCCATGCCGCTCGGCGGCGCCATCGGCTGGGGCACCGGTTGCGGATATTGCGGCTGCGGGTTGTACGCCTGCTGCGGCGGCGACACCGCCGTCTGCATGAACGCCGGGTTCTGCTGTGGCGGCGGTTGCGAAGGTGGATGGCGCTGCGGCTGTTGCTGCTGCGGCGGACCACCTTGAACGAACATCGTCGCGGCGTTCGCACTCGCGCTCGGCGCGAGGCCACCACCGTACGGCGGCGACGACGGCGGATGACGCGGCGGTGCGGCCGGCGGCTGATACGCGGGTTGCGGCGATGGCGGCGCGTATGGACCAGGCCCGCTCGACGGAGGCGCCTGGTTCTTCAGCTGTTCCATCATCTCGTTCGAGTATCCGAACGCAGTCTTTGCGAGCCCCGGTTGCACGGCCGGTGCAGGCGGTTGCTTCGCACCGCAGAACACGCAGTGGAGCGCCGCTTCCGGCAAGTCCTTCGTGCAGCTAGCGCATTTCTTCACGGATCCCCCGAACGCAGGCGCTCACTATACATTAGCCTCGACGCTATGGTCAGTCTGGGGGACGTCAAGCGCAGCGCCGCAACGCTGTTCGCGCAGGGCCAGCACCTCGCGGCTCTCCGGCTCTACGACGCGGTCGTCGCGCAAGCGCCGCTCGACTACGACGCGCGGATCCGCGTTGCCGATGCCGCGCTCGCGCTCGGTGACGCGCGCGCCGCGAACGTGTACCGCGCGACGGCGTGGTATTGCCTCAAGGCCGGGCATCCGCTCGCCGCGCTCGTCTGCGCGCGCGTGCTCGAGGCGCATGGCGCGGATCCGAGCGACATCGTGGCCTCGCTTGTCGTCACGTACGGCAGCGAGAGCGAACGGCTCGGCAAGGTCGCGACGCGGATCGCACTCCCGGCCGAGACGATGGCGATCGACGTCCCCGACGTTCGGCTCGCGGCCCCGCCCGATGCCGTCGCGACTGCACTCGCGCGCGCCGAGCACTGCACCGACAAGCTCGAGGGGTATCCCGAACAGCTCCACCCGATTCCGCTCCTGTCCGCGATGTCCGAGGCCGCGTTTCGCCGCGTGCTCGGCACGCTCGTGCTGAAGCGGTTGCCGGTCGGCGCGTTCGTCGTGCGCGAAGGCGAGGCCGGCAACTCGTTCTTCTTCGTCGCGGGCGGTCAGCTCCGCGTGTTCGCAACCGACGGGCTCGGCAGGCAGACCGAGCTCGCCCGGCTCGGCGAGAACGCGGTGTTCGGCGAGATGGCACTGCTGTCGGCGCAACCTCGAACCGCGAGCGTCGCCTGTCTCTCGGAGGTCGATCTGCTCGAGGTCGGCCGGCAATCGCTCGCGACGCTCGCCGACGAGCTCGGCCCGGTCGCCGAGGCGTTGCACGGGTTCACGCGCGAGCGCTTGCTCGGCAACCTGATGGCGACGTCCGCGCTGTTCAAGCCGTTCAACCGGATGCAGCAGCGCGATCTCTTGCGCCGATTCACCAGCCACGACGTCGCGCCTGGCACGGTCGTGATCAATGAGGGTGAAGATGGCCGGGGCCTGTTCGTCGTGCTGTCTGGGGAGCTCGATGTCTCGCGCCGATCGGCGGATGGCTCGACCGTGCCGCTCGGCGGGTTGAAGACCGGCGACGTGTTCGGCGAGATGTCGATCCTGCGAAACGCTCGCACGACCGCGACCGTCATCGCTCAGCGTCCGGCCACGGTGCTGTTCTTGGCGCGCGAGTACGTCGACCGGATGGTCTCGGGCGTGCCCGAAATCAAGAGCTATCTCGAAGCGTTGGCCGAAGATCGCGAGATCGATAACCAACTGATGCTGGGCGAGGACGAAACGCCGACCGACGAGCGAATCCTGATTTAGGCCTTATACTTGTCGTATGGACGACGAGCAGCAAACCGCGAAGCGATCGAGCAATTTCGGCCGCATCGTATGGCTCCTGGTGATCGCGGCGGTCGTGTTCATCTGGTGGCACTTCCGCGAGCCGACCTCCACCAAGGTCGATCAGATCAAGGCGACGGATGCCGAGGCGCAGCTCGCGATCGATCGCGATGACGTCCTCGTCGACCTGAAGGACAACGCGACGCCCGATCAGGTCGCCGCGATCGAGAAGCAGATCGGAACGAAGCTCGAGCTCGTCGATTCGACGGGCGAGGCGCAAGAGACCCAGCTGTATCGCGCGCATGTCGATGCCGCGAACGAAGACGCGATCATCAAGACGCTCCAGGCGAACCCGCTCGTCGAGATCGCCGAGCCGGACTCGGTCATGCAGCTCGACCCGAGCGAGGTCGCGGAAGTGACGGAGACGCCTGCGACCCAGCCCGGCTTCCCGAACGACCCCGACTACAAGTACCAGTGGCACCTCCGCCAGATCGGCATGCCCGACGCGTGGAAGCTCGCCGACGGCAACGGCGTGATCGTCGCGGTGCTCGACACCGGCGTCGCGTACGAGGACTACAAGAAGTTCCACGAGCTGCCGGACCTCAAGGGCCTGACGTTCGTCGACCCGTACGACTTCGTCTCGAACACGCCGCACGCGAACGACGACCACGGCCACGGCTCGCATGTCACCGGCACGATCGCCCAGGCGACGAACAACGGCATCGGCGTCGCTGGCGTCGCGCTGAACGTCAAGATCATGCCGCTGAAGGTCCTCTCGGCGTCGGGCTCCGGCTCGGTCGCCGGCATCGCGGACGCGATTCGCTACGCGGCGGATCACAAGGCGAAGGTCATCAACATGTCGCTCGGCGGCGCGTTCCCGTCGACGGTGCTCAAGAAGGCCGTCAAGTACGCGCACGACAAGGGCGTCACCGTGATCTGCGCCGCCGGTAACGAGAGCCGCGGCAAGGTCGGTTATCCGGCTGCGTATCCCGGCGCGGTCGCCGTGTCGGCGACCCAGTTCGACGAGGCCGTCACGTTCTACTCGAACTACGGTAAGGACATCGACATCGCGGCGCCGGGCGGCAACACCCGCGTCGATCAGAACGGCGACGGCATGCCGGATGGCGTTCTCCAGAACACGATCGTGATCGGCGACCCGACGAAGGACGGCTACTTCACGTACATGGGCACGTCGATGGCCTCGCCGCACGCGGCCGGCGTCGCCGCGCTCGTCGTCGGTGAAGGCGTCACCAACCCCGACCAGGTCGAGGCGATCCTGAAGGCGTCGGCGCGCAAGCCGCAGAACCAGTCGTACACGACCGAGAAGTACGGCGCGGGCATCATCGATGCGCCGGCCGCGATCCAGAAGGCGCGCGGCGAGTCCGGTGGCTTCCAGTTCGGCCTCGGCATGCTGCTCGCGCTCGGTGTCGCCGTCTCGGCGCGCCGCAAGAAGCTCGGCCTCGGCTACTTCGCCGGCGTCGGCGTTGGCGCGTCGGGCCTGTTCTTCCTGCCGTACCTCCTGCCGTCGGTGTCGTCGCTGCCGGTGTTCCACGCGCTGACCCACGGCCTGCCGTCGTGGGACCTGTCGCTGCTCGGTGTGAGTGGTCATGGCAACGCGCTGTTCTTCAGCGCCGCGCTCCCGCTCGCCGCGCTCGCGATCGGGTACGGCGTGCCGAAGCTGCGGCCCGCGCTCGCCGGTCTCGCGGTCGGTGTCGCCGCGCACCTCGCGTTCTTCGCGGTGGTGCCGATGATGGCGCTGCACTACGCGCCGGTGTGGGCGTCGCTCTGGCTCGGCCTCAACGCGCTCGCGTGTGTCGTGCTCGCGCGCCTCGCGCTGCGCCGCTAGCCCGATTTACGACGACGGCTTCGAGGAGGCGCTGGAAACAGCGCCTCTTCTAGTTTCAGGACCCGACCCGGCAGGTCCTTGTACTGATCGTCGATCGCCCGAAACCACGCGCGGTTCTCTTCGTTGAGGACTCGCAGCATCTCTCTCATGTCGGCCTGGAGCTCGGCCCGAAGTCCGGTGCGGAGGTCGGCCATGTCGCCGCGCAACTCGGTGCGAAGGTCAGCCATCTCGCCGCGCAGCTCGTTGCGGAGTCGATCCATGTCGCTGCGGAGCTCGCTGCGGAGCTCGGTGCGTAGCTCGGTGCCTAGCTCGTGTAGATCGCGTCGTGTGGCGGGGGTTGTCATGTCGTTGTCGTTGGCGGGCATTGTAGTAGTTCCGTGAGAACTCCCGCAGCACTTTGTGTGCCGTCGACAAGCGCGGTCCGACGGTTGGACGCACTCGGCCGAGAATCGGCCGGACTAGCGGAGCTCGCGCCGGCAGCTCGCGCCCTGGCCGGGGCTCTCTTCGATCGTGACCTCGAGCGCGAGCGCGGTCGGCGAGGCGAGCTTCGCGGCGAGCAGCTCGGCGACGTGCGCGGCGAGCGCTTCGACGGAGATGTTGTCGATCGGTAAGAGCAGCGCGTCGCCGCGCGGCATCACGTAGCGGTCGCCGCACAGCGTGAACTCGATCTCGCGGTCGTCATTTCGGGCGATCTTCAAGTATGGATTGCGCTCGGCGACGAGCACGCGCTCCTTCCACGCCGCGCACAGCTCGCGCATCGCTTCTTTCAGCGGTGCGAACGGGATCATCTTCGCGAGCTCGATCGTGCTGACCTCGAGCGCGACGGCGAGCGTGTAGTTATGCCCGTGCAGCCGCTCCTTGGTACCATCGGGAAACACCGTCATGTGGGCGCACGAGAACTTGTACTGCTCGCGCGCGATCGAGATGCGGTGCTGCACGCGCGGACGATACCGCAGCTTGTTGCTCGTGATGCTCGCGGGCTGCCGGTTCGAATTCGCAGATCTCCACGACGCCGCGGTCCCGCTGGATGCGCCGCCGCAAGGCCTCGCGTGCAACACGCCGATTCGGCTCGGTGATGGTGTCGGGGAAGACCTGAGCGCGACGGCGACCGCGACGCGCGTGCTGGCGACCTGGCTCGACGAGAGCGGTGCGATCCGCGCCGGAGGTGCTGTGATCACGGCGGAAGGTGCGACCGCGTTTTTACGCGCGCCGATGCAGGACGGCGTCTTCACGCACGTCGCCGTCGCTGCCGCGGTGAAGGCCGATCGCGTTCTCGGCGTCGCGACGGACGCGACCGGCACGTCGTTCATCGGCATCGCCGACGACGCGACGCTTACCTACGGCGATCTGGTGCAGAGCACGATCGCGTTGACCGGGCCGCACGGCGTCGCCGCGACCGGGCTCGACGACCCCGCGTGGGTGATCGCCGGCAACGACAGCGCGACGATGCGCGAGCAAGCCGCGGGCATCGCGTACACCCAGGCGGTGGGGCCGACGCTCGACTGCGGCAATCAAAGCAACCGGACCACGCTGGTCCCACTCGACGGTCGGGTCGCGGTGGTCGATCACGTCACCGGCGACGATTGCGACATCAAGACGATGACCTCGGCGGTCACGAGCATCGCGCTCTCGACCGGGTGGGGAACCACCGGCCAGTGCACCGCACCGACCGCGGTGTTCTCGCCGGGCCATACCGATCTGCTGCTGATCAGGCACGACACGACCGACAACGATCTCAACCACGTGATCGCGACGCTCGGCTCGACCGGCACCGTCACGATCCCCGGTGAAATGCGGCTCGCATCGCCGGCGAACGAAGCGCGCGGGGTCGGTGTGACCGACGGCTTCTGGGCGCTCTACGAGACCGCCGGTGCACTCGCGGCGGTTCATGTCGACTTCGCGGGCGCGAAGGGCACGCCGATCACGCTCGGCATGGTTCCGTCGGCGCACCGCCACGATCTCGTGCTGTTCGGAGGCGAGCCCTACGCGATCTGGCTCGGCGACGGGCTCGAGCTGGCGCGCCTGTGCCAATAGTGTCATAATCACACCATGAGCACGTGGGACCAGATCACGATCCACGAGGCCGACATCACCACGCTCGAGGTCGACGCGATCGTCAACGCCGCCAACACGAGCCTGCTCGGCGGTGCCGGCGTCGATGGCGCGATCCATCGCGCGGCGGGCAAGGAGCTGGTCGCCGAGTGCCGGATGCTCGACGGCTGCGCGGTCGGCAACGCGAAGCTGACCAAGGGCTACAAGCTGCCCGCGAAGTACATCATCCACACCGTCGGCCCGAAGTGGAACGGTGGCGACAAGGGCGAGCGCGGCAAGCTCGCGTCTTGCTACCGGCGCTGCATGGAGCTCGCGCAGAGCCACGGGCTGCACTCGATCGCGTTCCCCGGTGTGTCGACCGGGATCTTCGGCTATCCGCAGCGCGAAGCGGCCGACACCGCACTCGCGACGATCCACGAATTCCTCGTCGAGCACCCGATGCGGATCGCGGTGATCATGTGCACGTACGACGCGCTCGCCACGCTGATCATGAGCGAAGCGCTGCGCGATCTGCGGGGCTAGTCTTGGTCTTCGGCCTTCGGCTGTTCGCCGCGTGCCTTCAAGAAGCCCGACATCGCACCCGCGCCGATCAGCACGAGGATCACGGCGAGGAGCCTCTCTCCGCCCGTCGCGACGATCGCGATCGCGCCGGCGAACGCCGCGATCCCAACTCCGAGCGAGAGCTTCGCTCCAAGACTCATGCGCGTAGCGTAGATCGGATCTCGCTCACGCGCTGGCGCGATCACGGCCGCGTCCACCGCGGCGACGTCGCCGTCCACCACCACCGCCGCCACCGCCACGGTCGCCGCGATCACCGCGCGGGCGATCGCCACCGCCCGCATTCGGCGCGGTGTAGCGAGGCGCGAGCGGTGCGGCCTGCGCGGCGGCCTCGGCCGCGATCTCGGTCGACATCTTGCCGGCGACCCGGAATTGATCCGGCTTCCAGCCCTTCTGACCGACGACGATGATCGACTTCTGGAACCGCTTCTCGAGCGAGTCGAGATAGTCGCGCTCCTGGCGCTGCAGGATCTCGGCGACGCGCGGCGCGCACTCGAGCTCGATCTTGTCGTTGTCGACGGTCATGCCGCTGCGGCGAACCTCGCGCAGGATCTCGTACGCGACGGTCGTCACCGACTTGACGACACCCGAGCCTTCGCAGGTCGGGCACGGCTCGGTGAGCAGCTGGACGAGCGACTCGCGAGTCCGCTTGCGCGTCATCTCGACGAGGCCGAGCTCGCTGATCTTCGTCACGTTCGTCCGCGCGCGATCGCGGGACAGCGCCTTCTGGAACGCGTCCCAGACCTTGCGGCGGTTGCCCTCTTTGTCCATGTCGACGAAGTCGACGACGATGATGCCGCCGATGTTGCGCAGCCGGAGCTGGCGCGCGACCTCTTCGCAGGCCTCGAGGTTGTTCGCGGTGACCGTGTCCTCGAGGTTGCCCGAGCCGGTGTTCGTGAACGAACCGGTGTTGATATCGATCGCGGTGAGCGCCTCGCCTTGATCGATCACGAGCGAGCCACCGCTGCGCAGCGGTACGCGACGCGCGACCGCGAGCCGGAGCGCGGGCTCGATGTGATAGTGGTCGAAGATCGGCCGGCGATGCTCGTAGCGCTTCACGCGCTCGGTGAACCGCGGCAGGAACGCCTGGGTGAACTTGCGAACGCGCTCGAACTCGTCGTCGTCGTCGATGACGATCTCGCTCGTGTCCTCGCGCATCAGGTCGCGCACGCAGCGGAGCGCGAGATCGAAGTCGGCGTAGACCAGGCCAGGCCCGTTCATCGACTCTTCGCGGCGCTCGATCTCTCCCCACAGGCGGGCGAGGAAGTCGACGTCGTCGCGCATCTCCTGATCGTTCGCGTCCTCGGCGGCGGTACGAACGATGAAGCCCGTGCCTTTCGGCCGCGCCTCGTTGACGATGTCGCGCAGACGACGCCGCTCTTTGTCCGAGCCGATCCGCTTGCTCACGCCGATCTGCGCGACGTGCGGCATGAACACCGAGTAGCGACCCGGCAGTGACAGGTAGCCGGTCACGCGCGCGCCCTTCAGGCCGATCGGATCTTTGGTGACCTGACACAGCACGTTCTGCCCGGGCTTGATCAGATCCTCGATCTTGCGATTCGCGAGCTGCTTGCGCGAGCGCGCGATCCGCGACGCCGCACCTTCGGGCGACTCGTCGCCGCTGTCGTCGGTCTCGCTGTCCTCGAACAGCTTCGCGGAGTCGCCGCCGAGGATATCGGCGACGTAGAGGAACGCGGCGCGCTCGACTTTCGGGCCGAGGTCCACGAATGCCGCCTGCATGCCGGGCAACACGCGCGTGACCTTGCCGCGATAGATGTTGCCGACCATGCCGCGGTCGCGCTTGCGTTCGACAAAGAACTCCGCGAGCGCACCTTCTTCGATCACGCCGACACGGGTCTCGGGGCCCTCGGCGTTCACCACCAACATGTTTTGCATTTAGTCGCTCTGCAATTCGTTGCGGATGCTCCGGAGCGCCGCGACATCGATGTCGCAATTCGGGCTCGCGTGGAGCGGGATTCGAAGCACTCGGTAACACGCGATGGCTTAGAAAACAAGTGATTGCGAGAACCCCCGAGGGGTTGGCCCGAGGGTTGCTTGATCGGGGGCGCGCTGGTGTTGCCGCATCGGCGTACAGCGGCTCGGTTACTGATAAGCCCCGAATCGCACTACGTTAAATTAGTTTGGTTAGGGTCGAAAGACCGCAAGAACGCCTGGGTTGCCGCCCGGGCGTTCGTGTTTTCGGCGCGTGACGTGGGTCATGCGAGGATGCCGGCGTGGGTCCAGAAGACGAGGCGGCCATCGGGTTCGTGCTCGCCCTCGGCCGCGCGCTTCACCGCTACGGCACGCCGGCCCACCGCCTCGAGCAGGGCCTGACGAACTGCTGCGAGCGGCTCGGTCTCGAGGCGGAGCTGTTCTCGACCCCCACGACGATCATCATGAGCTTCGGCCGGCCGACCGAGCTGAAGACCCGAATGATGCGGGTCGATGCGGGCGAGCTCGACATGGGCAAGCTCGAGCTGATCGACGAGCTCGCCGAAGACGTCGCCGCGCATCGGCTGTCTCCGGCCGACGGCGTGCTTCGGCTCTCCGCGATCTCGAAGGCGCCGTCGCAGTTCAACCGGCCGACCGGAACGCTGATGGGCGGCATCACCGCCGCGTCGCTCGCCGTGTTCTTCGGCGGTGGCGTCGAGGACATCGCGGCCGCCGGCGCGATCGGTCTCGTGCTCGGCCTGCTCACCCAGTATCTCCAGCGCTCGATCGATCAAGCGCGCGTGCTCGAGCTCGTCGCAGCCGCATTCGCCGCGTTCGCCGCGTCGGTCGGCTCGGCGTTCTGGCACGAGATCGATCCGTCGCTCGTCACGGTCGCGTCGCTGGTCATCCTGTTGCCCGGGATGTCGCTGACGATCGCGATGACCGAGCTCGCGACGCGACATCTCATGTCGGGGACCGCGCGGCTCGTCGCCGCGATCATGGTGCTGCTCGAGCTCGTCGTCGGCGTCGCGCTCGGCGAGCAGCTCGCGCACGCACTCGTCCACGTCCAGGGCAACGCGCCGATCCCGCTGCCCGAGTGGACGCGGTGGGCCGCACTCGCGACGAGCTCGCTCGGCGTCGCGGTCGTCGTCCAGGCCGCATGGAAGCAGCTCGGCTGGATCGTCGCCGCTTGCGTGATCGGCTACGTCGGCAGCCGGAGCGGTACCGCGTGGCTCGGCTCGCAGATGGGCGTCGTCGTCGGTGCGTTCGCGCTCGGTGTGGTCAGCAACATCTACGCGCGCTGGAAGGATCGGCCGGCGCAGGTCGTCCAGGTCCCGGCGGTGTTCTTGCTGGTGCCCGGCTCGATGGGGTTTCGGGGGATGACGTCGCTGCTCGATCGCCATACGCTGTCGGGCGTCGAGACGCTGTTCGCGATGTTCGTCGTCGCGATGGCGATCGCGGCGGGCTTGCTCGTCGCGTCTGCGGTGATCCCGCCGAAGCGTTCGCTCTAGGACTTCGGATCCGCGTCGCGGTGGACGCACGGATCGTTGTCCGGATCGTGACCGCACGCGAGCACGCCGGGCGAGTCGTCCTCGAAGTCGACGCCCTTGTGCATGCCCTCGTCGCTGTCCTCGAACAGCGAGCCGGCGATGATCTGCGCGCGTAGCTCTTCGGATGCGTTCGGCACGAGGTTGCCGCGCGCGAGGAACGTCACGTAGTACGCGTCCTCGCGCCGCGCCTCGAGCTCGCCGCGCTCGATCGCCGCTTCGAGCAGGCGCTTGAGATCGCCGATCATCCGCGAAGGGGGAACCTGGAACGCCTCCATGATCGCGTTGCCGACGCCACCCGGCAGCGGCGGCAGCTTCGCATCTTCCTCGGCGAGCACCTCGACGCGGTCCGACAGCGCGCTGATCTGCTCGAGCAGCTGCTTGCGCCGACCCGGCCGCTTCGACGTGATGTCGGCGCGCGACAGATCCAAGAGGTCCGTCATGTGCGGACCCATCTCGCGATGGAACCGGCGCACCGCGGAGTCGGTCCACTGCTCGCTGTACTGGTTCGTGCGCAGGTGATGCTTCACGAGGAAGCGGATCGTCTGGCGCTCGTCGCGCGCGAACGCGAACCGGCCGTGGATCTTGTCGAACATCCGCGCGCCGACCTCGGCGTGCCCGTGGAAGTGCACGCCCTCCGGCGTGAACGTGCGCGTGGGAACTTTCCCGATGTCGTGGAGCAGCGCGGCCCAGCGGACGAGCGGGCGCCGCACGGTCTGCTTCACCACCTGCTTCGTGTGAGCCCACACGTCCTTGTGCTGGCGCCCCGTCTCCTGGACGAGGTCCACGGTCGCCTCGAGCTCCGGGAACAGCACGCGGAGCACGCCAGCCTGCTGGAGCCACTCCAGGGCCGCGTCGATATCGCGGCCCATCAGGCACTCCTCGAGCGCGATGCGGAGCCGGGCCTTGTCGGCGTCGGCGATGCGAGGCGCGTGGTCCTGAGCGGCGCGCAGGACCGTGTCCGGCGGCGTCCGTCCTTCGGACGAAATCGCCGCGGCGATCTCGACGATGACGATCGGGTCCGCCTCGACGAGCCCGCGGATGCGGTCTGCTGTCTCTACCGACGACACGGGGCGGTACCTCTATCACGAGAGTACCTACTCCGCGCTATTCGTCACTTGGTCCCGATCGTGCTCATGGCTCGCGCGCAGTGACGGGTCGTATTACCGAGCACCATCTTCCGGAGGCCGAGCTTTCCATGCCCGGCATCACGTCCTTTTACGACGGGCTCGACCAGAAGCCCGCGACCTTCCTCGACCTTTTGTGGGCGTTCGAAGGCCGCAAGAACTGTCGTTCGTCGTCGAAAAGTTCGCGGAAGCGTTCGCGCCGCTGAGGCGTTTCCCTAGCGTTCTCGCTATTCGCCATGGCAAGTTGACTTGCCGAGTGTGACAGCGAGTCGCAATCCGGAAACGCTATGGGGCAAGAGTCGACGACTACTTCAATAACGCTGACGCAGCGTCAGGCCATCGGTGTGTTCGATTCTGGGGTCGGTGGCCTCACGGTCGTGCGAGCTCTTCGCAGAGCCCTCCCAGGTGAGGACATCGTCTACCTCGGCGACACGGCGCGCGTCCCGTACGGCAACAAGAGCCCGCGCACCGTCGAGAAGTACTCGCTGACCTGCCAGCAGTTCCTGCTCGATCGCGGCGTGAAGCTCGTGCTGATCGCCTGCAACACCGCCTCTGCGACCGCGCTGCCTGCGCTCCAGGCGGCGACGCGTGTGCCGGTGATCGGTGCGGTCGAGCCGGGCGCGACGAGCGCGCTCGCGGCGACGAAGCACGGCCACATCGGCGTGATCGGCACGCTCGCGACGGTGCGCTCGAACGCGTACGCCAAGGCGATCGCGGCGCACGATCCGGCGGTACGGATGACGGCGCAAGCGTGCCCGCTGCTCGTGCCGCTCGCCGAAGAGGGTTGGACCGACGACGACATCGCAGTGCTGGTCGCGCGGCGCTATCTTGCGCCGCTGTTCGATCAAGACCCGGCGATCGACACGCTCGTGCTCGGGTGCACGCACTACCCGCTGCTCGCGGACGTGCTCCATCGCGTCGCGAACGAGCTCGCGAAGCACGAGGTCACGATCGTCGACTCCGCGAGCGCGATGGCAGAAGCGGCGAGAGAAGCGCTCGGTAGCGGCGCGAATCGCCGAACCGCCGCGGGGCGGTTGGATTGCTTCGCGACCGACACGTCTCGGCTCGAAGAGCTCGCGGCGCGGTTCCTCGGCGAGAAGCTGACCGGCTTCGAGCTGGTCGATCTCTAGCTACGCAGAGATTCCCTTGGCGCGAGCTTCGTCGGCACGCGTGCGCTTCATCGTCTCGATGATCGTCGCGGCGCGCTTCAGCTTGTCGCCAATGGTCTTCTCGTCGACGGGATAGTCGGTGCGGAACACGAGGCCGTCGTCGACGAGCTGCTCGCGCGCCTCTTCGTTGTCGAGGTAGGTCGCGAGCTTCTTGCCCTTGTAGCTCGACGTCTTCAGCGTGCTGACCTTGGACTCGAGCCACGTCATCAGCTCGCCCATCACCGATTTGCAGAGCGCGAGGTTCTGGTCGAGGTTGTCGAACAGCTCGGGGAAGCGATCTTTGAACGCGTCCTCGTCCTCGCCTTTGCCAAGCGCTTTCTGCAGCACGAGGCGCAGCAGCACGGCGTCGTCGGCAAAGCTCACGACTTGGTCGTTCGCGTCTTTGCCGGCTACGTCCTTGGGGGACACGATGTACATCGCGACGCCGGTCGCCAGCTCGCGCGCAGGGCGCGGCAGGTTCTCGTCGTCCATAGCGTCGAATGCGATCTTCAGGTCATGAGGTAGAGAGACAAGCCACGACCGGACGAGCTCGACGAACTGGGACTCCGCGTTGATAGCCACGATATCTAAACCCCGCATGGCGGGGTCCTCCAAATCGGCGTCGTGATTGAGGCCGAGCTTGCTGATTACCAACCCGGACGCGGAATTACAAGCCCTGGCCCAGCGCCCGCGGCCATTGGGCCGAACGTGGTACCCTCGGAAAACCGGTGGCCAAGCGCTCACCCATCCTCGGCTATAACCACAACGTCCGGTACCGAGGTCTGGTTTTCCACGTCCAGACCGAGGACTCCGGTGTTCTGAGCCCGCATCTCTTCACGCACCTCTTTCACGAGGGCGTGATCGTCTCGACCCGCAAGCTCGTCTACGACGCGGGCGCCTCCGAAGACGCGATCAAGGCGCTCATGCAGGCCCAGCACAAGGCGGTGCTGAAGGACCTCAAGCTCCAGAAGTTCGACGAGAAGATCGACCAGTACCTCGGGAATGTCCCCGGTCTCGAGCCCCGGGACGGAGCGCCCGCTCCCGAGCGGTCGGCCACCGAGCCCGGGGAGCCGCCGACCGAGCCGATCAGCGAGCCGATCAACCTCGACAAGCCGGCAACCGCCGCGCCGGCCGTTCCGGCCCCCGCCGTCGTCGAAGAGTCGGCACCGGCGACGAAGCCGCGCACGCAAACGGCCGAGCGGACGAGTCGGGCCTCGCAATTCCGGAGCATTCCACCGCCGGACGCGACGCCCGATGCCGTCGAGGCCGCCGCGACCGTGCCGACCTCGTCGCGACCGACGCGCGCGGCGACGCCGCCGCCGATCCCGCAGCGCGGCGGTGCGAGCAAGGCCGCGATCACGCTCGACTCCTCGCCGGAGATCGAGATCATCCAGCACGAGGATAGCGGGCGCGAGCGCGGCCCGCGCGACACCGCCGTCGACAACCTGATCGAGGACGGCGTGCCGTCGATGATCGGGCCGGACACGACGATCCCGAGCGATCAGATGCCGCGTGCGGAGCCGCGCCCGGGCACCGCGTCGCGTCCGCCGAGCCACAACGCCGCCGCGCTGCCGCCGGTGCGCCCGCCGTCGCGCCCCGCGGTCACGCCGCCCAACGTCGTCTCGCGCCCGGTCCAAGATCCCGCACGCGGTGGCCGCGAGGACAGCCAGGCCGTCGAGATCTATTCGCCGTCGCCCCCCTCGGTCGAGCCACCGCCGGGCGAGGGCCGGCCGAGCGAGCGCCCGGGTCAGTACTCGATGAACCGGCGCAAGGACATCGTGTCGTCGGAGCAGGTACCGCTGAAGGATCGCACCGGTCGCACCGCGATCCCGGCGGGACTCGCGCGCCCGCGTTCGCCGCAACCCGGTAGGCCAGCGACGGCGTCGTCGCCACCGGCCGTGCCAGCGCCAGCGCGCCCGAGCACGTCGCAGTCAGATGGCGTGCCGCAGATGGCATCGGATGCGCGTCCGCCGAGTCAGCCGAGCGGTCGCTCGCCGCACCTCACCGCGCCGATCTCGTCGCGCACGGCGACCGGTGCCGGTGGCTCGGTGCCGAACAACGTCGTGATGACACGGCCGGCGGTGATCGTCGGTGCGCCGCCGAAGCAGGTCAGTGGCCCAGCGCCGCGCGTGCGCAAGGCGCGCGAGGACGAGGGGCGCGGCTTCGGTCAGGGCTTGATCTCGGAGAAGAGTCTCGACGAGGTGATCCTCGCGTACCTCTCCGAAGATGCCGACGAAAAGTAGTCGTGGTCGTGAGCTTTGACGGCGACGGCGACGTGAACCTGGTCGCCGCCGATCGTCGAAACGTCTCGGCGTAGCCATCGAGGCGTCGCCGCGTCGAACGTCGCGCCCACCTCCACGTCGCCGTCGCCTCAAGATCGACGACCACGCCGACGATCTACAGCTCGTCGATCGGATCGGGCTCGGGCTGATCTACTTCGGGATGCTGCCCGCGGTACTCGTCCATCCACTTCGCGAGCTTCGGCATGGAGATATCGAGGCGCTGGGAGCCCTCGCGCTCCTTCGACTGACGCCATGCGAACCGCGCTTCGTCGTGCTCGCCCTTGTACGCGTACGCCCACGCGCACAGCAGCAAGAGGTCCGCACCGGCGGTCATCGACAGGCCTTTGCGCATCCGATCGTGGAGCTCGCCGTCGTCGAGATCGAGGCGCCCCGGCGGCTCCGCGACCCACAGGTGCATCTGCGCGATCCAGTACGACAGCTTCAACACCTCGCCCGCCGGAACGCCACCGCGCGCCTCGAGGACCGCGCGCGCCTCCTTGGTCCGGCCGAGCGCGGTGAGGAGGTTGATCTCCGTGTAGTACGAGAACTGGTGCTGGATCAGGCGCGGCGACAGCTTCGACCGCGCGTGACGCACGCGATCGAGCGCTTTCTCGCCGTGACCCTCGAGCGCGTCGGCGATCGCGACGCGGAGCTCGGCGAGCGCGCGGACGCGAGCGGGTGCCCACCACGCCCGAGTCACGGGCTCGGCGAGCGCGCGGCCGGTCGCTGCATCGCCTTTCGATAGCGCGACCGACGCTTCGTTGACCCGCTTGACCGCGCGCACGGTACCGAGGAACCGGCCGCCGAGCGCGAGGTAGAACGGCACGAGCACCGGGAACGATGTCGCGGCGAGCGCGACGCCTGCCGCCGTGATCCCGCCGAACGTCACGTACGCGGCGACCTGGCGCTTCTGCACCGCCGCGGGGTTCTTCACCTCGCCGTCGCGGCCGACGTAGACGAGCTGGCCCTTGCCGGCGCGATCGAGATCGGTCGCGATCATCGGGCGCGCGAGCGCGGCTTCACCGCCGGAGCGCACCACCAGCGCGGTCGACTTCTTGTCGTCGTCGTCGGTCGCCATCAGTCTTGTACCGACCAGTCGGTGCCACCGGTGCCGTCGTGGAGCGCGACGCCCATCGCCGCGAGCTCGCCGCGGATCACGTCGCCGCGCGCGTAGTCCTTCGCGGCGCGGGCCGCGTTGCGCTCGGCGATCTTCGTCGTCACGAGGTCGACATCGAGCTCGCGCGCCTTGACGAGCCGCGCACGGCGCTCCGCGAGGTACGCGGCGGGCGTTTGCTCGAACACGCCGATCGCGCCACCGACCGTGCGGAGGTCGCGGCCGAGCTTCGCGAGCGTGCGCCGGCGCACCGCCTTGTCGATGCCCTTGCCTTCGTCGAGCAAGCGGTTCGCGAGCTGCGCAGCGGCGTGCAGCGATGCGACCGTGACCGGCGCGTTGAAGTCATCGGCGAGTGCGGCGCGCGCCTCGGGGACGAGCTTGTCGGCTTCGGGGAGCACCGCGCCTTCGCCGCCATCGCCGCCTTGTGCGACGAACGCGTCGATCCGCTGGAGCGTCTCGTAGAACTTCGCGAGCGAGCGATCCGCGCCCTCGAGGCTGCGGAACCGGACCTTCGGCGAGCCATCGGCCTGGGGCGTGACCTCGACCTCGAAGTCGACCGGCGAGCGATAGTGGTGCGAGACGCAGAAGAACCGGAGTGCTTCGCCGCCGACCGCCGCTGCGATCTGATCGCAGTTAAAGACGTTGCCGAGCGACTTCGACATCTTCACGCCTTCGAAGTTGAGGAAGCCGTTGTGCATCCAGTAATGCGCGAACGTGCCCTCTCCATCGGCGCCTTGCGACTGCGCGATCTCGTTCTCGTGATGCGGAAAGATCAGATCCTTACCGCCGGCGTGCAGATCGAACGTCGCGCCGAGGTGGGTGACCGTCATCGCCGAGCACTCGATGTGCCAGCCCGGTCGACCTTTGCCCCACGGCGAGTCCCACGACGGCTCGCCCGGCTTCGCCGACTTCCACAGCGCGAAGTCGGCCGGGGCGCGCTTGCGCTCGTCGACGGAGATCCGCGCACCCTCTTCGAGATCATCGATGCTCTGCTTCGACAGCCGACCGTACGGCGCGAACGTATGAACTTCGTAGTAGACATCGCCGTCGACCGCGTACGCGTGGCCGCGCGCGATCAGCTTCTCGATCACCGCGATGATCTGCGGGATGTGGCCCGTGACCGTCGGCTCGATCGTCGGCGCGCGCACGCCGAACCGCGCCATGTCGGCGTTGTAGTCCTTCGCGAACCGCGCCGACATCGCGAACGGATCCTCGCCGGTCTCTCGCGCGCGATTGATGATCTTGTCGTCGATATCGGTGACGTTGCGAACGTACGTCACGTCCCAACCGAGGAACTCGAGGCAGCGCCGCACGGTATCGAACGCGATCGCGGAGTAGGCGTGGCCGATATGCGCGGGCGCATACGTGGTCGGTCCGCAGACGTACATGCCGACCTTGCCGGGAATGATCGGCTCGAACGGAACCTTCTGCTGGCTCATCGAATCGTGCAAACGGAACGGAGTCACCGAAACCGTTTGTAGCACTAGTGGAACGTGAGGGTTGCCGTTCCAAGCTCGGCGGTCGCATTCGTGAGGCGATCGAGCCAGCGTGCCGTGGCCTCGGGGGTTTGCGGAATCTCGGGCTGCCAGATATGCAGGCTGTTGTCGATCAGCGCTGCCATGAAGTCCGCGTCATCGCTCATCGCCGGCATCGACGCGATGCCCGAGTGTGGCAGCGCGGCCGGCCAGCTCGAGCCGCTCGCGAGGTCGACGACGCGGAGTGACCCATCGGCCTGAGCGTACGCGCCGAGCTCGGATGTATACGTGAGCCAGCCGAACAGGTTCGCGGGGAGCGTGGCGACCTGCGCAGGTGCGGCGAACGTCAGCGAATACGCGCCACCATCGGTGGTCATCACCACGGTGTGGTCGACGAGCGAGTACTGCGCCACGATCGGCATCGGGATCGTCGCGTGGAGCAGCAGCAGACCATCGCGCTGCCAGCGATAGAGCGCGCGCCCGACGCCGGGATACACGGTGCCATCGCGAGCGAGCGCGACGAGCGCGGAGGAGGCCAGCTGGATCTGTTCGCTGCGGTTCGTCTTCAGATCGATCCGGACGACGAGCCCGTCGCTGTACGCGACCGCGAGCCAGGTCGCGGACGTCGCGAGCTCGCGGACCTGCGCGGCGTGGCGGACGAGCGTCGTCGCCTTCGCATCGGGCCCGAACATCACGACTTCGCCGTCGGGTCGTGCGAGCACGATGCGATCGTCGTCGAGCATGCACATCACATCGGCTTCGCCGGGCAGCGGCGTGGCCTTCGGCCCGTGGATCTGGAACAGCTGCTCCTTTTTGCCATCGGTCGTGGCGACCACCGCGGCGTCGTGGAAGCCGCTCGAGTGCTGATCGATCGGCCCGATCACCGATGGCATCGTCGTCACCGTGTGCTGCGCGAGGTCGATCCACTCCCATTGGTTGAACAGCGGCATCGCCATCACCGCGCGACTGCCGACCATCGTGAACATCGTGATCTTCTCGAACATCCCGCTCGGCGGATAGTGCTCGGTCAGGTCCCACACGAGCAGGTGACCGGTCGTCGTCGCGACGACGCGTCTACCGTTCTCGCTCGTCGCGACGAGCCCGACGGGACCGTTCGGGCTGTGGAGCGTGAACCGTGCACTCGGATCGAACACCTCGATCTCGTCGTCGCGCGCGAGCAGGAGGATGCCGGACATGTCGTGGAGCATGCTGCCCGTATCGTTGCGATCGCGAAACGTCAGCGCCTGAAGGCCTCGGCCTGCCGTCACGACCAGCCCGGCCGTCGTGTTGAAATAGGTCTTCTTGTGCGTCGCGAGCGCATCGATCACGACGTCGGCGAAGGTGCGCCGCTCGGGTGGTGTGCCGTCGAGGGAGTACCGCGTGACCACGTGCAGGTTCGTCGCGAGCAGCACGGTCGAGTCGCTGTTCCAGCGCACGCGCACGGCGTCGAGCGGGCCGAGCTTCTTCGCGGCATCGCCGTGCGCGAGATCGAGCGCGAACAGCGTGTGCTCGCCGGCGAGCGCGAGCCAGTTGCGGTCGTTCGAGAGCGTCATCGACTCGACCTTCTCGCCGACGGCGAACGGGTGAGGCGCGAGCGTGGCGAGGTCGAAGGCCGTCACCGCGTGGTCGTCGAGCACGAACACTTCACGGTCTCCTGCGGTGACCGCGATCGCGACCGTCGCGAGCGGGGCGTCGCGCTGAGTGCCGGAAACGAGGTCGCGCACGATCAGCCGGGTTCGGGTCGCCGCGATGATCGTGGTCTCGGTCGCGAGCTCCATCGCGATCGCTCCGGAGATCCCGGTCGGTGCGGTCGTCAGCTTTTCGAGATCGTGGACGAGGATCGTGCCCTCGTGGTCGCGGGTCAGTGCGTGCGTGGTCGCCGGCGAAATCGCGATCGCGAATGCGCGGGCCGCCGCCGGCAGTGCGTGCGCGACGCCGTTGAACCGCGCGGTCTCGCCGATCGCGCGAGCCTGACGCCAGACGCGTTGCCAGCGATCGGCCGGCGTCTGGAGCTGTTTCAACAGGCCGACGGCCGCGGTCGGATTCGTCGTCGCGAGCGTCTCGGCTTGCATCAACTGGAGCTGATCCCCGCGGAGCTGTTCGCGCCGGCTCGCATCCTCGGCGTCGCGCTGGCGCTGGGTCGCGAGCTTCGCTTGAGCATCGGCGAGGTCTCGCGCGCGCACGATCGAGCGCACCGCGAGAGCGCCGCCGATCGTCACGAACGCGAGTGCGACCGCGGCGACCGCGACCGCGAGCCGGTTGCGGCGGACGAACCGGGCGAGCCGTTCGCGCGTCGAGTAGCGATGCGATGCGACGAGCTGGCCGGTAAGGAACCGCTGGAGATCTTCGGCGAGCTCGCCGGCATTGCCGTAGCGAACGCGATCGTCGAACGCGAGCGCCTTGTCGACGATCGTCGACAGCTCGCGCGGGATACCCGCGACGACCTCGCCGATCGGCCGCGCCGGGCCTGCCGCGGCGGCCGCCATCATCTCGGTCTCGCTCGCGCTCGCGTGCGGTGGGCTGCGGGTCAACGCGTAGTACAGCGTCGCGCCGAGTGCATAGACGTCGGAGCGCGCGCCGACCTCTTCGCCGCGCACCTGTTCGGGCGCCATGAATCCCGGTGTGCCGAACACCGAGCCGATCCGCGTGCGCAGCGACGTCCCGGCATCGACCGGCATGCTCGGCGCCGCCTCTTCGGCCTCGCCGACGACCTTCGCGAGCCCCCAATCGATCACGATGGTCTCGCCGAGCTCGCCGACGAGGATGTTCGACGGCTTGATATCGCGGTGGATCACGCCGCGCGCGTGCGCGTGAGCGAGTGCCTGCGCCGCGGCGACGATGTGAGGCAGGAGCGCGAGGCGTTGCTCGAGCGTCGTCGCGGCGGCGATCAGCTCGGTCAGCGGTCGACCCGAGACCTTGCGCATGACGTAGAACGGCGAGCCATCGCCGAGCGTGCCCGCGTCGTGGACCGGCACGATCGACGGATGCTCGAGCCGGGCGGTGATCGCGATCTCGCGGCGAAACCGGCGCAGGACGTCGCCATCGCCGCTCAGCGCTTCTTTCACGGCGACGTTGCGACCGAGGACGGTGTCGCGCGCCTCGACGACGCGGCCCATGCCGCCGCGCGCGATCTCCGCACCGACCTCGTAGCGCGGAGGTGCGGTCGCCGGTCTGTTGTCGTCTGCGCGCGGCGAAGAGCTCGGCCGATCGACGACGGTAGGGGCGTCGGATTCGCGCCTCACAGCTTCCAGTCCAGCACACCCGGCGTGCGCGAGACCGAAGCGTTCGTCAGCGCGTTCGCCCACGGCGCCGTCGCGTCGCCGCTCGCCGGCAGTGCGAGCGTCCACACCAGCAAGCGGTCGCTCGTGATCGCCATGATCCGGCGCCCATCGGGTGCGAGCGTCACGCTGCGCACGAACGGCCGCGCCGCGACAACTGCGTTCGGTTGGTCTGGATCGCGCGGCTGCGCGATCGTCCAGCGCTCGTTGACCGCGGGATCGAACACCTCGATCGAACCGTTCGGTGCGAGCGAGCCGACGAGCGAGCCATCCGCTGCGATCGCGGGGCCGGTGATCGGTTGCGCGATCGGCGCGAGCTCACCTTTCAGGTCGGCGATCACCGCGCTGCCATCGTGGCCGATCGCGATCACGCGATCGTCGGCGATCCACGCGACCGCCTTGACGTTACGGCCGAGCTTCGCGAGCACGGTGACTTCGCCATTCGGGCGCCACAGCCGGACTTCGCTGCCGGACCCGAACACCACCGTGCCGTCGCTGCGAATCGCGAGTGCACCTCGCGCGGGCGCGACGTCCGCGGTGACCTGGGCGGGCTCGCGAGTCGCGAGCGGGATCCGCACGACGACGCGATCCGCGAACGACGCGACGATCCAGCCGTGCGCCGCGGCGAGGCCGAGGACGAGCGCCTTGCGCTGCACGAGCGGCTGGTCGCCGAGTCGGACATCGCCCGCGGTCGTGCCGAGCACGAGCTGATCGTCGAGATACGCGGCCTGCTCGAGATCGTCGCCGAGATCGATCGGATCGCCGACGGGGCCGACGATCCGGCCGTGGTGCGTCCCGTCGATCACGACCGCGCGATGGCCGCCGGGTACTGCGACGAGCTGCGAGATACCGACGAGCGACCCGACGTCCGTCGTCTTGTTCGCGTGCAGGTCGATCCACTGCGCCGGTCCTTCGACGTGGGTCACGACGAGCGCATCTCCGGTGACGAACGCCGCCGCGACCACCGGATCGTCGCCGAGCGAGCGCGGTGTGACGGCATCGAGGTCCCACACGAGCAGCTTGCCGTCGCTCGCAGCGACGACATACGAGCCATGCGGCGAGGTCTGGATCGCGCTGAGCCGCACCGGGCTCGCGATCGCGCGATCGCCCTCGTCGGTGAGCAGCGTGAGGCCGTTCGGCCGGCCCGCGACGATCACGTCGTTGCGCGCGGGATGGAGGCCGAGCGTGAAGTCGAGGCCCGAGAGCCGCGGCACGGGGTTGTCGCGCTGGACCCACGTCACGCCGGTCGGGCCGGTCGCGATCATCCGGCCCTTCGTCAGCGCGATCGAGAAGTGCGTGCCCGCGAAGTAGCGATGGATGATCGCGGGTGCCGGGGTCAGCGTGAATGCGAGGACTTCCTCGTCGGTGATCGCGGCGAGCTGCATCGCATCCGGTTGCCACGCGAGCTCGCGCACGGTGCCATCCGCGATCACCTCGGGCGGCATCGCGCTCGTCCGATCGATCAGGAGCACGTGCTGCGCGCCGGCGAGCGCGACCCAGCGGCCATCCGGCGAAGGCGCGACCGCATCGACGGCTTCGTCGAGCGGGATCTTGCTCGGCTCTCCACCCGCGAGGTCGAGCTTCCACAGCTCCTTCTGCGGATCGATGTAGTACGCGATCGGCCCGGCGACCTCGAGCTTCGCGACCGCGGTCGGCGTCTCGAGATCGCGATGCTTCTTCGACGCGACATCGACGATCGCGACGTGGGTGTCGTGAAACACCACGACCGTGTGCTCGGCGTCGCCGAACCGCGCCGGTGCCGGCGCGTGCGCGTTGTAGAGCTCGAAGGGTGGCTCCTTGCGCGTGAGGTCGTAGATCCGGACGCTGCCATCGTCGCCGGCTGCGACCGCGCGCTGGCCGTCGCGGCTGAGCTCGAGCGACAGCGTGTGCGGTGACGCCGGCAACGCGAACGCGACACCGTTGGCGCGCGCAGCCGCCGCGATATCGCGGGCCTCGCGCCAGCGCGGCGACGTCACGAGCGGCTTGACGAGCGCGACGGCCAGCGTCGGTTCGGTCAGCGCGACCGCGCGCGCGTTCGCGATCGTGACCTGGTTCAGACGATCGAGCGCTTCGTTCTTCGCGACGTCCGCATCCTTCTTCTGCGCGAGCGCCTCCGCCGCTTTCGAATCCGCACGATCGCGCGCGGCGAGCACGCGGCTGAACGAGAACGCGGCGATCGCGATCAGCGCGACCAGCGAGGCGCCGGCGACGCCGACGAGCGCGCGGTTGTTGCGAACCCAGCGCAGGATCTTGTCGCGGTTCGAGTAGTGGTGCGATTTGACGAGCTGGCCGGTGAGGAAGCGCTGGAGGTCATCGGCGAGCGCGCGGGCATCGTGGTAGCGGACCTCGCGATCGTGGGCGAGCGCCTTGTCGACGATCGTCGCGAGCGCGGGCGGCACGCCGGGCACGATCTCGCGCAGCGGTTGCGGCGGCCCGTCGACGGCCGCGCGCATCATGTCGGCACCGTTCTTCGCGTAGTGCGGCGGCTTGCGCGCGAGCAGGTGATACAGCGTCGCGCCGAGCGCGTAGACGTCGCAGCGCTCGTCGACCGCGGCGCCGCGCAGCTGCTCGGGCGCCATGAACCCGGGCGTGCCGAACACGATGCCGGCGCGGGTCTTGATGTTGTCGTCGTCTTCGTCAGCGACCGACGGTGCGCGACGCGCGCGAACTTCATCGGTCTCGCCGATCGCCTTCGCGAGGCCCCAGTCGATCACCGTGGTCTCGCCGAGCTCGCCGGCGAGGATGTTCGACGGCTTGATATCGCGATGGACGACGCCGCGCTCGTGCGCGTGCGCGATCGCGTTCGACGCGGCGACGATGTGCGGCAACAGCGCGAGCCGATCCGCCAGCTCGGGCGCGCGACCGACCAGCTCCTCGAGCGAGCGGCCGCTGATCTTGCGCATCACGTAGAACGGCGCGCCGGCATCGGAGGTACCGGCGTCGTGGACCGGCACGATCGAAGGATGCTCGAGCCGCGCGGTGATCCGGGTCTCGCGGTGGAACCGCTGGATCGCCTCGGGATCGAGCGCGAGCGCTTCCTTGAGCGCGACGGTCCGGCCGAGCACCGTGTCGGTCGCCTCGACGACCCGGCCCATGCCGCCGCGCGCGATCTCGTTGCCGTACTCGTAGCGATGATCCGGCGGCATCGCGGGAGGTGCCGTCGCGACCGCGTCGCCGCTCGCCGGCACGACCGTCGCGTTGATCGGCGCCGGGATCGTGTGATCGGCGTCTAGCACCGCACCGCGCGGCATCTGCATCGTGCCGAACGGCTCGCTCCCCGAAGGAGGTCCTTTCGGATCGCCCACGGGGCGAGTATCTCACGCCCGCGTCGGCAACAGATCGCGCTTGACCGCGCGGACAAGCGCCCACGCGAACACCAGCCCGATCGCCGCGAGCGCGATCGTGATCGGCAGGACGTACCAGTATTCCTGAGGCTGCTCGTCGGTGATCAACGCGTAGGCGCCCGCCGGAATTTCGCGAGGGACGTAGAAGCCGATCAGCTCGACCTGCGCGTCGGGAACCACGGTCGCAGCGACGGAGAACCCCGCGGGCGAGCTGCCCTTCAGCGCGCCCCACGTGGTGTCGTAGTGGTGCGTCGTCGGCTCGATCCGCGCGGCCCACAGATTCGACGCGAGCAGATGCGAGGTGATGTGCTCGAGATCTCCGGTCGCGTCGAACCGGATCGTGTTCTCGCGCGCATCGTGGGACCCGGAGATCTGGATGCCCGCCTCGGCGAGCCCCTTCTCCCACGCGGCCTTGTCGGGGAGGCGCGCGTTGAACGTCGCGACGATGACCGCGGCGTTTGGATCGGTCGTGTCGAACGAGACCTTCGTCGCATCGGTCAGCGCGACTTCGTCGCCGGAGATCGCGGTCAGCTTGCCGGTCGTGAACGCGGCGCGGACCGTCGAGGCCGGCGCGAACACGGGGCTCGGATGGTCCTGCTGGTAGGCGTTCATCGCCGAAGCAAACGGCAGCTTGTCGAGCGCGCGCAGCCGGCCGGTGAACGCGCCGAGCGACGGCTGTTCCCAGCCATCGCCGCTCATCGCGATCCACAGCTTGTCGCCGGCACCGCGAACCGGAGCGACGCGAAGGCCCAGGCCCGCCTTGTTCGTCGACACGCGGATCGCGTGCGACATCACGAGCTCGGTCGCGTCGATCTTCACGTATGAATCGGCGCCGACGTCACCGCTCGTGATCTGCGCGACCGTTACCCGTGCAGGCGATTCTCCCGCACCCGCGAACCGGCGATCCGCGGCGAGCTTGAAGAAGATGAAGTACCCGCAGATGAACACGAGCCCCGCCGCCGTGATCACGCTGATCTTCGGCCGCGACCGAGAGAGCTTCACGAGCTCGGGGTCGATCGCATCCTTCGCGATCGGAGCTCCATCACTGACTTCGGCCATTCCGGTCGCCATCGTACCGTTCATAACGACACCACGCCACACCGCGCGGTTGCGTCGAAGATGGGCTAACGTTCCGGCGTGCCAACGAGCGTAGGCGTGAGCGTAGGCGTAAGCGGCCCGCTTGCCTCCGGTCCTGTCGTTCGACGGGCGGCTCGTTCTGGTGCTCGGTCCCGGGTCGCGGGATCGCGCCCAAACGCTTGGAGCACCGGCTCGTTCTACGGGAAGCGCCGCCGCGATCAGAGCCTTTCGTCCCACCGGACGCTCCAGGGATCGCGTTCGCTCGTCGGTCGCTTACGCCTACGCCTAGGCCTACGCCTACGGATCGAGACATGAGCACGCGCGAGAAGCCTTTTGGCATCGCCGAGCTGGTCCGTCTGGCCGGCCGGAGCCTCGACCAGTTGGGCCTGATCTGGCTCGAGGGCGAGGTGACGCAGGTGTCGCAGCCACCCTCGGGCCACCTCTACTTCACGCTCCGCGATCGCGATGCGGTGTTGCCCGCCCTGATGTGGGGGCGCGACCTGGCGCGCCTGAAGTTCCGGATCGAGCCCGGGCAGCGGCTGCGCCTGCGCGGTCGGCTCAACATCTACGAGCGCGACGGCAAGATGCAGCTCTACGCCGACTTCGCGGAGCCTGCGGGCCTCGGCGCCGAGGCGCTCGCGCTGTATCAACTGAAGCAAAAGCTCGCGGCGGAGGGCCTGTTCGCGCCCGAGAAGAAGCGACCGCTGCCGCGGTTCCCGCGCCGGATCGGCGTCGTGACGTCGCGCAACGGCGCGGCGATCCACGACATCATCCGCACGGTCCAGCGCCGGCTCGCGACACCGATCTTGATCGCGGATGCGGCGGTCCAGGGCCCGAACGCACCGGCGCAGCTGGTCAGCGGCATGGCGATGGTCGTGCGCGCCGGCGTCGATGTGCTGATCATCGGTCGCGGCGGTGGCGCGGTGACGGATCTATCCGCATTCAATCACGAGCGGGTCGTCCGCACGATCTCGCGTTGCCCGGTGCCGGTGATCAGCGCGGTCGGTCACGAGGTCGATCTCTCGCTCGCCGATCTCGCGGCCGATGCGCGCGCGTCGACGCCGACCGCAGCCGCGGAGCTGTGCGTACCCGACGGCCACGCGCTCGGCGAGCTGCTGGTCAAGGAGCGCCGCCGGATCGATCGCGAGCTCGGCCACGTGATCGCTCGCGCGCACCAGGATCTCGATCGCTGCACGGTCGCGCTCCACGCTCGCGGCGAACGCGTCGTCGCGCGCAAGAAGCACGAGCTCACCGCGCTCGCGCACCAGCTCGCGAGCCTCCATCCGCGCGCGCAGATCCTCGCGCATCGCGCTCAGCTCGGCGAGCTCGAGCGCCGGCTCGGTGCGCTGCTGCCGTCGGCGCGGATCGCACGCGCGCACCAAGTGCTCGACCACCTCGCGGCGCGGCGCGATGCCGCGATGCTCGCGCTGCTCGAACGCCGTCGCCAGGAGCTCGGCCGGCTCGGCGCACAGATGGTCGCGCTGTCGCCGCTCGCGGTGCTCGACCGCGGCTACGCGATGGTCGCGAAGCAGGGCGCGATCGTCCGCGACGCCGCACAGGTCGAAGTCGGTGATACGCTCGAGGTGCGACTCGCTCGAGGTGCGCTCGAGGTGGTCGTGAAAGGACCGGGGCAAGGCACGTCGTGACGCGAGCGAAACCCAGGCGGCCGGGCACGCGCTCCGGCAAGCGCGCGGAGAGCTTGATCACGGATGCGATGCCGATCAAGTCGGAGCTGCCGTCCGATCTCGCGGATGCGGCCGAGGCGGCGCTCGACGACCTCCTCAACCCCGATCGCTCCGCGAGCTTCTCCCTCGAGGGTGATGTCGACGAGTTCGAGGTCCCGACCGATCCATCGCGCGATCTGGCGCGCGACTCGGCTCGCGCGCGCGCGAAGCCACCGGCGCCGCCGCCGAAGGGTCATGCGAAGCGGCCGAAGACGATCGCGCCGCCACCGCTCGAAGAGCCGGCGATCCTCGAGGAGCAGGTATTGCCGCAGATCCCGCAGCTGCGGTTCGCGATCTACGAGCAAGCCGATCATCTCGCGTCTGTCCAGGGCGCGATCGTCGCCGCCGGTCACGTCGTCGTCGCGGGCGCGTCCGGGACGAACGGGCTGTCGAAGATCGCGGATCATATCGTCGCGGGGATCGACGCGATCCTCGTCGCGCTTCCGGGTGGCGAGCCGGTGATCGACATCGCGCTCGCACAGGAGCCGCGCCGGCCGATCATCATCGCGTCGGTCACGGGCAAGCCGAGCGAGGCGTGCGCGCGCGCGATCGCCGCGGGTGCCGATCTCGCGACGGCACGGCCGCACGAGCTCGAGCGGATGTCGCCGGTCCTGCTCGCGGCGGCGCGCCTTCACGCCGAGCGCAGGCTCGCCCAGAACGCGCGCGGTGCCGAGGCCGTGCTCCGCGCGAAGCTCGAGGAGTTCCAGGATCCGGATCCACGCGGGCTCCAGCCGATGGAAGTGTTCCAGCGCGTGATCGAGCTCGAGCTCAAGCGCGCGCGCCGGTTCGAGTACCCGCTGTCGGTCGCGCTGTTTGCCGTCGACATTCCGCCGCCGCCGCCGCCGGCAGGGATTCGCGGGATCCTGCGCGCGCGCGCCGGCAACGCGCTGATCCACACGATCCGCGACATCGATATCGCGACCCAGCTCGATCACGAGCGCTTCCTCGTGCTGTTGCCGTACACGGATCTCAAAGGCGCCGCCGGACTCGGTCGCCGCGTCATCGCCGCGGTCGCGAAGGGCGATCCGGTCGTCTCGGCCGGCCGCTCGTTCCCGCCGCGCGTCGTCGGTGCGGTCGCCGGTGCGAAGCTCGGTCAGGAGCTCAGCTTCGCGAAGTTGATGAAGGACGCGGCCCACGCGCTCAACGAGGCTCGCCGGGATGGCGCCGAGCTCGCCGTGCAGCCGTGAGGCCCCGCCGATGAGGATCAGCGCCGTGCTCGGCTGGCCCGTCGAGCACTCGAAGAGCCCGGCGATGATGAACGCGGCGTTCGCGGCGACCGGCATCGCCGCCGAGATGATCAAGATCGGCGTCGAGCCCGTGCACTTCGCGGCGAAGCTGCGCGAGCTCCGCGCACTGCCGATGCTCGGTGCGAGCGTGACGACGCCACACAAGCTCGCGGCACACGACGCGTGCGACGAGCTGACGCCCGCCGCGCGCGAGATCGGTGCGGTCAACTGCCTGCAGCTCGCCGGCATGAAGCTGATCGGTCACAACACCGACGCGCCCGGCTTCGTCGATGCGGTGACGAGCGCGGGCCTCGATCTCGCGGGTGCGCATGTCGTCCTGCTCGGCGCCGGTGGTGCCGCGCGGGCGGTCGCGTACGGTTGCCGCGAGGCGGGTGCGATCGTCGAGGTCGCTGCGCGCACGCCCGCGAACGTCGCGTGGATCGCCGCTCGGCCATGGACCGCGCTCGCCGGCATGTTCGCTCACGCGCAGCTCGTCGTCGATTGCACGAGCGCTGAGCTCGGCAGCGATCCGCTCGACGTCCCCCTCGACGCCCTGCCGACGAGCTCGCCGGTCGCGACGCTCGTCTATCACGCGAAGACGGATCTACTCGAACGCGCGAGCGCGCGCGGCCATTCCATCCTCGATGGAGCCGCGATGCTGCTCCATCAAGGCGCGCGCGCGTTCACGCTGTGGACGGGAGTCCAAGCGCCGCTCGACGCGATGGCCGCCGCGCTTCGAGCATGACTCGTGCACGCCGTCACCGCACACGCTTTCGTGCGGGAGGTCTTCGTGCGCAACCCCTCGTTGTTCCGCGCCGCAACGTTCGGTCTCGGTGTCGTCGTGTGCCTCGGATTCACAGGATCCCATGTCGCATGGGCCGATCCTGGCGAGGGTGGCCCACCGCGCCCCGACCTCTACGTCGAGGATCCTTACGCGCCGCACAAGACCGATGGTTCCGTCGCGCGACTCGGCACGGTCGTCGGTTACGAGTACGGCCAGCCCGAGGACGTCCTCGCGCTCGGCCTCGCGGTCGCCGGCGGTTATCGGTTCGGACGGATCACGATCGAGAGCGAGCTCCAGGCGTACACGCTGCGGACGCACGGCCAGATCAACACGCCGATCGGTCCAGGCGAGGGCGACATCGGCATCGGCCACGGCGAACGCCTCGCGGCGCTCGCGCGGCTCGACGTGATCCGGTTCGGCCCGCACGTCGTCGGTCCCAATTCGCTGTTGTCGATCTACGTCGAGGGCGGCGCGGCCGTCGCATGGACCCAATGGAGCAAGCCCGATTTCGATCAGCCGTCGCGGGTCGTGCCCGATAACACCAAGCGGCCCGAGGGTCAGGTCGGGTTCGGGATCTCGCTCGATCACCGGCTCCAGGAGCCGATCGGGTTCCCGCACCGGATCGCGTGGTTCCTCGGCTTGCGGATGGCGCTCGCGCCGCACGAGCCGATGACCGCCACCGAGTGCCGCGGCACCAGCTGCAGGCCGTACACGATGGAGGACGATACGTCGGCGATCGTCGATCGCTCGATGCTGTTCCAGTCCAGTCTCGCGTTTACGTTCTGATCACTGAATCGGAGCGTTCGAGCTGGAGTTCGCGGGAGTGACGGGCGGCGGCGGCGGTACGCCATCGCTCGTGGCTGCCGCAGGTGCGGTCGCGCCGTTGCACTGGACGTCGTCGACGCAGTCACCCTTCGCCGACGAGCACTCCATGCGGGGCTGCATCGCGTAGACCGGCCGGATCTCCTTGTCATCGGTGACCGGGATGGTCTTGCAGCAGCACGTGGGGGCCGTATCGGACCCCTCGTTGACGATCGACGACTCTTTTTTCGGTGCAGATCCGCACGCTGCAGCGATGCCGAAGGATGCGACGAACGACGCGACGAGGATTCGCATGGCCTCGGTCCTATCACGAAGTGCGTACCAAAACATGGTGCTTGCCCTTCGCCGGGGACTCGCGAATGCTGGATCCATGTCGAAGGTCGGTGTCGCGGTCGCAGCCTCGGTCCTGGCGCTCTCGACGATCGCGACGGCGGGACCGACGATGCGGCTCGGCCTGACCGGCGCGATCGACGATCAGGGCGCGCCTGGCAAGTACGAAGCCGGCCCCCTCGTCGCGCTCGGCCTGCGCGCGGGCCCGTTCGTCGGCGAGGTCGAGTGGGCGTACCTCAGCTTCTTCGATCCCGACACGTCCGATTGGGGCGTTCATCGGCTCGGCGTCTCGCTGCGCGCCGATCTGTTGCGCACGTACACGCCGCACTGCTTGTTCCGCGGCGGCTGCACGCTCGCGCAATCGCTGTGGGTCGAGGCCGGCGCCGGCGAGCGCTTCGGGCAATGGCAGCTCGATGCCGCGCACATCGCACCGGCGACCTCGCGCCAGCACGAGGCGCACGTCGCGCTCGGCGTCGAGATCGACAACCAGATCCATCCGATGCGCAACGGCTTCCAGCTCGGCCTGCGGTTCGCGATCGCGCCGCGCGGCAGCGATCCGGAGAGCGCGTGCCGCGGCAGCGGAACGTGCACGATGCCGGTCGGCACCGTCGATAACGGCAACAACGGCGGCTACGACGGCTCGGTCCTGCTCGAGTGGATGTTCCTGTTCGGCACCGGCAACTAGGAGTGCGGCGCGACCTCGACCCACACTTCGTTGCGGCGCAGGAACGCGAGCGTCGTCGGAGAATCGAAGCCCGCGAACATCGGTGCGCTCAGCGCCTGGAGGCCCGCGGCCTTCACCATTCGCATCAGCTCCTGCTCGCGCGCCTCGACTTGCTCGCCGTGATAGGTGCCGGTGAACCGCAGCACCGCGACGCGACGCTCGGGCACTTCGTCGAGCTCGACCGCAGTGTCGTTCGGCAGCGGTAGCGACTCGACCGTGCGACCGGGCGGCATCATGAACGACATCTTGTAGCCGCGCCCTTCGGACTCGGTGATCACCGGCGAGCTCATCCCGATCTTCTCGCTCGCCGCGGCCTTCGTCGTGACCGGCGCGGCCATCGCGAGCTTCTCGCCGTTGAAGTTGTCGCCGAAGATGTAGCCGGCGAGGCGGCGGAACCCTTGCTGGACCGCCGCATCGTAGCTGGCGCCATCGATCTGGGTGTGCGCGGTGACCTGAGGCGCGTAGCGCCGGATCTCGAGGCCACCGATCCGCTCCTCGACCTGGTACGCGGGCTGGTCGGTGAACAACCGCGCGAGCTGCCAGCGCACGCCGAGCATTGCGAGGGCGGTGAGCCCACCTGCCACACTTCCGAACAGCGTCGAGCGCCTCGCGCGCGCCGTAAAGGCGCCGATCCCGGCGGGGATGACGACCATGCCTGCGTAATAGGCGATCTTGCGCGCTTTGATCTTCGTCATGCAGATCGGTGCAGCAACCGACGTGCCGACGGAAAAATCCGGATCAGACCGCGCGCCACGCCGCGGTGAGGACGCCGATGATCGCCCCGAGCCACACCGTCGCGCACGCGATCGTCGCGAGGCCGACCACGATCGGGGCGAATGTCGCGCCGTCGCGCTCGGCATCCCAGAACGCGAGGATCAACAGCACCGCCGCCGACGCGAGCAGGCCGAGCGCGATCCAGTGCTCCTTGACGTCGAACCAGCGGGCCGCTTGCGCCGCGCTGCGGACGAGCTCCTCGGTCGCCCCACCCGGATGATCCGCCGCGACCGCCTGCGAATTCTCGAGATACGCTGTGCGGACCTCGACCTTGTAGCTCGGGTACATCGCGTTGCCCGCGACGAACGCGGCGACTTGCAGCGCGACGAAGATCGCCGCGAACTTCACGACCACGCGTCGCGATTGCGCCCCGCGCAGGTAGCGGCGCAACCAGATCACGAGGTGCGTACCCGCTGCGACCGCGGCGACGCCGAGCCCCGTATGGAGCACGAGCAGCCAGCGCGCGGCAGACAGCGACAGCATTACAGCGTGCCTAGGGTTCCCGCGGATCAGAGAGTGATCGTCTCGCCGACCTTCATCACGGTCAGCTTCGTCCCCGGCGAGCTCTTCTTGAGCGCCTTGCCGAGCTCGTCGGTCGTGCCGGTCAGCACCGGGAACGTGCCGAAGTGCATCGGCACGATCTGCTTCGCCTTGACCAGCTTCGCCGCCTCGGCCGCGCGATCCGGACCCATCGTGAAGTGATCGCCGATGCAGCTCAGCATCACGTCGATCTTCCAGTGGCTGCCGATCAGCGCCATGTCGCCGAACAGGTCGGTATCACCCGTGTGATAGATCGTCGGCCCGTTCTTGATCGCGATCACGAACCCGCCGGGGTTGCCGCCGTAGCCTTCCTTCATCGGATCGTTGCCGATTCCCGACGAGTGGACCGCCGGCACGAACGAGATCTGGGCCTCGCCGCCGAGCACGTCGAGGGTGCCACCGAAGTTGCCACCCGTATCGAAGCCGTATTGGTCCTTCGGATAGCCGTTCGCGACGATCGCGTTGCCGAGGTCGAACGTCGCGACCAGCTTCGCCTTCGTCCGCTTCGCGATGTCGTTCGCATCGCCGATGTGATCGAAGTGACCGTGGGTGATCAGGATCAGATCGGCTTTGACGTTCTTCGCGTCGTCCTTGCCGGTCGGGTTCGAAGGGTTCGAGATCCACGGATCGATCAAGATCGTCTTGCCGCTGGGCAGATCGATCTCGAACGCGGCATGGCCAAACCACTTCACCTTCGTCTTGTTGTCCGCGGAGGCAGTCGCGGTGAGCGCGATCAGCGCGCACAGGATCAGTAGCTTCTTCATGCGCCGGAGATTAGCCGAAAATGATCAGGGCCCCAGCACGGGGCCCTTAGGGAGGATCAAGCTAAGCGAAAAGGTCTGTTTCAGCCGAGTGTGTTGGCCGAGTGGCGACGGATGAACGTCGGCACGTCGAGCTCGCTCTCGGTATCGATCTCGCCGGTCAGGACGGCCTTCATGCTCGGCCGCGACTGCGCGCGCTTGCGGGGCTCGACCAGCGGGGTGCCGTCGACGGGAGTCGCCGGGCCCGAACCGCTCGCGACGCGCCACTCGTCGATCGGAGCATCGAGGCTGTCGAGCGCCGCTTCCATCTCGATCTGGATGTCGGGCTCGTCGGCAAGCACGGCCTGCGGCTTCGCAGGCGTCCGCGGCGGGAGCGGAGCCGGGTACTCCTTCGTCACCTGGGTCGAGACGTCGTACGGCATCGCGATCTGCTGCGATTTCGGCTTCGCCGTCGGCGTCGGGGCCGGATCGACGATCATCTGGGTCTTCGCGGCGCGGTCGAAGCCGGTCGCGATCACCGTGATGCGGACTTCGTCCGTGAGGTTCGGATCGATCACCGAGCCGAAGATGATGTTCGCATCCTCGTGCGCGGCGTTCTGGATCAGCGTCGACGCCTCGTTGACCTCGTGCAGCGTGAGGTCCGGGCCGCCGGTGATGTTGATCAGGATGCCGGTCGCGCCTTCGATCGACACGGCCTCGAGGAGCGGCGAGCTGATCGCCATCTCGGCCGCTTCGGTCGCGCGGCGCTTGCCTTCGCCGACGCCGGTGCCCATGAGCGCGCGGCCCATGTTCGACATGATCGTGCGAACGTCCGCGAAGTCGACGTTGATGAGGCCCGGGACCGTCATGAGGTCCGAGATGCCCTGGACCGCGTTCAAGCAGACCGAGTCGGCCTTGCGGAACGCTTCGACCATCGAGGTCTGCTGACCGACGAGCGCGAGCAGGCGCTCGTTCGGGATCACGATCAGCGTGTCGACCGCGGCGGCGAGGCGCTCGACGCCTTCGATCGCCTGGCGCGAGCGCTTCTTGCCTTCGAAGCCGAACGGCTTGGTGACGACGCCGACGGTCAGTGCGCCACAGTCACGCGCGATCTGCGCGATCACGGGCGCTGCGCCGGTGCCGGTGCCACCGCCCATACCGGCGGTGACGAACACCATGTCCGCGCCGCTGATGAGATCGGCGATGCTCTGCATGCTCTCTTCCGCCGAGCGGCGCCCGATCTCCGGGTTCGCACCCGCGCCGAGGCCCTTCGTCAGAGCATTTCCGAGCTGGATCTTGTGGGGCGCCATGTTCGCTTCGAGCGCCTGCATATCGGTGTTGGCGACCACGAACTCGACGCCGTCGAGGTTGCCGCTGATCATGGTGTTAACGGCGTTGCCGCCGCCTCCACCGACGCCAATGACAAGGATCTTTGCGTGATTGACGTCGTCGAATTCGATGAGTGCCATGGTTTCTGTTGCCCCCTGGTAAGCCCATATGAAAGTGGTCGATCCATGGGGGCAACTTTTTGTGCGAGACTCGTCTCCAATGCGGATCTCGGCCTGGTGGGTGGCCTCGCTAACGCTCTGTGCTGCGTGCGGGGGTAAAGACGGTTCGTCGAACGGCGTCGATGCCTACAACTTCATGGATGCCGCGGGGTCCGGCGACAGTCCGATCGTCGGCGACTGCCCGATCTTCCCGAACAACAACATCTTCAACACGCCGATCGGTGCGCTGCCGGCAGATCCCGCCTCCGACGCGTACATCGGCACGATCGGATCCGGGAAGCTTCACCTCGATCTCGGCCAGGACGTCGATCCGACGAGCGACACGTACTACGGCATCCCGTATCAGGCCGTGCACGGCATGACGATCGCGTGGCCGACGGCGAAGTACGCCGCGGTCGACACCCAGGACTACGACTGGAAGCCCGCGCCCGAGAGCGATTGTGGCAAGGTCGATCACAGCGTCGATTCGCCGTGCTCGCACGATCCGATCCTCCCGATCCCCGACGTGCCGCTCGTCGAGGGCGGCATCAACACGACGTCGGGCCAGACTCCCGATGGCGATCACCACATGCTGATCGTCGACAGCGACGGCTGCCGGCTGTGGGAGGTCTATCACGCGTACAAGACGAACGGCGTGTGGGACATCTTCGGCTCCGCGACGTGGGATCTGAAGAGCAACGCGCTCCGCCCGGCCGACTGGTCGTCGACGGACGCCGCGGGCTTTCCGATCATGCCGCTGCTCCTGAAGGCGAGCGAGGCGAGCTCGGGTACGATCAAGCACGCGCTGCGCTTCACGATCGGTCCGTCGAAGATCGCGCCGAAGTACGTGTGGCCCGCGCGCCATCAAACCGATACGACCGCGAACGCCGCGCACCCGCCGATGGGGCAGTTGTTCCGCCTGAAGGCGAGCTTCCCGATCCCCGACAGCTACGGCGTTCAGGCCAAGGCGATCCTCCAGGCGATGAAGACGTACGGGATGTACGTGGCAGACGGCGGCAGCGACTGGTATGTCAGCGGAGAACCGAGCAAAGATTGGGACGACAACACGTTCTCTCAGGTTCAATCTGTAACTGGTGACAAGTTCGAGGCCGTCGACATCGGCGCGATCACGTCGCGCGCTGGGTTTGATCCCAACTCTGGCGCTGTGCCTTAGCGGGTGTCACTTCGACGAGCGGTTTCCGACGCTCGTCATGAAGCAACCGCCGGTCGCGGATCCGGCAAGGGTCACGACCTGGAAGCTGCCGAACGGCCTGCGGGTCGCGCTGCTTCGCGATCCGCGCGCGCGGCTGTACTCGATCGATCTGCGCTACGACGTCGGCGCGAGCGACGATCCCGCGGCGCGCGCAGGAACCGCGCTCGTCGTCGGAGAAGCGCTCGTCGCGGTGGGCTCGCGCGAGCGACCTGCGGGAGACCCGCGCGGGCACGCCGGTGCGGCGGCGGATGTCGAGCTCACGACCCAGCTCGCGATCGATCAGGATCGCACGGAGATCACGACGACCGCGCTCGATCTGCCGGGCGCGCTCGAGCTCGCGGCGCGCCGGCTCGAGGCGACGTGCGCGGACTTCACGCCCGAGGTGCTGTCCGCTGCGCGCGATCACGCGGTCCAGCAGTTGCCCGGGATCCCGCCGGCGTTCGTCCAGGCGGTGTGGGGCGATTACCATCCGTACGCCCACGAGCTCGGGACGAATCAGCTCGCGGCGATCCAGCCGGGCGAGCTCTGCACGTTTTACGGCTCGTTGTACGGCGCGAGCGCGGCGACGCTGGTCGTGACCGGACCGATCGATACGTCGGTCCCGGGGCTCATCGACGCGCAGTTTCACGATCTCGTGCCTGGCGATGCGAAGCGCGCTGCGATCCCGGTGCTGACGACGACGACCCAGCACCTGCGCAAGGTGATCTGGGGGCTCGGGAAGCCGACGGCAGCGCTCGCGTTCGCGGTGCCCGCCGAAGGCGATACCGACGACATCGTGGTCGATCTCGCGATCCGGCGGCTCGAGGAATGGGCGCAGCAGGCGAAGCGAGACATCCGGATCGCGCTGGTCGGCGGCCGGCGCGGCCGCGCGCTCGTGATCGGGCTCGAGGCAGATCGCGAGGCGGATCTACCGACCGCGCACGACCGGCTTCGCGATCTGCTCGCGAGCGCGAGCGCCGTCGTCGACGATGACCATGCGGATGCGCAAGCCGATGATCAGCTGCACGACGCCGAGGCGCTGGACGATCCGTTCACGCGAGGTGCGGTGATCGCCGACATGGTCGCGTCGGGGCGCCGGGTCGAGCTGCTGCGGCGGTCGCGCGCGTTTGCGAAGGCGACGAGCCCGAGGTCGTGGATCCGCGAGCATCTGTTCGCTGGGCCGGCCCGGGTGCTGGACCTGGTTCCGGCCGGCGACGGGGGCGCGGGATCGATCGAGGATCTCGGAGCCCCGGCGGTCGGCGTCGATCACGATCTCGCGGGGGCATTCAGTGCCAATGCATTGGCCGCACCGGCACCGGCGGATCCGTACGCATCCGGCTCGGGCTCGGGCTCGGAAATTACCCATTTCGACGCGCCCGCATTGAAGCGGGCGGTCGAGAGCTACTCGCTCGCGAACGGGCTGCACGTCCTGCTCGCGCCGGACGAGCAGGCGACGACGATCGACGTTCGGCTTTTCTTCCCGGTCGGAATGACGTCGGATCCCGCACCGGGCATCGCGCAGCGCGCCGCGGCAGATCTGCTGGTCAGCGACGACGTCGGACCCGACGTCGATGCGCGAACCCGGATCGTCTGGTACGGCGAGAAGGCGATCGCGCGCAACGATGTCGACGTCACGACCCGGACCACGCACTTTCGCGCGTTCGGGTTCGCGAACCTCGCCGACTGGCATCTGTTCTCGATCGCGTGGCACGTGATCGCAGGCAAGTACGAGCTCGTCCCGCTCGAGCCGTTCAAGCGCCACTACGCGCCGAAAGGCGCGACGCTGATCGTCACCGGTGGATTCGAGCCAGCGAAGGTGAAGCCGGTGATCGAGCGCTGGTACGGGCCGTGGAAGATGCCTTCTGCACCACCGCCGAAGGCCGTGCCCGCGCCTGCGAAGCGACCGCTCGTGTTCGAGCCCGGTGAGCTCCAGACCGTCGATCTCGAGCTCGCATACGGGCCCGCCAAGGTCGACGAGGGCGCCAGCATGCTGCTCGCGAGTGCGATCCAGGAGCGCCTGGCGCGCGTCACGCGCGCGACCGCCCAGATCGCCGTCCAGCTCGACCCGCGCGATCAGCGGCTGGTCCTGACCGCGCAGATCGATCCTGCGGATGCCCCCGAGACCGCGCGCGCGATCGCGGGTGAGCTCGCCCAGGTCCGCGCGACCAGCGCCACGGCCACCGAGGTCGATCGCGCGCGTCGACGCGCCATCGCGCACCTCCTGGCCGCCGAGATCGCGCCGAAGGGGCGCGCCCGGCTGATCGAGGCCGCGGTCGCGAACGGCAGGACGCCCGACGACGACAGCATCCTCGCGGGTCTCCAGCATGCGACGACCGATGCGGTCACCGAAGCTGCCCGCGTGTTGATCGATCCCGCGTCGCTGCAAGTCACGCTGCGCTCGCCGAAGGAAGCGACTGCGGACGTGCTGCGCGGCCTCGGGCTCGATCCCAAGACGGCAGAACGCCGCTAGTTGCCGCGGCCCGAGCCGAACAGCCCGGCCGCGATCAGCGCGACGCCGAGCCCGATCGCGCCGTACGTGCCAACGCGTAGGCCATCGCCGGTCATGCTGGCGATGCCAAACCGGAAGAACAGGCCCGCAGCGAGCAATACGACGCCCAAGCCGAGCTCGAGCTTCTTCTGCCGCTTCCGGCCCTGCTGGAGAATTTCGTCGATATCCGGCGCCGCCACGGCCCGGACCTTAGATCAAAACATCTCCGCGATCTTGCCGAATGCGCGCTTGAACAGGCCGGGGCGATCGTCCATGCCACGCGACTGCGGCTTCGCGATGTTGTTCTGATCCGCGCCGAACATCACGAGGCCGACGCCGGTCGAGTACGCGGGAGAGCGCACGACATCGACGAGGCCACCGATCTTCGTCGGCACGCCGCGGCGGGTCGGCAGGTTGAGGACCTGCTCCGCGATCTCGCACACGCCTTCCATCGCGGTCGCACCGCCGGTGAGCACGAGGCCCGCGGCGAGGCCGTCGAAGTAGCCGGTGCGCATCAGCTCCTTCTTGACGTGCTCGAAGATCTCTTCGACCCGTGGCTCGATGACCTCGACGAGGCCCATCCGCGGGATCACGCGCGGGCCGCGGCCACCGACCGACGGGACCTCCATCGTCTCGCTGTCGTCGACGTGGCCGCGCCAGGCGCAGCCGTACTTGCGCTTGATCTTCTCCGCCGAATCGAGCGGCGTGCGCAGTACGGTCGCGATGTCGTTCGTGATGTGACCACCGCCGAGCGGCAGCACCGACGTGTGGACGATCGCGCCGTCGGCGTAGACCATCAGGTCGCAGGTGCCGCCGCCGATGTCGATCAGCGCGACGCCGAGCTCCTTCTCGTCGTCCTCGAGCACCGCCTGCGACGACGCGAGCGACTCGAGCACGATATCGGCGACCTGCAGGTTGCAGCGGTTCGCGCACTTGATCACGTTCTGCGCCGACGCGACCGCGGTGGTCACGATGTGAACCTTCGCCTCGAGCCGAACGCCCGCCATGCCGAGCGGATCGCGAATGCCGTCCTGATCGTCGACGACGTACTGTTGCGGCAGGACGTGCAGCACCTCGCGGTCCATCGGGATCGCGACCGCCTTCGCAGCGTCGAGCACGCGGGCGATGTCGGCCTCGCGGACTTCCTTGTCCTTGACCGCCACGATGCCGTGCGAGTTCAGGCCGCGCACGTGCGCGCCGGAGATCGCGGCGTACACGGTCGTGATCTCGCAACCCGCCATGTTCTCGGCCTCGTCGACCGCTTGCTGGATCGAGGCGACCGTCGCGTCGATGTTGACGACGTAACCGCGCCGCAGCCCCTTCGAGGGCGCGGTGCCGATGCCGATGATATCGACGCCGTCTTCGGTGACCTCGCCCGCGATGCACGCGATCTTGGTGGTGCCGATGTCGAGTCCGACGATGATCTCGGAGGTCTTGGGCTTCGCCATGGTGAGCTACTGATCCTTCTGTGCGGTAAAGGCGACGGTGACGTGATCGAGGCGGGGATCGAGGTGGATCGCGCGGGCGCGCGCACGCTCGGAGTCGTCGAGCCGGGCCCACGCGACATCGAACGTGTGCATGCGAGCCTGGAGACCGGCATCGGCGACGCCGAGCTGGATCGCGATCGCCTGGTCGTAGGTGTGGAGCGTGAGCGCGCCGTGGAGGTCGACGTGGATCTCGCCGATGCTCGGGCGGTCGCCACCGGTCCACATCTTCAGCGCGGCGAGCGCGTTCGTGATCGTGAGCGCGGCGGCGGTCGGGTCGGCGATGAACGCGGTGCGATCGAGCCCGGTGACGATCGGCAGGCCAGCGGTCTCGTCGAGCTCGGCGCGCTTGAACGGCTTGCCGTCGCTATCGACGAGGTACAAACCGCCGAGGTCGGCGACCGCGATCGGCTCGTGCTCGCGAACGTCGATCACGAGCGTGCGCGGTAGGATCCGATGCGCCTCGGCGCTCGCGACCCACGGGTTCGTGCGGAGCTCGCGGGTCAGCGAGTCGACGTTCGCCGCGAACACGTTGTCGCCGATCGCGACGGGCAGCGCGGCGCGGACTTGATCCGCGGTGACGTGGTGGTTGCCGCGGACGTCGATCGCGCTGATCGCGAACCGGGTCGAGGTCGTGACGAACCGATAGCCCGCCCACGCGGTGCCGCCGATCGCGCCGATCACGGCGAGGCCGATCAGCGCGGGCAGGCTACGCCGGAGCAAGCGGCCGCACGCGTTCGCGACGATCGCGGGCTTCGGCAGCCGGCTCCACAACGGCGTGGCCGGAGCGCGTCGCCGGTTGGGCTTCGCGCGTACCGTCAACCGCGAAGCGGCCGGCGGTTCGGAGGGCGCCCGTTGCGTCCCCTGCCGGCGGGATCGATCCATGGTTTTGAAATACGCATGCCCCCCAAGTCAGGGCAATTTTTTGGGCAGCAGCGGACGCGAAAAGATTCTCGGAGAGATCTCCGACGTGTAGGCCTGCTGAACGATCGAGCAGCGCTACTCGATTTCGTCGTCATCCGTGATGACGACGTAGTCCGGATCGTGCTTCCCAGCCGGCTCCGGCGCGACGCCCTTCTTGCCAGCGCGGGCCTTCGCGGTCGTCCGCGTGGAGGAGGACGACTTCTTCGCCGACGCCTTCACCGGCTTGTCGTCATCGTCGTCCCCGGACGACGCGTCATCGCTGTCGTCATCGCTCTTCGCGGGCGCCTTCTTCGCGACCGCCTTCTTGGCGACCGGCTTCTTCGCGGGCGTCTTCTTCGCGGGCGTCGCCTTCTTGTCGGACGAATCGTCCGAGGCGTCGTCACTCGCGGCGGGCTTCGTGGTCGGCGAAGACGTGGCTGGCTTACTTCCTCGCGGCTTGAACGCCTGCGCGTGTGCGGTGCCCGCCACAGCCCAGAGCGCGCACAGCGCGAGTGCCAGAGAACGAACCATGGTCAGAATCATCCCATACTGCCGGCGCGGATCGAGCGTGATCCGCTAGGGTTCCCGCGGATAAGAGCGGGAAGACCATCATTTGGAGACTCCTACGGCTTCTGACACGGCGGCTTTTCGAGGATCTCCAGCCGCGTGAGAAGCCCGTTCTTCCAGACCAACTTGAAGTCGTGGTCGTCGGAGCTGCAGGTGCCTTTCGCACAGTGGCGCAGTGCGCCGAGAAAGTCGGGCAGGTCCGGAAGCTCGGCGCTCGCGCGCGCGACGAGGTCGGTCACCCGGTTCGTGTGCGGGTCGCCGTCGCCATCGGTGTCGACGTCGCTGTACGGATCGTAGGTCACGGTCACGAGCTCGAGCCCGCGCGCCGGCAGGTACGACGTGAACGGCGAGCGTTCGTCGGAGCGCGCCTCTTGTTCGTACGCGGTGGTCACGCACAGGCCGTGGGTCAGCTTGTCGGCTTGGGTCGCGACCGGCTTGAACGGCACGTACGCGTGCTCGCCATGGCGATCGAGGACGTGCGCCGCGGCGGCCGCGGTCTCGCAGCTCGGCGACTTCGTCGCGGTGATCAGCGCCTTCTGGAGATCCGGCGCGAGCTTGTCGTCATCGCCCGCGAGCTCCGCCATCGCCTGCGCACGGGTCTTCCAGTCGAGCTGCTCGTCCGCGAGCGCGCCGAGGAACACCGGCCGCTGGGTCGTCGCGGTCAGTGCCTCGAACGCGCCGTCGACGTGGAGCTTCGTCGCGGCCTCGACCTGATGCGCCTCGTCGAGCGAGCTCATCATCCCGTTGACGAGGTCGTGCTGGCCCGCCTTCCACGCGATCGCGATCAAGTCGAAGGTCAGCGCCGGATCCGCGCTCGCGAGTCGGATCGCATCGGCGACGAGTTGCGACTCCGGCGGCGGCAGCGCCGCGATCTGCTTCAGCGCATCTCTCAGCTGCGGCGCATCTTCGGCATCGAGCTGATCGATCGACCACAGTGCGAGCTCGCGGCGCAGGCACGGATCGGTGAACGTCGCATCGGGCTTCGTCGCTGCGACCTCGAGCGGTGCGTGACACGCCTGCGCCGGAGCGACGCACGCGAAGTTGCCACCTCGCAGCAGCGCGACCGCGAGCGCGAGCTGGATCGGGCTCGGCTGCGGAATCTCGTCGAGCCGCTGCTGCCAGTCATCGCCGGTCGGTGCGATCTGGTTCCACAGCGCGAGCGCTTCGGCATCGCTCGAGACCTTCACGCTGTTCCAGTCGATCGCGAGCAGCTTCGCGGGGGCTACGTGATTGAGATCCGGATCGTTCAAGTGGCCGCCCGCATCCGGAGTCACGACCACCGGCGCTGCGATCGGTGATTCGCGTGCGCTCCCGCCACACGCGATCAGCAAACACACGAGCAGCGGAGAGACTTCCGTCGCAACGGAACGTGGGGCATGCCGGTGCAGCGATCTCACACCTGAGTATAGTGCGCGGGACTTCATAGGAGAGTGGAACATGACGAAGCTAGGGAACCTCGTGATCGTGTCGACGTTGTCGGTGGCTGGCGCTGCGTTCGCCGGTGATGCTGCGAAGCCCGCGCCCGCTGCGCCCGCGAAGATGGAGATGCCGAAGCCGCCCGACCAGATCTCCGCGCGGGTCAAGGCGATGACCGGCACGTGGAAGTGCGATGGCACCGCGCCGGGCATGGACGGCAAGGACCAGAAGTTCTCGGGCACGATGTCGTCGAAGTCCGACCTCGACGGCTGGTGGGTTCACGACTCGTTCTCGGGAACCATGGGTGGCGGCATGAAGTTCAAGTTCGAGAGCTTCGCGACGTTCGACACGAGCTCGAAGAAGTGGCGCGACGTGTTCGTCGATAACTGGGGCGGTCAGATGATCGGCACCGCCGACGAGATGAAGGACGGCAAGATGGACACGACGTCCGACTCGCTCAGCATGATGGGCAAGGGGATGCAGAAGGATCACACCGACGCGTCCGAAATGAAGAAGGGCGTCCACATGTGGGGCGAGGGCTCGAAGGATGGCGGGAAGACGTGGGTCAAGTCATACGACATGATGTGCAAGAAGTAGTTGCACGCTAGCGAGCGCTCGCGAGGATCTCCTCGCACAGCGTCGCGTAGTCCATCCCGATCGACTTCGCGATCTTCGGTAACAGGCTAGTCGCGGTCATCCCCGGCAGGGTGTTGACCTCGAGGACGTAGGCCTCGCCGGCCGGTGTGACCCGGACGTCGGGCCGCGCGTGGCCGCTGCAGCCGAGCGCGCGATATGCGGCGAGCGCGTGGTGCTCGACGCGATCGATCACGTCGCGCGGCAGCTCGGGCGGCAGGAGGTACTTCGTATCGTTGCGCTTGTACTTCGCCTCGTAGTCGTAAAACTTCGCGGCGGGGCGCACCTCGACGGAACCGAGCACGCGATCGTCGAGGATGCCGACGAACACCTCGGTGCCGGCGATGTAGTCCTCGATGATCACCGGGCCGTGATGCTGGCGCGCCGATGCGAGCGCGGCAGGCAGCTCTGCGAGATCCTCGACGATCGAGACGCCGACCGAGCTGCCCTCGTTCGCGGGCTTGACGACGAACGGCACCGGGAATCCCGCGAGCTTCGCGACATCGTCCGCTGCGGGCTCGTGCGACAGCAGCGTCCAGCGCGGCGTCGGCACGTCGCTCGATTCGAAGATCCGCTTCGAGATCACTTTATCCATCGCGAGCGCGCTCGCGAGGATCCCGCTGCCGGTGCAGGCGATCTGCATGCACGTGCACAGGCCCTGGATCGCACCGTCCTCGCCGTACGTGCCGTGCAGTGCATTCCACACCGCGGCGACGTTCGCCTCCTCGAGCATGTGCGCGAGGCTGGTGCCGGGCTTCCAGTCGATGCCGACGACATCCCACTTGTTGTCTTGCAGCGCCTTCAACACGCCCGCGCCGGTGTTCAACGAGACCTCGCGTTCGGCGGACAGACCGCCCATCACCACCGCGATGCGTTTTCCGGCGAACCGATGCATGCGCGAAACTATCGCACGAGGATCGGCTCGGGCACGAGCGTGACGCCGAACGTCGCCTCGACGCCGGCGATGATCTCGTCGGCGAATGCGAACAGCTCCGCCGCGGTCGCGCCGCCGCGGTTGACGAGCGCGAGTGCGTGCTTGTGCGAGATGCCGACGTGGCCGCGCGTCGTGCCCTTCGCGAATCCGGCGCGCTCGATCAGCCACGCCGCGGCGAGCTTCACGCGGCCATCTGCTTGAAGCCAGTGCGGGGCCGTCGCGATCCGCGCGGCGACGTCCGGCGCGACGATCGGATTCGTGAAGAACGATCCGGCGCTGCGCGATTCCGGATCGCTCGGATCGACGACCATGCCCTTGCCGCGGCGCAACGCGATCACGGTGTCGCGCACGCGTTGCAGCGGCGCCGTGCCGCCTTCGGCAATGCCGAGCGCCTTCGCGAGCTCCGCGTACTTGATCGGCATCGACTCGGTCCGGCGCGGCAGCTCGAACCGGACCTCGCAGATGATCCAGCGGTCACTGCCCTTGAAGGCGCTCGAGCGATACGCGAAACCGCACTCGGCCGCGTCGAGCTTGACGAGCTCGCCGCGCTTGCGATCCCACGCGCGCACGAACGCGATCGTGTCGGCGACTTCCTGACCGTACGCGCCGACGTTCTGCATCGGCGTCGCGCCGACGAGCCCGGGGATCCCCGACAAGCACTCGAGCCCCGCGAGCCCTTCGCCGATCATCTGCGCGACGAAGTCGTCCCACACGACGCCCGCGAACGCCGAGACGATCGCGCGATCCTCGAACAGGCCGATCCGGGTGACCGCGCGATTCGCCGGCTGGATCACGAGGCCGGGAAAGCCCGCATCGTCGATCACCACGTTCGAGCCGCCGCCGAGCACGAGGATCGGCTCCGCGGTCTCGAGCAAGCCCTGCAAGTCGCGGACGGTCTCGAACGTCGCGAACCGCTTCGCCGGGCCGCCGACGCCGAGCGTCGTGAGCGGCGCTAAGGGAACGTCAGCGCGCAACGGTCGCCGACGACTCTTGAACGCGGACGAGGTTCTTCTTCGTCGCCGGGCCGAGCCGCTTCTCGAGCAGCGCGATCACGTCGTTGCACGCGAGCTGGATGTTGCCGGCGCCGAGCGTGATCACGAGGTCACCGGTCTTCGCCTGTTGGTCGAGCCACCCGGCGAGATCCTCGCGGCGCGCGATGTACGTGATGTCGGGGTGCCCGGCTTCCTTCGCGAGCCGGACGAGCTGCTCGCTCGAGATGCCTTCGATCGGCTTCTCGCCGGCGGCGAAGATGTCGCAGATCACGACCTTGTCGGCATCGTGGAACGCGCGAGGGAACTCTTCCCACTGATCGCGCGTGCGCGTGAACCGGTGCGGCTGGAACGCGGCGACGATCCGCCGCCCACCGAAGCTCGCCTTCGCACCCGCGAGCGTCGCGCGAACCTCTGCCGGGTGATGGCCAAAATCGTCGACGATCGTGATCCCACCGACCTCGCCGCGGACCGTGAACCGGCGCGCGACGCCTTCGAAGTGCGCGAGCGCCTTCACGTAGGTCTCGAACGGAATCTGCAGGAAGTCCGCGATCGCGAGCACGCCGAGCGCGTTCAGCACGTTGTGCTCGCCCGGCATCGGCAGCACGACCTCGCCGAGCTCGTCGGCCTTGCGCCACGCGACGAACCGGGTCGTCAGGCCGTCGGGCCGAATGTTGCGCGCGCGATACGTCGCCTGCGAGCTGATCCCGAACGTGACGTGGCGCTTCGAAATGTTCGGCAGGATCGCCTGGACGCCCGGGTTGTCGCCGCACAGCGCCGACAGCCCGTAGAACGGGACGCGGTTGCAGAAGTCGGTGAACGCCTTCTTGACGTTGTCGAACGTGCCGTAGTGATCGAGGTGCTCGGCGTCGACGTTCGTGACGATCGCGAGCGTCGGGGTCAGCGTCAGGAACGAGCCATCGCTCTCGTCGGCCTCGGCGACCAGGTAATCGCTCTTGCCCCAGCGCGCGTTCGCGAGGCCGAGCGAGTTGACGCGGCCGCCGATCACCGCGGTCGGATCGAGGCCGGCCGCCATTAGCACCGTGTGCATCATCGTCGTCGAGGTCGTCTTGCCGTGCGCGCCGGCGACCGCGATGCCGTACTTCATCCGCATCAGCTCGCCGAGCATCTCGGCGCGCGGGATCACAGGAATCTGCCGCGCGCGCGCCGCTTCGACCTCGGGGTTGTAGCCCTTGATCGCGCTCGACACGACGACCACGTCCGCGGTCTCGAGGTTATCGGCGCGGTGGCCCTGCTTGATCGTGCAGCCGATCTTCGCGAGGTGCCGCGTGATCTCGGTGTCGTTCATGTCCGACCCCGAGACCCGGTAGCCCATGTTCGCCAGGACCTCGGCGATCCCGCACATGCCCATGCCGCCGATCCCTACGAAATGAATGTGAGTATCTGACTTGCGGAACATAGCGTTGATCGAACGCGTAGATACCACGATGTATGCGCTCGGCGGGACCCGACATTTCCTCGTGCTAGGGCTCGTAATTGCTGCGCTTGCGGGCTGCCAGAGCCACGCCACCCCCGGCGAGTGCAAGGCGCGAGCGGACGAGGTCGCGCGGTACATCGCAACGCTGGATCGCTCGCCGCGCCTGGTCGACGACAACACGTGGGCGACGCTCCACCTCGTCGAGCGCGCCGATGGCGCGACGCCCGAGTCTCCCAATCCCGCGCTCGTGATCGAGGCCGATCATTACGTCTACGCGGGCGAGTCGATCGCGAACGCGGACGAGCTCGGCCTCGCGCTCCACAACGCGTTGATGGTGACGAGGCGACCGGTGCTCGGGCTCGCGATCGATCGCGGTGCGAGCTGGGAGCGGATCGTCGCGGCCTTCGAGCGTGCCGAGCGCGAAGGCTTCGCGGAGGTCGAGCTGTACTACGCCGCGCCGGAGAACCCGCCGTCTGCACCGTCGACGCTCGAGACCTCGCACTGCGATCTGCTCGCGCAGGCGCTCGATCGCAAGAACGCGCGTGCGATCCCACCGGCGTTCGAGGCGTGCAACTGCCGCGTGGATTTTGCCGCGCTCGAGGTCAGCGCGTGGGCCGTGCTCGCGAACCACCATCCGATCCGCGCGGTGCGGATCGAGCTCGATCGCGCGGGCACGATCCAGGCGCACCCCGCGAAGGCGACATGGTCCGAGATCGCGATGACGCTGCAACCCGCCACCGGTTGGTTGACGGCCCGCTGACGCGAATCGTCGAGCGTTCGACACGTGGCAACGCGATCTCGCGCGATTGGGCCGCGGCGCATCGGTTGCACAACGTCGCCGCGTGCTGCGAACGACGTTTGCCATCTCGATCCTGATCGCCGGCTGCGTGATGCCACACCATCGCGGCATCGCGACCGTCGCGAACGGATATCTGTTCGCGGGTGGCGTCGCGATGGGTGCGCTGGTCTCGTCCGACGCAAGGGGCCCCTACGCGTGGAAGGACCTCGATCGCGCGGCGGGAGATCTCGCGGCAGGCATGATGCTGCTGGCGCTGACCGGCGAGCTCCTGACGGTCGCGCTTCACCGCGACGCCCCCCAGAAAAACTCTGGCACACGCGAGCCCTTGGCGAGGGCCCGCGAAGGTGCGACACCACCGGAGTGACGCGCGACGAGGTGGCCGTTCAGATGCTCGACGCGAGCCCGAACGCGTACGTCCTCGTCGATCGCGACCTCCGCGTCGTCGACGCGAATCGCGCCTACTACAAGCTCACCGGCAGTACGCCGGAGGCGCTGCGCGGGTCGATCCTGATCGCGGCGTTCCCGAACGACGCGAACGATCCGAACGACGCGCCTCGCCGGATGCTGCGCGAGTCGCTGCTCCAGGTGGTCGCGACCGGCGAGCCGGATCATCTCGCGTACATCCCGTACCGCGTGCCGCGCGCGCCGGGCGAGCCGCCCGAGCTTCGCGTGTGGAGCGCGACGCACACGCCGATCCTCGACGCAGCCGGCGCGACCCAGTACGTCCTCCAGCACACGCAAGAGGTCGAGGGGACGCGCGATCCGGCGGTGGTCGAGCGCACGCGACTCGTCGCATCGGCGCTCGAAGATCGTGCGCGGGGCCTGCGCTCGCTGTTCGAGCAGACGCCCGGGTTCACCGCATTTCTTCGCGGCCCGACCCACATCTTCGAGCTCGCGAACGCGGGTTACATCCAGCTCGTCGGTGGCCGTGACGTCGTCGGCCGCAGTCTCGCGGAGGCGCTGCCCGAGGTCGTGCCGCAGGGCTACGTCACTCTGCTCGATCGCGTGTACGAGACCGGCGAGCCGTTCGTCGGCCGCGACGTGCGGGTCGAGCTGCTCGACAAGCTCGGCGAGACCCACATCGCCTATCTCGACTTCGTCTATCAGCCGATCCACCGCGCGGAGGGTGGACCGCCGGTCGGGATCCTGGTCCAGGGCCACGACATCACCGAGCAACGGCTCGCGCTGCAGCGCCAGGCGTTCATCACGCGCGCGACCGAGGTGCTATCGACGGCGAGCGACCTCGAGGCCGCGCTCGCGGAGGTCGCACAGGCCGCGGTGGTAGACCTGGCCGATTTTGCGATCTTCGACCTGTTCGATGGCGATGGTGGTGGCCGCAGGCTCGCCATCGCGCACGCGGATCCCGCTGCAGCAGGCGTCGCGCGCGAGATGACGAAGTTTCCGCTCCCCGGCAACATCCCCACCGATCACCCGTTCAATCACAACCGCGGCGCGGTGGTCCTCGGGCGAACGACTCCCGAGCTGATCGACCAGTCGGCGCGCAGTCGCGAGCACGCGGCCGCGCTCCACGCCGCGAACCTCGACAGCTTCGCGCTCGTGCCGCTGTGGCACCGCGGCCGGCTGTTCGGCCTGTTCTCGGTCCACACCGCGCGCAGCGGGCGCACGTTCGACGACCGGATCATTCCGGTGATGACCGAGCTCGGTCGGATCGCGTCGACCGCGCTCGAGAATATGCGGCTCGGCAAGGAGCGAGAGGCGCTGCTCGCGAGCGAGCAAGAAGCGCGCGAGCATGCAGAAGCGGCGAGCCGTGCGAAGGACGAGTTCATCGCACTGCTCGGCCACGAGCTGCGCAATCCGCTGTCGCCGATCCTATCGGCGGTCGAGCTGTTGCGCGCGCGCGGCACCGCCGTGCGCGAGACCGAGGTGATCGAGCGCCAGGCGCGGCACCTCATCCGCCTCGTCGACGATCTGCTCGACGTCTCGCGGATCGTCCACGGCAAGATCGAGCTGCGCCGCGATCGGATCGTGCTCGCGGATGCGATCGCGAAAGGCATCGAGATCGCGAACCCGCAGGTCGTCGCGAAGTCGCACGAGCTGACCGTCGAGATGACGCACGACCTCGCGGTGATCGGCGACGAGGTTCGGTTGGCGCAGGTGATCGCGAACTTGCTCACGAACGCCGTGCGCTACACGCCGCCGCGCGGCCGGATCGCGATCACCACCGAGCGCGACGGTGACCGAGCGGTGATCCGCGTGTGCGACAACGGGATCGGGATCGCGGCCGAGGTCCTGCCGCGGATCTTCGACATGTTCGTGCAAGCGCCGCAGGCCTCCGATCGCGCGACCGGCGGGCTCGGCATCGGGCTCACGCTCGTCCGCAAGATCGTCGAGCTTCACGGCGGCACCGTCACTGCTGCGAGCGCGGGCATCGAGCGCGGCACCGAGGTCACGATCCGGCTTCCGCTCGCCGGCGCCTCGGCTGCGACGACCACGCGGCGTGCCCGCTCGGCGCTGCGCGACGCGCTCCGCGTGCTGATCGTCGACGACAATATCGATGCGGCCGAGATGCTCGGCGAGCTCCTGACCGCGCGCGGCCACCAGGTCGACGTCGTTCACGATGGCGAGCAGGCGCTCGGTAAGCTGGAGACCGCTGCGTTCGACACCGCCGTCATCGATATCGGGCTACCGCGGATGGATGGCTACGAGCTCGCGCGCACGATCCGCGAACGCGCGTCCGCACAGGTCAAGCGCTTGGTAGCGCTCACCGGCTACGGCACGACCGAGGATCGCGCGCGCAGCAAGGCCGCCGGGTTCGATGTCCACCTCTCGAAGCCGGTCGACACCGCGACGCTGCTCGACGTGATCGAACGCTCAGGCTGAGGTCGCCCAGTCGATCACGGCGGCGGCAGCGGCGGGCTTCGCGAGCGTCTTCATCGCGGCGCCCATCGCGGCGCGCTTCGCCGGATCGGCGAGCAGCGGGCGCAGCGCGTCGACCAGCTTGTCGGCGGTCAGCTCGGCCTGGCGGAACACGAGCGCGGCGCCCTTGTCGGCCATCTCCTGCGCGTTCAGCTCCTGGTGATTGTCGGCGGCGAACGGGTACGGGATGAACACGGCCGGCTTGCCCGCGATCGCGAGCTCGGCGACGGTCGTCGCACCTGCGCGGCCGATCACGAGGTCCGCCGCGAGGTAGGTCGCCGCCATGTCTTTGATGAACGCGCGGCAGTCCGCGGCGACGCCGGCTTCGCGATAGCGCGCCGCGGTCGCGTCCAGATCCTTCTCGCCGGTCTGGTGCGTGATCGCGAGGTCGTGATCCTTCGCGAGCGTGATCAGCGCCTGCGCCGCGAGCTCGTTGACCGCGACCGCACCGAGCGAGCCGCCGCTGACGAGCACGTGGATCTTGTTGTCGTGTGCCACCGTCGGCGCCGTGAGCTTCGCGACGAGATCGCGGCGCACCGGATTGCCGGCCATCACGATCTTCGCGGGCTTGAAGAATTTGCGAGAGGTCTCGAACGACAGGAACACCCGGCGAGCGAGCTTGCCGAGGATCTTGTTCGTGAGCCCCGGGATCGAGTTCTGCTCGCAGATCGCGGTCGGGATGCCGCGCAGCTTCGCGGCGAGAACCACAGGCCCCGACGCGTAACCGCCGACGCCGATCACCGCATCGGGCTCGAGGCGCTTCAACAGGGCACGCGCCTGCCACCACGCGCGCGGCAGCCGGAACAGGCCCTTGATCGCGCCCTTGATCCCGACGGTCTTGAGGCCGCTGACCTCGATCAGCTCGAGCGGCCAGCCGAGCTCGGGCAGCACGCGCGCTTCGATCCCCCGCGCGGTACCGACGAACGTGATCTCGGCGCTGCCTTCGCGCGCGCGCAGTTCCTCGGCGATCGCGACGCCGGGGAATAAGTGCCCGCCCGTCCCACCACCTGCAATGACGAGCTTCATCTCCGGCATCATCATGCCGCAACAACGCGTACCCGGACGCGTTTCTTCCGCACCGGTTCACGTTGTTTGAGCTCGCGGTCCGCGGCGCGTTTCTCTGGTCGGCGGCCGACGTTCAAGAGCAGGCCGACGAGGAACATCGTGATCACGAGCGAGCTGCCGCCGTAGCTGACGAGCGGGAGCGTGATGCCTTTGTTCGGGACGACGCCGAGCACGACGCCGATGTTGAACAGCGCCTGGACGCCGAACATCAGCGTGATCCCGAATGCGAGGTAGCCGCCGAACACGTCGCGCGCACCGAGCGCCGCGCGCACGCCGCGCCACAGCACGACCGCGAACAGCGCGAGCACGACCGCGATACCGATCCAACCCATCTCCTCGCCGAGCGGCGCGAGGATGAAGTCGCTGTGCGCCTCGGGCATGTAGCCGAGCGACTGGTGGCCGCCGCCGAGCCCTGCGCCGCTCATCCCGCCCGAACCGAGCGCGAGCAGCGCCTGGACGCCCTGGTAGCCCTCTTTGTGCGCGAACGCTTCGGGATTGAAGTACGCGAGGAACCGCTGCAACCGCCACGGCGTGCCGACGACGAGGTGATACGCGACCGGTGCCGCACCGAGCACGGCGAGCGAGATGTACGAGACCCGCGCGCCGGCCATGAACAGCATGCCGAGCGTCGTCGCGCCGAGGACGATCGACGAGCCGAGGTCGGGCTGCTTGAGCAGCAGCACCATCATCATCCCGCACACCACGAGGTGCGGCACGAACCCGATCGTGAACGTCTTGACCTGATCGGCTTTGCGGCCGAGCGAGCAGGCGAGATACGTGACGAGCGCGAGCTTCGCGATCTCGACCGGCTGGAACGTCAGTGGCCCGAGCGGGATCCAGCGCTTCGCGCCGTTCTTCGAGTGCATCGCGAGCGCGACGCCGAGCAGGAACAGCGAGCCCGCGAGCAGCGGGTACGTCCAGTTCTTGAGCCGGCGGTAATCCATGCCGGCGCCGATCCACATCGCCAGGCCGCCGCACGCGACGTAGCCGATCTGGCGCTCCAAGAAGTGCATCGAGTCGCCGTAGTGGGTCAGCGAATCCGCCGCGGTCGACGAGTAGATCTCGATCGTGCCGAGCCCGAGCAGGCCGAACACCGCCGCGAGCAACCACAGATCGTACGGCCGCTCCGGCAGCGATGCGCTCGGGTGCTGGACCGCGACGAGCTGTGCAGCCGCCGGCAGGCCCGGTTCGGAGCTCGCGCGACGGAGTTTGATCGCGCGTACGCGGTCGACAAGGCGCGACAAGACGCTCATCCGGCTTCCCCCGAATTTCGCGGGCGCGCGGCTCGTGGGCCAGTTTTTACTTCGCTCTGAACCAGGTCTGGCCGTCGATCTTCGCGCGGTCCGCGCACGGGTCCGAAACCTTCGTGAACCGCATGCCGACCTTCGACAGGACGACCTTGTACGTGCCGACCTCGTTCGGCTTGCACATCTCGCCCTGGGTGTAGGTCAGCGTGAGCGAATCGCCGTCGAGCTTGTACTGGCCGACCGCCAGGTTCTTGCGGTCGAGGTCGGCCTTGTCGTGCGCGACCGTCACGGTGCCGTCGCCCTGGAATCGCGCGATCGTGGTGCCGTCGGGTGGGTGGCGCTCGAACGAGCCGACGATCAGCTCGTTGTTCGGCCGCTTCGTCACTGCCTCGTGAGAGCCGCCGCCGCACGCCGCGCAAAGAATGAGAGGGAGCCAGCGCATGCGACAATCATATCGCGACAAGCTGGCTAGGCAGATCGGCTAGGCATCCGAGCATGAGCGCGACTCGTGATCGAGTCTCGCTCGCGATGGTGGGTCCGGTGTCGGCACGGAGCGTGCTGTGTCTCGGCGCGCATGTCGGGTTGGGAGGGAAGTCCAGTGGAGCCACTCACGCAACGGGAGAGCGAGATCGTCCGGTCTCTCGCGTCAGGCCGAACGGCGGCGGAGATTGCGGACGTGCTCGCGGTGTCTTGCCACACGGTGAAGACGCACATTCGCAACGTCTACCTCAAGCTGGGAATCTCGAATCGCATCGAGCTGATGATGCTGCTGGCGTCTCGTTCATTCGAGGTATTCGGGCGTCACGGGAAACCAGAGTAGAAGGCTGTGCCTCGGATGAACCGGCGAAACACGGCTCGCGGTCTGTGTCTGGTGGTCGGCATGGTGGCGTGCGTCTGGTTTCTCGATCGCCACGAGCCCCGCACATCGCATCGGATCGAGTCGACCACGTCGCCGTCGCAGGCCGCTCGAGTGCGATCCCCAGCGAATCACATCGAGCTGCTCGAAGAGCCCACGGTGGACGACACGGCGACACCCGCTTGGGCATCGGCCTCCGAGCGTTTTGTCGTCGTCTCGCCCGCGTGCGGCTACTTCCCGCGGTACCTCTCGCTCCCCGAACGGGCGCGGATCCCGATCGCCGACCAGGACGCAGCGCGCGACATTCTCGAGGAGCTGCGCGAGACGGTGGCGCAGAGATTTCCTCGTCCGGACGGCGCCGATGACGAGGTGCTTCGTTCGGGCGCGATGGCTGCGATCTCGGCGCGATGGCAGCAGCGCGACGCCACCGCAAGACAGAAGACGCTCGCTGCGCTGCGCGACCCATCGGTGCGCGACGATCTCGCCGACGATCTGCGATGGCTGCAGCAGCGCAACGACGACACGTACAAGCTGCTCGAAGCGCTGCTGGCTCCGTCGATGAGCCGGTCGGCATTCTCGGAGCTCTGGCAGGACGATCTCGCGTGGTGCGAAGCGATCCTGCCCGCGGAGGGAGGGTGAGGGATGGAAAAGCTGACCGCAAGGCAACACGAAGTGTGCGCGCTGCTGCTCTCGGGCTTCTCGGCAAGAGAGGTCGCCGAAGAGATCCAGATCTCTTACAACACGGCGCGCGCGCATATCCGCGACATCTACACGCGCTTGAACGTGTCGAGCCGAGTCGAGCTGTGGAACGCGACGCGGACTAGTTCAGGCGCGGTATGTTCGGTATCGACCTGTCGAGATACCTGATGTTTCACCGGGCAATTTCGCCCGAGCGAAACTTGGAGTGTCTCGATGAAATCGTTTCTGATCACGTGCGCAGTACTCGTTGGGCTCGGCACCGCGGCCGAAGCAAGCTCCTCTTGGCAGATCAATGCGTCGTCGTGCGTGCAAGACGCCTCGACGATCCAGGCCGGCCTGGCGTTGAACGTCAACGGCCACGTCACGTTCATGTCGGGCAAGTACGGCGACCTCGTCCTGTACTGCCCGATCCCGTACAACCTCGGCTTCTCGCCGACGGTGATGAGCTTGGTGTACACGACGAACGCCAACACTCAGACCGACTTTATCGAGACGCAGTACGTGAAGATGAACCTGACCACCACGAGCAACGTCGGCAACATTGGAACCGACGCGCTCTTCTTCAACACGCTGGAGCCGAGCACCCCTGCGTGGCAGTCGACATCGATCACGACGACCTACATCCCGAACAACTACGCGTACTGGGTTCGTATCGATCTGGTGCGTAGCTCCCCGACGTCGAGCGTGCCCGCTGTCTACGCCGTGCGTCTCAACAACTAGCGGCTACAGATCGAGCCGCTTCGCGCCGACGGCCGAGACGGCCTCGCGGAACACCCGGCCGCGATGGCCGAAATTCTGGAACATGTCGTAGCTCGCACATGCGGGCGACAGCACGACTGCGTCGCCAGCGGTCGCGAGCTCGGTCGCCCGGCGCACGGCATCGTGCATGTCGGTCGCGTCGATCAATGGATAAGCCACACCGTGGTGCTCTGCCGCGGCGCGGATCAGCGGCGCAGCCTTGCCGATCAGCACCATGCCTTTGCACGTGCCTGCGAGCGCGCGGAGCATCGGCTCGTACGAGCCGCCCTTGTCGACGCCGCCGGCGATCAGCACGAGCGGGCGGGGGAAGCCGTTCACCGACGCCGCGACCGACGCGACGTTCGTGCCCTTGCTGTCGTCGTAGTAGTAGATGTTGTCCTTATCGCCGACCAGCTCCATCCGGTGGGGCAGGGGGCGATAGCCGCGCGCGCCAGCGCGGACGTCGTCGACCGACACGCCGACCGAGCGCGCCGCGAGGTACGCGCACATCGCGTTCTCCATGTTGTGGTTGCCCACGATCACGAGATCCTCGACGGGATATTGCTCGCCGAGGTGCGGCGGTCGCATCAGGATGATCTGCTTGCGATCGCGCGACAGATACGCGCCGCGCGTGGTCGTCGCGTCGAGGCGCGAGTCGAACGCGTACAGGTGCGACGGGATGTTCTGGGCTTCGCGCATCACCCACTCGTCGGCCGCGTTGCCGATCGCGATGTCGTCGGTGCGCTGGAAGTCCCAGATCCGCCCCTTCATCTCGGCGTACTTCTCCATCGTGCCGAACCGATCGAGGTGGTCCTCGGTGATGTTCGTGAGCACGCCGACATGCGCGCGGAACCGCTCGCAGTTCTCGAGCATGAACGCGGCGACCTCGACGACGATCAGGCCGCCGGCGCTGTTCGCCGGGTGATCGATCGCGGAGATCATCGGCATGTTGCCGAGGTTGCCGCCGGTGAACGTCGGCTTGCCGGAAGCGGCGCACAAGGCGCCGGTAAGCGCGGTCGTCGTCGACTTGCCGTTCGTGCCGGTGATCGCGATGACCTGCGCGTGAGGATGGAGGAACCGATACGCGAGCTCGATCTCGGCGATCACTTCGACGCCGGCTTTGCGCGCCGCGATCATCTCCGGCAGCGTCGGCACGCCGGGCGACATCACGACGAGGTCGGCGCTCGTGAACGTGGCGGTGTCGTGGCCGCCGAGCTGCCAGGTCACCGGCACGCCGTCGAGCAGCTTGATCTGGTCGGCGAGCTTCTCGGCCGGATTCTTGTCGGTGACGATCACGCGCGCGCCGCGCGATGCACAGAACTTCGCGACCGCGACGCCGGTCAGCGCGAGGCCCACGACGACGACGGTCTTGTCTTGGAGCTCCATGACTACCTCAACTTCAGCGTGCCGAGCGCGAGCAACGCGAGCAGCGCGGAGACCAGCCAGAACCGCACGATGATCTTCGGCTCGTCCCAGCCCTTCTTCTCGTAGTGATGATGGATCGGTGCCATCGCGAACACGCGGTGGCCGACGACCTTGCCGTTCTCGACCCGCTTCGTCGCCTTGAACACGAGCCGCTGGATCACGACGCTGAGCGTTTCGACGACGAACAACCCGCCGACGATCAGCAGGACGAGCTCGTTCTTGGTCAGCACGGCGAGCATGCCGATCGCGCCGCCGAGCGACAGCGCACCGACGTCGCCCATGAACACCTGCGCGGGATACGTGTTGTACCAGAGGAAGCCGATGCCGGTTCCGAACAGCGCGGCGCAGAACACCGCGAGCTCCTCGACGCCGTTGATGTGCGCGACGTGGAGGTAGTCGGCGATCGTCACTTCTTTCGCACCGACGACGATCGTCGCGGTCGTACCCGCGATGTACGCGAACACGAGGAACGTGCCCGCGTTCATGATCGAGGGACCGATCGCGAGCCCATCGAGCCCGTCCGTGAAGTTCACCGCGTTCGCCGCGCCGACGACGACGACCGCGCCGACGATCACGTAGAGCCACGCCGGCAGCTCGAGGACGTGCTGGCGGAAGTCGGTGAATGGCAGCTGGAACTGGAGCCGAACATCCGGCGACATCGTGTTCGAGTAAAAGAGATATGCCATCGCGCCGCCAGCGATCGCGAACTCGAGGCCGAGCCGGATCCAGCCCGACAGGCCATCCTTGTTGCGCTTCGCGAGCTTGAGGTAGTCGTCGGCGAAGCCGATCGCGCCGAACGCGACGGTGACGGTCAGCGCGAGCCACACGAACTGGTTGCGGAGGTCGCACCACAGGAGCGTCGACACCGCGAGGCAGAACAGGATCAGCGAGCCGCCCATCGTCGGCGTGCCGGCCTTCTTCTTGTGGGTCACGGGCCCGTCGGTCCGGATCGTCTCGCCGATCTGGCGCGCCTTCAGCTTCTCGATGAACCACGGGCCGAGGATGAACGACAGGAGCAGCGACGTGATCGCGGCGGCGAGGATGCGCGACGACGTGTAGCCGAACACGCGCATCCAGCGGACGTGATCGCCGAGGCTGCCGAAGAACAGGTGGAACAGCATTAGAGCGTTTGCTCCTTCATCGCTTCGAGCACGCGCTCGAGCCGCATCCCGCGCGAGGCCTTGAGGAGGATCCACCCGCCCGACTCGGTCTTCGCGAGTGCGCGCTCCGCGGCGTGACTCGGATCTTTCGCGAGCTCACCGCCGAACCGGGTCGCGAGCTCGCCGAGCCCGATCACCTTGATGCCGAGCTGCTTCGCGAGCGCGCCGATCTCGTCGTGCGCCTTCGGCGCGTGATCGCCGAGCTCGAGCATGTCGCCGAGCACCGCGATCGCGGGGACACCGTGTGCGCGTTCGGCGAGCGTGCGCAGCGCGGCCGCCATCGATGCGGGGTTCGCGTTGTAGCAATCGACGATCACCTTGCGGCCACCGACCTCGACGATCTCGCCGCGCATCGCCGGAGGACGCGCACGCGCGAGGCCTGCGAGCGCCTGATCGATCGAAGCGCCGGCGGCATGCGCCGCAGCGAGTGCAGCGCACGCATCGATCGCCGCGTGCTTGCCGACGAGCCCGAGCACGAGCTGCTTGCGCTCGCCGAAGACGTCGAGCTGCGCGATCCCACCGGCATCGCTCGGCGCGTATTCGACGAGCCGGATGTCGGCGGCATCGATATCGCCGAACGTGACATGGCGCGCGTGCGGCTGATACTCGCGCGCCCACTTCTCGAGCCGCGGATCTTCGGCGGGCCGCACGACGGTGCCGCCGCTCTTCAGGCCGAGCCAGATCTCCGACTTCGCCTTCGCGATGTTGTCGGTGGTGCCGAGCAGCTCGATGTGCGCGGTGCCGGCGTTGATCACGACCGCGACATCGGGCTCCGCGAGCTTGGTCAGGTATTCGATCTGACCGAGGCCGCGCATGCCCATCTCGACGACGCCGTACTGGTGAAAGTGGCGAAGCGCGAGCAGCGTGAGCGGCACGCCGGTCTCGTTGTTGAGCGAGCCCTCGGCGGCGAGCGTCGTGCCGGCGAGCTCGAGTGCGGCGCGGGTGAGCTCCTTCGTCGTCGTCTTGCCGGCCGAGCCGGTGATGCCGATGATCGTCTTCGCCCACGCGCGGCGATGTGCCTTCGCGATCTTGCCGATGCCGATCCGGGTGTCCTCGACCTCGATCGATGGTGAGCCCGCGGCCCATTGCCGGCCCTGGTGATCGACCATCACCGCGGCGGCGCCGGCCTTGATCGCATCGCGGGTGAAGCGGTGACCGTCGAGCTTCTCGCCGCGAATCGCGACGTACAGCGCACCGGGCGCAGCGTGACGCGAGTCGATCACGACCCGATCGATCGCGACGTTGCCATCGCCCGCGAGCTCGCCACCCGCATCGCGCGCGAGCCCGACGAGCATGCGAACCTCGCGCTCGGCGATCGCGGCCGCGGCTTCCTCGCGGTCGTCGAAGTGATTCTTGGTCTTGCCGATGATCTGGTAGTCCTCGTGGCCCTTGCCGGCGATCACGACGACGTCGCCCGGCGTCGCCTCGGCGATCGCGGCGCGGATCGCGACCCGGCGGTCCGGATCGACGAAGAACGGCTTCGGCACCGCCGGCAGGATCATCGCGATGATCGCGCGCGGATCTTCGGTCCGCGGGTTATCGCTCGTCACGATCGCGAGATCGGCGAGCTCCGCGACAGCCGCGCCCATCTTCGGACGCTTCGTCGGATCGCGATCGCCGCCGCAGCCGAACACGCAGATCAACCGGCGCGCGGTCAGTGGACGCAATGCCTGGAGCACGTTGCGCAGCGCATCCGGCGTGTGCGCGTAGTCGACGAACACGTCGAGGTTCGCGGTGTTGCCGACGCGCTGGACGCGCCCCGGCGGTGCGGTCTCGAGGAGGCCCGCCGCGATCGCCTCGTGTGGCAACTCGAGCGCCTCGGCGATGCCGACCGCGAGTGCGAGGTTCTGGACGTTGTACGCGCCGATCAGGGGGTGCGAGACGATCTTCAACTCGCCGCGCGGCGTCGCGAACGTCGCCTCGATGCCCTTCACCGTCGACGACGCAGCGACGACGCGGAGGTTCGCCGAGCTGCCCGGATCGGTCGACACCGCGATCACGCGCTCGCCGCGCGACGCAGCGCCCATCTGCTCGCCGACCGGATCGTCGACGTTGACCACCGCGGTGCCCGTCGCCGTCAGATACGACGAGAACAGCAGCTCCTTCGCCTTCTGGTATTCGGCCATCGAGCCGTGAACGTCGAGGTGATCCTGCGTGAGGTTCGAGAACGCGGCGACCGCGTACTCGAGCCCGACGATCCGGTTCAGCGTGAGCGCCGACGACGTCACCTCCATCACGACATGCGTGACGCCGCCCGCCTTCATCTCGGCGAGCGCGCCGTGGAGGATCTCCGGCGTCGGGGTCGTGTAGTTCGCGGGCAGCACGGTGGTGCCGAACCGCATCTCGACGGTGCCGATCACGCCGACGTTCTTGCCGGCCGCGCGCAGGATCGCTTCGACCAGGTACGTCGTGGTCGTCTTGCCGTTCGTGCCGGTGACGCCGATCAGCGTCATCCCCTTCGCGGGATCACCGAACGACCGCGCGACGACCAAGCCGAGCGTCTTCGCGGTCGAAGGCACGACCACGATCACCGGCGGATTCGCGGATCGCTTCAACCGCGCCGTCATCGCCTCGACCTCGCGCTCGACGATCACCGCCGCCGCACCGCGCTCGACCGCCGCTTCGACGAACGAGTGACCGTCGCTGGTCAGGCCCTTCACCGCGACGAACACGTCGCCGGGCCCGATCTGGCGCGAGTCCTCGTGGACCGCGCGAACTTCGACGTCTCCATCGCCGATCAGGCGAGCGCCGGGGAGCACTTCGATGAGCTGGCGCAACTTCATGCCGATAGAACGCGCAGCCTCCCCGATTTCGTGCATGTCCGCAAGCTAGTGCACGCCGCGTGTCTCGTCGGAAAATCGCAGCGTAAGTTTGGTGAAGCTGCTTGCAGGACCCGCCGGCGGATCCTGAGCGATCACGCGGCCCGTGCCGATCGTCTCGACGGGAATATGTAGCTCGCGCGCGCGATCGAGAGCTTTCCCGACGCCCATCCCGTTGAAGTCGGGGACGGTCACGCTCGCGACCGCGGGCTCGTCCGCATCGAGCTCGGGTGCGGCAGGCGCCGCCGGAACGACGACCGGCTTCTTCACCGGCTTCGCGACGGCTTGCCCCGGCACGACCGGCGGCGGCGGCGGCGCGACGCCCGGCACGCCGAGGTAGCGCAGGCCCTCGCTCGCGATCCGCGCGAACACCGGACCCGCGACCGAGCCGCCGTAGTGGTCCGCGCCGGTCGGATCGTCGATCTGGACGACGACCGCGAGCCGCGGATGATCCGCAGGTGCGAGCCCGGCGAACGAGCTCATGTAGTGATCGTGGTTGCCGTACGAGTGGGTGACCGGATCGAACTTGTACGCCGTACCGGTCTTGCCCGCGCACTTGAAGCCGACGACCTCGAGTCCCTTCGCGGTGCCGCCGCCCTTGCCGTTGACGTCCTTGTCGAACACGGCCTCGAGCATCTTCATCATCTTGTGCGCGGTCGCTTCCGACACCGCGCGATGTTCTGCACCTTCACCGCGGTACGTGACGTTGCCGTCGACGTCGGTGACCTGATCGACGATCCGCGGCTCCTCGTACATGCCGCCGTTGCCGATCGTCGCGATCGCGGCCGCGAGCTGGAGCGGCGTGACCGTCAGGCCGTAGCCGAACGCGATGTGCGCGAGATCGATGTCGCGCCAGTTCTTGCCGTTGCGCAGCATGCCGACGCGCTCGCCGGGCAATTCGATGCCGGTCTTGCCGCCGAACCCGAACCCGCGGAGCCCAGCATAGAGCTTCTCTGCGCCGAGCCTCAGCGCGATCTTCGCGGCGCCGATGTTCGACGACCGCTTGATGATGCCGGTCGTCGTCAGGTACGCGTCGAACTCGTGGTCGGTGATCGCGCGCTTGCCGACGGAGAAGCTGTAGCCGATCTGGAACTCGGTGTCGGGTGTGACCACGCCGGCTTCGAGCGCGCTCGCGACCGAGAACACCTTCATCACCGAGCCCGCCTCGAACGCATCGGTCACGGGCAGGTTGCGCGCGCCGTGCGATTCGCCGGTGTTCGGGTCGTACGACGGATAGCTCGCCATCGCGAGCACGCGGCCCGTGCCGATCTCGAGCACGACCGCGACGCCGGCCTTCGGCTTGTTCTTCTCGACCGCTTCGCCGAGCGCGGATTCCGCGATCGCCTGGATGCTGCGATCGAGCGTGAGCCGCACGGTCTCGCCCGGCTGCGCCGCCGCGATGCCTTCCGCGAGCATCGCGTGGCCGTGCGCGTCGCGCAGCGCCTCGACCGCCGTGCGCTTGCCGGCGAGCGTGTCGTTGAGCGCGAGCTCGATGCCGTCGAGACCTTTGCCGTCGATGTCGGCGCGGCCGATCACCGGTCCGGCGATGCCCTTCGCGGGATACCAGCGGCGCGGTTCCTTCGTCACCTCGATGCCGGGTAGCTTCGCCGCGGCGATCTGCTTCGCGACATCGGCCTCGATGTGGCGCGCGAGCCAGACGAACTTGTGATCACCGGCGAGCTTCGAGACGAGCACGCTCGCTTCGATCCCGGTCAGCTTCGCGAGGGTCTCGGCGGTCGCATCGAGATCGCGAACGTCGTGCGGGTTCGCCCACACCGAATCGACATCGGCGCTGACCGCGAGCGGCGCACCGTGAACGTCGAGCACGTCGCCGCGCGGTGCGGGCACGTCGAGCCGGAGCTCGTGCTGGCGCTCGGCGAGTGCGCGGTAGCGATCGCCCTCGTTGACCTGGAGCCCCCACGCGCGCGCCGCGACGCCGCACAGGCCGAGCGTGACGACCGCGCCGGTGAGGTACGCGCGCGTGCGAGCGCCGCTCGACACGCCGGGTGTCATCGGCTTGATCTTCGCGAGCTTGGTCATGGCTGCGACGCGACCTTCACGGTGTCCGTGATGACGCGAATGCGATCGGGCGCGACCGGGGTCATCCCGAGCTCGGTCGCGAGCCGGCGGATCCGATCGGGGGCGGTCAGCGTCGCGCGCTCGAGCTCGAGCCGGCGGCGCGCTTCCTTCAATCCCTTGACCGAGTCGGCGCGCTTCGCGAGCTGATAGCCGAGCCGCAGCACTTCATGCTGGCGCGACACGCGAACGACACCGACGCCGGTGAGCGTGACCGCGACGATGATCATCGCCACGACGACCGAACGGACGCTCGCCGCGCCTTCCGCTCGCCTGAACATCCGATAGAGCGAAACCGACCGCGTCATCTCGTCGGTCCACTACAACCCCGCAGCAATCACGTGGCAATTTTTTGAGCGTTCGGCGCGGCGGTTCTCACGCATGCGCGCAGGCGCGCGGATCGGGAGCGCGGATTGCGCTCGAGCTCGGCCTCGCCCGCCGATACTGGCTTTCTGGTCAGCACCTCGACCACCGGCTCGACTCGCTCGCCGGCTTCGCGCGCGAACCGCTCCGGCAGCGACGACGTCCACTCGAGATCGCGGAACGCGTTCTTGACCAACCGATCCTCGAGCGAGTGAAAGCTGATCACGACGCAGCGGCCGCCCGGCGCGAGCAGATCCGGGAACGCCGCGAGGAACGTCGCGAGCTCGTCCAGCTCCTGGTTCACTGCGATCCGGAGCGCCTGGAACGTGCGGGTCGCGGGATGGATCTTGGATTGGCGCTGCTCGTGAAACGGGATCGCGGTCGAGATCACCGCGGCGAGCTCGGTCGTGGTGTGGATCTTGTCGGCGGCGAGCGCTTCCTTGATCACGCGCGCGACCTTCTTCGCGTGGCGCTCTTCACCGAGGTCCTTGATCAGATCCGCGAGGTCGTCCTGATCCAGGTCCGTGATCAGCTCGAGCGCGGTCTGGCCGCGGGTCGGATCCATCCGCATGTCGAGCGGCCCTTCCTTCATAAAAGAGAAGCCGCGCTCGGGATGGTCGAGCTGAGGTGACGAAACCCCGATATCTAGAAGGATTCCATTAACTTGTGGAACGTTCGCAGCCGCCAATAGGCGCGGCATCTCCGCGAACCGACCCTCCAAGATCTGGACTCGATCGCCGAACGATTTCAATCTAGTTTCAGCAGCTTGGCGTGCGGCTGGGTCGCGATCGATGCCGATCGCGCGGGTTCCCTCGACCGCCAACACCGCTGCCAGGTGACCGCCACCACCCGCGGTTCCGTCGCAGAAAACCTCGCCGTTTCGCGGTGCTAGGTACTCCAGCACCTCGTTCACCAGCACCGACTCGTGATCGAAGCTCACGACATGGTCTCGGTACCACGCGACACCGCAAGTTTGCAGAAATCTTGCGATTGATCCGCAATTGGTGTGCAGTTAGATGTAAGGAAGTGTCGTAATCCCAACTTGACGATCCGGATGGTGTCCACTAGACTCCACCGGCTCGAAAAAGAAGATCTAAAGGTGCTCAGGTACAAAGAAACCGAGGATATCGACGCTCGCTTCAGCGAGGTCGAACGTACCGTCACCGCGTGGCGTCAGGTTCTGCCTGCTGCGAATCAGGTCGCGCGCCAAGAGTTCAACAATCGCCTCCGGATCTCGCTGATCCACCACGACGCCGCACTCGAAGGCGAAGTGTTGAGCTACAGCGAGATCAAGGCCGCGGTCGATCCGACCATCATCAGCGATCCGTCGCTCATCCCGAGCTACGACGAGATCCGTCGCTTCGATGACGCGTGCAACTTCGCCGCCGAGCAGGCCGCGAACAAGAAGAAGCCGTTCAAGCTCGACACGATCCGCGAGCTCTATTCGATCCTCGCACCGGAAGAGAAGGCCAAGGGCCTCCCGTTCCGCAAAGAGAACCCGCTGCACCGGCTCTACTATCACGACATCGCAGCGCCCGAGAAAATCCTCCCGGCGATGCGCAAGCTCGGCGAGTGGATCGACGAGCCGGCGACCAAAGACCTCCACGTGATCGAGAAGGTCGCGACGCTGCACTCGCGGTTCATGGCGATCTTCCCGTGGGCGAAGGAATCGGGTCGCACGATCCGGATCGCGTCGAACCAGCTCCTCCAGGAGGGCGGTTACCCGATCGCGATCATCCACTCGATCGATCGCCAGCGTTACTACGAGGCACTCCGCGGTGATCACATCGCGCTGACCTCGCTCTACCTCGAAGCGGTCCAGACCACCGCCGAGACCGAGCTCCGCGTGTACGAAGAGGCGCAGAAGGCGCCGCCGAAGCGCCGCTCGAAGAAGTCGATCACCGGGTGAGCATGCCGTGCAGGATCTCGTCGTCCAACCTGGACTGACGATCCCCGGCAGCGAGCTCACGATAGCGTTCGCGCGTTCCGGCGGATCCGGAGGCCAGAACGTCAACAAGGTATCGAGCAAGGTCGACCTGCGCTGGCATCCGGGCAGCTCGTCGGCGCTCCATCCCGACGATCGCGCGTGGTTGCTCGAGAAGCTCGGCCCGCGGCTGTCCGGCGACGGTGCGCTGATCGTCACCTCGACGCTCACCCGCGATCAGATCAAGAACCGCGAGGACGCGCTGTCCAAGCTCGCGCTGATCGTGCGCGCAGCGCTGATCCGGCCGAAGAACCGGCGCGCGACGAAGCCGTCGAGAGGTGCCAAGCGGCGCCGGGTCGCCGACAAGCGCCATCGCGCTGAAATCAAGCGCAACAGACGCGGCGACGAGTAGTACGATTCGCCCCGATGAGGGGACTCGCGCTCGCGGTCGTGCTCGGCGGTTGTGTATTCGGCGGCGATGACAGCGGCGGTGGTCCGTTCGTCGCGGTCACCGACATCGCGCATCAGTACGACGTCGCGCTGTGCCAGCACCTCGTCGCGTGTCACGAGTTCGCGGATCAAGCGACGTGCGTCGCGACGAACTTGCAGGGCAGCTTCTACGTCGACCCTGCCGATGTTCACGGCGTGCTGGCCGGCAAGATCCGCTACAACGGCTCGAAGGTCGCGGCGTGCTTCGCCGCGCTCGCGCAGTCGACGTGCAACCCCGGCGACCTCGCGAATCGCCGCCCCGTCGGTCAGTGCATGCTCGACGTGTTCACCGGTCTCGGCGCGGCCGGTGCGACGTGCTCGACGAACGACGAGTGCGCATCGGCCATGTGCGCGACCCAATGTGGCCAGGGCCAGCAGACGTGTTGTCCCGGCACGTGCATCGGCATGCCCGCGCCGCCGATCACGCCGATCGCGATCGGCGCGCAGTGCCCGCTCGGCGGTGGTGGTTACGACGCGTGCATCGTCGGCGCGTACTGCGATGGCACGACGTCGACCTGCACCGCGGTGAAGCCGCTCGGCTCGCACTGCCAGGCCACCGCCGAGTGCGCCGACGGCCTCCAGTGCGACGTGTTCTCGACGATGACCTGTATCCAGGCGCCTCACGTCGATCAGTCGTGCACGAGCTTCGGCCGCTGCGGCGACGAAGGCCTCTACTGCGGCAACGACCAGATCTGCCACTACGTCGCGCTCGCCGGCGAAGCCTGCGGCACCGGCCAGGTGTGCTCGAGCTACACGACCTGCGATCCGTCGCTCCACGTCTGCGCCGCGTACCCGTCGGTGGGTCAGAGCTGCAGCGTGACGCAGCGCTGCAACGACGCCGGCAACTACTGCGACGGGAGCGTGTGTCAGGCGCCGCGCCCGAACGGCCAGGACTGCAACAACGGGATCGATTGCATCTCCGGATACTGTGACGTCGACGCCACACTCACGTGCAAGGACCCGCCGGGCTGTCCGATCTGATTGCCCGTGATTGCCAGCCGGGATTTGCTATCGTCGTCGCGTGCGCACCGTCGCGATCCTCGTCGCGTTAGGGCTGTTCGCTTCGACCGCTCGCGCTGATCGCCAGACGGTCACGTGGATCGGGTTGTCGATGGCGGGCACCGCCTACGCGAACGCGACGAATCAAGATGCGAACATGAACGCCGGTGCACGGCTCTCGCTGACGTTCGAAGACGCGCCGATCGCACTGCCGCCGGCCGGCATGTTCGATCACGACGCGCGCCTCGTGCCCGAGCTGTTCGCCGGCTTCTACATGAACGACGTGCGCGCGCGCAGTCAGCTCGGCGCTGGCCTCCGCGCGGAGCTTCAGCTCGCCCGCAACCAGGTCGAGGGCTTCGCGTATCACATGCGCGTCGCGATGTACGCCGCGGCCCGCCTCAAGATCAGCGGACCGAACGCCGACGGCGGCGCCGAATTCATGCTCGGCGAGTACCTGATCGGAGATCGCGATCGCCGCTTCGGTTGGGAAGGCGGCCTCGGGATCGTGAAGCGCCCCGAGCTCGATGCGAGTGAATCGCCCGAGCTCGAAGCGCTCGTGAATATCTTCGTCGGGTTCTGAATCGTACTCGTGCTCGTGTCACGTGCACGTGCACGTGCACGATTCGAAAAACGCGGCGCGATGCCAGAGCTGCCGTGCGATCGCTCCGACGTTCGGGCGTACGTATCGACGACGACAGCGTCGGGGCGATTCCCGAGCATCCACGGGGACGTACCGGCGTCCGGACGTTGCTCGCACCGAGCGCTTCGTTGTTCGAGCACGAGGACGAGCATGAACACGTGTACGTTCTTAGTAGCGTTAGTTCGCTTGCACGATTCGAACGCGTCGCG
>Ga0105245_10000076_pt1 | contig 102308 bp, 99 predicted proteins | sample KBSM54metaG_FD_81523 | JGI IMG/M metagenome (GOLD analysis project Ga0105245, IMG submission 81523) | Miscanthus rhizosphere microbial communities from Kellogg Biological Station, Michigan, USA - KBS M5-4 metaG | ecosystem: Host-associated > Plants > Roots > Rhizosphere > Soil | place... | reverse complement strand
TGACATGAAATAAACTTTGTTCTCGTCATTCGGCGCAACTTGAAGTTCACTGAAATAAAATCCGCGCGCTGCCAGATTATGGTTGTTGCTCACCATCTTCCAGTGGTCGCCCAGGTCGTTGGTGTCGTAGAGCGTGCCTTTCTTGTTTTCCACCAACGCATAAACGTGCCGGGGATTGCTGGGTGCTGCTCCCAGTCCGATGCGGCCGGTTGGCTCTGTCGGCAGGCCTTCTGTCAGCTTCTTCCACGTATTGCCGCCGTCTGTCGAGCGGAAAATGCCGCCGCTGGTTCCGCCTGATTCAAGTGCCCAGGGATAACGCCGCACGCGCCACATTCCGGCAAACAGCACCATGGGATTGCCCGGGTCCATGATTAGCGAGCTTGCGCCTGTGTCTTCGTCGATGAACAAAACTTTCTTCCACGTATTGCCGCCATCCGTGGTGCGGAAAACGCCGCGGTCTGGGTTTGGTCCCCACGCATGGCCCAGAACTCCGACGAAAACTGTGTTGGGATCGCGGGGATCAATCGCGATGTTCGAGATCTGTCCCGCATCGCGCAGGCCCATGTGCTTCCACGTGGCGCCCGCGTCTGGGGAGAAGAAGATGCCTTTGCCGGTAATCACGTCATTGCGGATATTTTTCTCGCCCGTGCCCACCCAGATCAGGCTCGGATTGGAAGGCGCGATGGCAATGGCTCCAATGGAGGCAGTGGATTCTCTCTCAAAGATCGCCTTCCATGAGAGGCCGCCATCCTGTGTCATAAAAACGCCGCCGCCCGCTGCGCCCACGTAGTAGACGTTGGGCTTGCCGGGAATCCCCACGACGGACGTCACGCGTCCGCCACCGACAGCAGGACCCAGATTGCGGAACTTCACATTCTCCAGTGGGTCTTTGGACTTGTTGTCCTCAAGCTTTGTCGGCGTGGTAGATTTGGCTTCTTTGTCGCCATCATCAGACGTTTTCTTGTCTGAGTTCGCTACCGGCTTTTGCGGATTTCCGCTGCCGCTCTTCTTGGTGCGGTCTCCGGTCTTGCTCTGGGCTACGAGCAGCGCGGGAACGCACAGTGCCAGGACCAAAACAAAAATCATCTTAAACATTGTCTTCATCGGGAATTCTCCTGCGGATAATAGGAAGGCTGACCGCGAATCATATCGCAAACAGAGGGTTGTTGTACAAATTGTGAGGAATTGTTTGGGTATCAGTCTCTCAGGAACTCGCGTCCCAGACGGCCATAAATGCTCCGCCAGCGAGGCTCCATATCGTCGCGGTAAATGTGGGGACGCCAGCCAAGATTGAGGTAAATTGAAATTGCGGCAATCCTAAAATCTTCCGTTCCAAGAAACGGGCGTTCGTAGCCTTCTGCAACTAACCGGTTCGTCACCGAAGCGGAGACGATCGTCCCCAGGCCCTTTAGGGTGTGTGACGGATCAGTGACCAGCCAACCCAGTTGTCCGGCCTTGTGCCTGGTTGAACTACTGCCGCGCATGGCCACACATGAAGCTACAAGCTCACGCGACGCCGAGTGCTCAACCACAAAGAAGCCGTCAGGTAATGTCCTTTCAATCGTTTCCTGGAATCGGCCTTCATCGGCGAAGGCCAAATGGAAGAGATCATCGTACGGGGCTTCATCTCCGCTACGAAGCTGGCGCAGAGCATAGCCATCCGGAATCGAAGGCACCTCGACTAATCCAAGCGAAGAAGGCCGCACCATCTCCAGTTGGAGGGAATAAGTCTGCTCGATAAACGGATATGCAGGCCGGCCGGGCAGCGCACGTATTCCGTACATACACTACTCTCCCGCGATCACCTTCCACTCCAGCTTGCCTCGCTCCAGAATCGCCGGCAGATCTTCCTGCAGCAGGAATCGCTGCTCGATGAGCTTCTTGGCGGCTTGCTCAAATTTGCCCATGTACTCTGCTTGCGACGCATAACGCTCGGCAATTGATGGGCGTGGATCGCCTGCTTTCTTGCGATCTTCTGCCGTCTTCGATAAAGGAATCCATGATCCTAGAAAACTCACGCGTTGCTCCGACGCGCCGATACTCGGATCGCGAAGATTCCATCCTGTATAAGTCGCCAGCGGAACCTGTAGCTCCGGCAGTCTCACGCCGCCTAGATCATTGCCATCGGCGTCACTCTGCGGCACCAGCACGCCAAAGGGATTGCCGACCTGCGGAGGTTCTACGTTGATCCAGGCAATCTGCGGCTGTTTGCTGTCGCTTTCTTTGCCAGGAGGTGGCCCAAATACTTCCAGAGCGAAATCGAGGTGATACGCCAGACTCACTTCATGCGGTTTGTTGACACCCGGTAATTTAGGGAACGTCCATTGCTCCAGCGGAGCCAGCGTCTTCTCCGCGATCTTTGGATACGTGCTGGGCGGCGGCTCCTTGCTGTCTTTGACCCAATCGTTCATATCAGTTATCAGTGCGCGCCAGTACCATTGAATGGGATTGGGATTGGCCTTCTGCTGCGCGGTGTAGTCAGGATTTCCTCCCACGCGATTGTCGGGCGGAAATGGCACGGTGAAGTGTTCCAGCCCAGCCAGAAAATAAATGCGTGTGCTCGCCGCCAGCGGCGCGTCCTGCTTCCCGTCTGCGGTAGTGTGAATCAGTGACGCAGCACGACCCCAGTATTCATACGATGTGTTTGTGTAAAAAATCTTAGGTATTGTCTTGGATTTTGCTGCCGCATCCAGCAGACCCGCCTTTTGACCCGCGCCCGAATCTTCCTCTGGCAGGTCAGTAAACGGGAACAGATCAGTCGGGAAGAACAGGCTCGACATCGGCTGGGCGTCGCGCGATGGCTGCGCAAAGCGGTGGTTAAAGCTTCCGCGTCCCGCTCCGGCCACATGCGCGATGACGCCATCCATCACCTGACGGCCCTTCTCGTCGGCGTTGAAGTCCTGATAAACAAAATGCCGTAGAAAGCGGCCGCTCTGCGAGATCCCGACGGCGTAAACGCGTTTCACTGGCGCGGTCGCCTGCGAGTCATATTTTAAGTAGGAGAGAAAATCGCGCACGGCGGCCAATCCCACGCCAACGACTGCAGGATTCTTGGCTGTATAAACCAGTTCATAAATCTTGCCCGGAACAAATCCGCTGTTGAGATGAACATAATGCGGATCAGGCGCAAGCTGGTTCTGCACCACATGAGCGAAACTCCAATCCGAACGTGGAATCGTCGTTCTGTTTCCCGTCGGCGTATCCCTGACGGTTAAAACGTCCTTTTCGTTGGCGGGATCATCCACTGGATAACTATTGCCGCCGTCGGGGCCAAGCAGGATATGTCCCAAAGGCATGTCGTTGCGTTTTTCTGACGGAGTAAAGTCCATGCGTACCAACCCATGAATTTCTTTCCCGCCCGGATCATGAGCAATGGGCGCGGAAAGACGCAGATGCTCACCCTGGCTGGAAAGATCGAACTCCCAGCCTACCCAGGCAATGGTGTATCCCTGGCGCATGAGAAAGCCGTCGCCGAATTCGCCATCGCGGCCATTCACAAGTGAAAGGATCCCGCGTCCGCCACGGTTGGAAACTTCAAACAGCACAGCCTGGTTCCCCTTGGCCATGTCTTTGGGTTTGAGCAGATAGAGATCGGCGGAGAACTCGACTTCACCATGCGCGTTTCGCGGCGCTTTATCCAGGTCCACAATCTGCCGGTTGTGTGGGTTCGCAGGATCGACAGCGAAGTAGACGCGCCCAACGATCTTTTCATATGCGCCCGTGTTTCCAAATGGCTTGCCCTCCTGAATGTCCGCGCGCGACGTAATCTCCACCCGCACCACACGGGCTGGCGACGCGGCAGAAAACATGGTGAGGAACAAAAGAACCTTTACGAACCGCTTTGGTATATGCATCGGCAGCCTCCGGAAATGTTACAGTTTATATGATTGCCAATCACCATGGAGCAATTGCTTCGCTATAGAGGGAACGACAATGAAGAAGATTCTGGTCGCCACATTTGTTGGGCTCTTATTTTCCACCGTTATCCAGGCACAGCAGCATGAAGCCGACCGGCTTCGCCATGCCGGTGAAGTCCTGATGGAAATCCTGAATATCCCGGACAACATTCCCAAAGGCGTGTTGGACAAATCCGAATGCGTGATCGTGATTCCGTCGGTAAAGAAGCTCGCCATTGGCGTTGGCGGGAACTATGGCCGTGGCGCCATGACCTGCCGCGGCGGAGGGGCGTTTACCGGCGCCTGGGGACCGCCCGCAATGGTTGCGCTGGAAGGCGGTAACATCGGCTTTCAACTCGGCGGACAGGCCACTGACTTTGTGCTGCTGGTGGTTAACCCGAAAGGGATCGACTCGATCCTGAAGAGCAAGGTCAAGCTGGGCGCTGATGCCGCCGCTGCAGCCGGCCCCAAAGGTCGCGATGCACAGGCAGCCACTGATGTCTTGATGCACGCTGAGATCCTTACCTACTCGCGATCACGCGGACTCTTTGCCGGCATCTCGCTCGATGGATCAACTTTGCGGCCTGATAACAGCGCCACAGAAAAAATCTATGGTAGAAAAGTTTCTGCCCGTGATGTTGTGATCGGCCATAAAGTTGGCACGCCAGCCGCTGGACGATTGATGGTGAATACCTTGCAGAAAGCCTCGCCGCGAAACTTGTCTGATCCCAAGTCACTGCGCGAAGCCGGCGCCGAGGAGAAAAAGTAGATTGCATGCGCCCGCTCTCGCCAATCTATCTGGCATGTCTGTTGCTGGCAGCCAGTGTGTGTCTTGGCGCGATGGAAGCTTCTCCCTATCAGCAATCGGTGGAGAAGTGGCGGCAGTCTTATGAAGCCACGCTGAAAGCCGATGATGGCTGGCTTACCGTCTCTGCTCTTTTGTGGCTGCATGAAGGAGAGAACACTTTTGGTTCCGCCGGCAGCAATGCGGTTGTGCTGCCTTACAGCTACGTTCCTGCTCAGGCCGGCCACTTTGATCTTCATAATGGCAAGACCGTAATCCATGTAAATCCGGGTGTGCCGATCACCTTAAGAGGAAAGCAAGTTGAGAACATGGAGCTGCGTCCTGACTCCAAAGAAGACCGGCTTACCATTGGCGATCTGACTTTTTTTGTGCATGCCAGCGGCAGGCGCTATGCGATCCGCGTGAAAGACAAGAACAGTCAGTTGCGCAAGGATTTTAAGGGACTGCACTGGTATCCGGTGAATGAAGCTTATCGTTTCAATGCGCGTTTTGTTGCTTATCCCAAGCCGCGTGAAGTTGAAATAACAAACCTGCTCGGCGATCGCGGGCCAGCCTATTTTCCGGGCTATGTAGCTTTTACGCTTGGCGGTAAGGAATATCGCCTGGACGCGGAAGACAATGGTTCAGGCGGGCTGTTCATTGTTTTTCGCGATCTCACCAGCAGGAAGGACACCTACCAGGCAGCGCGCTTTCTGGATGCTGATCCGCCGAAGGACGGGCACGTCGAGATCGACTTCAACAAAGCTTACAACCCACCCTGCGCGTATAACCCCTATGCAACGTGTCCTTTGCCATCGGCGCGAAACCGATTACAAGTGGAAATTCCCGCTGGCGAGAAAAGGTATCACCAGTAGCGTTTGTTACACTTTCACGCATGGCCCAGATCGCATACCTTGAATGCTCCAAGTGCGGAGAACACCTGAGCGGCGCACAGCCGCAGACCATTTGCCCTAAAGACGGCGGCTCACTTTATGTGCGCTTTGATCTTGCTTCGCTGAAAGGCAAGTTCACGCCGGATTCTCTTCGTGGACGCCCTGCCACCATGTGGCGCTACCATGAAGTTCTTCCCGGCGATGTGCCTGTTACGCTGGGCGAAGGCTTTACGCCCATGCTGCCCAGCCGCGAGTACCCCAATGTCTATATAAAGGATGAAGGCCTGAATCCCACAGGATCATTCAAAGCGCGTGGCCTCTGCGCCGCCGTTACCATGGCCCGCCAATATGGCCTGAAGAAGCTGGCCGTGCCTTCCGCGGGCAATGCTGCCAGCGCTCTTGCCGCATATTGCGCCACTGCTGGGATTGAAGCGCACATCTTTATGCCCAAGGATGTGCCCCTGGCAAACCTGGTTGAATGCAAATCGTACGGCGCGCACGTAACGCTGGTTGACGGTTTGATCTCTGACTGTGCCCGGATGGTCAACGAACGCAAGCAAGCTGAAGGCTGGTTTGATATTTCCACACTGAAAGAGCCTTTCCGAGTGGAAGGCAAGAAGACCATGGGCTATGAAGTGGCGGAACAGCTCAACTGGGAACTACCCGACGCCATCTTTTATCCCACAGGCGGCGGCGTGGGTCTTATCGGGATGTGGAAGGCCTTTGACGAAATGGAGCAGCTAGGCTGGCTCAAGTCCGGAAAAAAGCGACCCAAGATGATTGTCGTGCAAGCCGCCGGCTGCGCTCCGGTGGTGAAAGCCTGGAACGAACACAAGCCGGTAGCTGAGATGTGGCAAGGCGCACAAACTTCCGCCGCAGGACTGCGCGTGCCCAAGCCGTATGCCGACTACATTATTCTCGACATACTGAAGCAGAGCGGCGGCACGGCGGTTTCAGTATCGGACGAGGACATTTTCCGAGGAGTGAAAGAATGGGCCAGCAAAGAAGGGTTGTTCGCCTCTCCTGAAGGGGCCGCTTGTCTGCCTGCGTATCAGCGATTGTTACGTGAAGGCTTCCTGAAGCCGACGGACAAGGTTGTGATCTTCAATACCGGCTCCGGGCTCAAGTACATTGATGTGATAGCCGAAGCATTGAAGATCGGGACGGCGGAGCCGGCAAGCAATGTGCTTGCGTAAATTGCGTCTGGAATCTTTTGTTGCTTCATGAAAGGAAAGATGATGGATCGGCAAAGCATCCAAGCGTTTGCAAAGCTGTTTTTCACACTGCAGTTTTTATCGATAGCAGCACTGGCCCAGATGCCGGCGCTCTCAACGTTGCCAGGAACCGGCAGCCTGTCCCAAGCAGCGAATCCAAGTCAGTTTACTTTTGTCCTTGCGGGCGACAACCGTCCGGCGCACTCCAGCGATCCTCAATCCGCCGTTCCTGGAAACATCTTCTGCGCTGTACAGAGAATGAATCCGCCCGCGGCCTTCGTGCTCTGGACAGGGGACACCATCTCCGGAAAAGACCCGCAGCACCCCAAGCGCATGCACGACCAATACAAGGAATTTCTGGGCATCGCCGCCCGCGCCGGCGTTCCGGTTTTCAACGCGCCCGGCAATCATGAAATGGATGACAGCACGGAAACGCCATCCAAGACTATGAAGGACCTCTACAGAAAGTACATGGCCGGGACCTATGGCGCGTTCAGCTATGGCAATACCCGCTTCATCGCGCTCGATAGCGAGAATGAACCTTCCAACGCGACCAAGAGCGTAACCACCGCTGAAGGCCAGACCAAAGTCCAGGCGCCTGGAGCCATCACCAAGACGCAGCTCAAGCTGCTCAAAGAAGACCTTGACGCGAATAAGAATATGGCGCATGTCATCATCTTCATGCATAATCCGGTAAAGCCCTATGCGAAGAAGGACGGGCTGGATGAAGCCAGCAAAAAGGCGCTGGAAGATCTTTTCGCCGGGTATAAAAATGTTTCCTACGTGATCTCAGGGCATGAGCACATGTATTTCAATCCCCAGGGCCCCAAAGACCAGTACACTGCACCGCCCGCGCGTACTGATCCTTCGCAGCCGCCCACCTATCTGGTTTCAGGAGGCGCCGGAGCGCCGCTCAAGAGCAACACGCCCGGATCGTTTTTCCATTATCTTGTCTTCACCGTCAACGGCAATCAGATTACGCCATCGCTGATCAAGGTGCCTGAGATCAACAATTGCACACAGTGAAGGAGTTTTGCTGTGCAGTACGGTTTGGCACCAAGTCCAATGCAAGAAAACGCTTGCCATTGCCAGCCGTCAAGATACAGTAGTGCCCCAAAAATGATTTAATAGCTGAATGCTGAAGACTGAGTGCTGAATGCTGATGGCTCAATGACGGATCGCCTCTACTATCACGATTCTTTTCTCTACGACTTCGACGCTAGCGTTGTTGAAGCGTTCGATAGCAATGGCAGGACGGCCATCGTGCTGGATCGCACTGCTTTTTATCCAACCAGCGGCGGCCAGGTTCACGATCTTGGAATGTTGCAAGCCGATGGCCAGCAGATCGCCATAACGGAAGTTGCGGACGAGGAAGATGGACGCATACTGCACTTTGCCGCCGCATCGTTCCCTGCGGGAACCCAGGTCCACGGCACGGTCGATGCCGTGCGCCGTCGCGACCATGTGCAGCAACACTCTGGGCAACATGTGCTCTCCGCCGCGTTCATTCAGCTTTTCAACATGCCTACGGTTAGTTTTCACATGGGCGAGGAAAGCTGCACCATCGACCTTGAAACGAATGGTCTTTCCGCAGCACAGGCGCAGAAGGCAGAGCTGCTGGCCAATGAAGTGATCGCGGAAGACCGGCCTGTCAGCATTCGCTTTGTGCCGCTGGAAGAAGCGCGGCAACTCGGTCTGCGCAAGCTTCCACCAAAGCAGACTGGCGACCTGCGCCTGATCGATATTACTGATTTCGATTTGACCGCGTGTGGTGGCACACATGTTCGCGCAACCGGACAGATTGGCAGCATCCTGTTGCGGAAGATTGAAAGAGTGAAACAGGGTGTACGCGTGGAGTTTGTCTGCGGGCTGCGAGCCGTGAACACAGCGCGCCGCGATTACAGTACGCTTACAGAAGCTGCGTCGCTTTACTCCAGCCATATATATGACGTGCCGGAACAGGTGCGCAAATCGCAGGCGGAGGCCAAAGTGGCAGGGAAAGCGCAGCACAAAGTCTTGGAAGAGCTGACGGAGCTTTACGCAGAACGCCTGCTGGCCCCGACCACTGATGCGCCGAAGATCATCACCGAATTTTTCCCTGATCGCGACGCACTTTTTATCAAGCTGCTGGCCCAGAAGCTTACAGCAGGGAAGTCTGCGGTCATCGCGCTGCTTGCCTCAGGCAGCGGTCAGCCCACACTGGTCTTTGCGCAGACTCCTGGCCAGAAATCCAACATGGGCCAGCTCATGAAAGATGCCATGGCCCAGCTTGGCGGCCGCGGCGGGGGATCGGCAGACATGGCGCAAGGCGGGTTGGCAACAGGCGCAATCGATGTGGAAAAACTCAAGTCCCTATTGCAGGAAACCGCCCGCAAGCTCTAAGCTTGCTCGCTATGCTTCGATTTATTTCCCGCGTTCTGTTTGCAACTATTCTTGTTTCCGTTTCTGCTCTCGCTCAGCGCTCGCCCGACTTCGCCGCTGCTCAAACTGAAGCCGTCAAGTTTCTTGGCGAACTGGTAAAAATCGATACCAGCAATCCTCCCGGCAATGAGACGCGCGCGGCTGAATATATCAAGAGTGTCCTTGCTGCTGAAGGCATTACCGCGCAGATATTCGAATCTGCTCCGGGCCGCGGCAATATTGTCGCGCGGCTGAAAGGCAATGGCAAAAAGAAGCCCCTGCTGCTGATGGGGCACCTGGATGTCGTCGGCGTTGAGCGCGACAAATGGACCATGGACCCGTTCGCGGCCACTATTAAAGATGGTTATCTTTACGGGCGCGGCTCTGTCGATGACAAATCCATGGACGCCGCAAACCTTGAAGTCTTTCTGCTGCTGCATCGAATGAAAATCCCGCTGGACCGCGACGTGATCCTGCTGGCCGAAGCGGGCGAGGAAGGCACGAGCCAGTTTGGTATCGATTTCATGGTGGAAAAGCATTGGAATGAAATTGCCTGCGAATATGCTCTGAATGAAGGCGGCGACGTTCCGGAAGAAGACGGCAAGACGCAATACGTTGCGGTTTCCACCACTCAGAAAGTGCCGCGCGGATTCTCAGTGGTCGCGCACGGCACCAGCGGGCACGGCTCCGCGCCGCGGCTGGACAATCCCATTGCGCATCTGGCAGCCGCCGTCGACAAAATCTCCCACTGGGAAGCTCCCATGCGGCTGAATGAGACCACGCGTCGTTTCTTCCAGCAGATTGCCAGCATTAGTGTGCCGGAGAAAGCGCAGCTTTATTTGCATGTGGAAGATCCGGCGGTGCAGCAGAAGCTGCATGAGACCCAACCATCGTATTATTCCATGCTGCGAACGTCACTGGTGCCAACGATCATCAAGGGCGGCTTCCGCTCCAACGTGATTCCCGCCGATGCTGAGGCGCGTTTTGATGTTCGGGCATTGCCTGACGAGAACATGAATGAACTGAAGGCCTCGCTGGCGAAGTTAATTAATGATCCTGCCATCACCTTTGTAGACGCGGAGAACACGAATGCACGCCCAGCCACGCCGCCTTCTGGCCTGGATACCGATGGCTTTCACTCGCTGGAGCGGGCTGCGCAAAGAGTTTTCCCCGGCGTGCCCACGATTCCGATCATGCAAGTCGGCGCCACGGATTCAGCCCAGCTCAGGGCCAAGGGCGTGCAGGCTTATGACATCGGCACTGTGCTGAGCCTGGAAGATTTAAAGCGCATTCACGGCAATGATGAGCGAATCCAGATCGCCGGCTTCGGCAAGTTTGTGCAGTTTCTTTTTACCGCAACTGCCGATCTGGCAGGAGCGAAGTAAGCGATGGACTTTAGAAACCGCCGCGTCTGGATCACCGGAGCGTCGTCCGGCATTGGCGAAGCTGTGGCGGTGGCGTTCCATCAGGCCGGAGCCAGGCTGGTTCTCTCTGCTCGTCGAGAAGAGGAACTGAAGCGCGTGCAAACGCTTTGCGGCGGCGAGCCCAACACTCGCATACTTCCCATGGACGTGACCAACGCTGCTGAGTTGCCGGAGAAAACGCAGCGGGCGCTTGGCATGTTCAGCGGCATCGATATTCTGGTTCTCAATGTCGGCATTACGCAACGGTCGCTCACTCGAGACACAGATGAAAGCGTTTATCGCCAACTCATGGAAATAAATTTCTTTGCCACGGAGTCCCTGGCGCGCGCGGTGCTGCCTTCAATGTTGGCGCAGAAGAGCGGACACATGGTGGTGATATCCAGCATCGCCGGCAAATTCGGCGTACCGCTACGCTCCGGCTACTCCGCTTCAAAGTTTGCGCTGCATGGCTTTTTTGAAGTCCTTCGTGCGGAAGAAGAGAAGAATGGTATCCACGTGACCATGGTCTGTCCAGGCTATATTCGCACTGATATCAGCCTGTCTGCATTGAAAGGCGACGGCGGCAAACACGCCAAGATGGATCCGGGGATTGAGCAGGGAATGCCGGCCGCAGAGTGCGCCAGACGGATATTGCAAGGAGTCAGGCGAGGCAAGAATGAAATTATTGTGGGAGCCAAATACGAACGGGGACTGGTATATCTGAAACGTTTCTTTCCTGATTTACTGGCGCGGATGGTCAGTCGGCATGGCTGATCACATCAATTGACAGGAATTAACATAATATAAAAGCAGAGTTGTTGGAGTCCTGTTGAGGTGAATATGGTGCGTTGCAAATTGTGGGTTGTGTGCCTGCTTGGCCTTTTCCTTGCGGGGGCTGAGGCGAAAGAGACGCCGGGGCAAACTGTTGTCTGGCCAGAAAATGGCCAGCCGATCTTGCGCTTTGTGTTTGGAAAATTTAAGGAAGGCCCGGCTTATGGTCGCGAGCACAACTACACATGCGAGACTACGGCACAAAATCTCTGGAGCAAGAAGATCGACGCGGTCTTTTCCCTGTACCTGTTTGATAAGAGCAACGTGCGCATCGGCGAGGGCTATGTGCAGGTGAGCAACGTAGGGCCGGGAGAAATGATTAAGTTTCAGACTGCATTCCATGCGGCTGGAGTTCCGGTGACGCTCAAGCTGGTTCCACAGACGTTGCCCCCTGAGCTGCGGGCCCAGGCGCCGCCTCGGAGCGTCAGCATTACCGTCAACTCAGTTCCGCAGGGCGCTGCGCTCAAGGTGGATGGGGAGGACTCAGGCATAACGCCGAAGATCGTGCGCGTCACGCCCGGCAAACACGTGCTGGAGTTTAGTAAAGAAGGTTTTAATTCAGGCAAGTTTCCGCTGGAGATCGGCCCCGACGACGCTTCTGGCGGCAGTGTGAGCTATGAACTGGGAACGCTGGCCCACGATACGGTTGAGCTTCGCGACGGCAGCGTTCTGGTGTGCGACGTAGAGTCAATGTCGGCAACGGAAGTTGTGATCCGTGTTGGAGGCGCTTTGGAGCACATGGATCGAAACAAGATCAAACGCATGTTGCTGGTGGAACGCGACCCGCCGACTCGCTAGTCCGGATTCATTGGCATCCAACGGCAGAATATCGATCCGGCGCTGCCATTTTGTTCAATCGCTCAGCACTGGTAAAATCTAACCAGCATTTTCTTCCACACCCGTGGGGCTATAGCTCAGCTGGGAGAGCGCATCGTTCGCAACGATGAGGTCGTCGGTTCGATCCCGACTAGCTCCACCATTCTAACCATCTGAAAACAAATAAGTTATAGGATGTTTGCGCGAATCGTACAATAATCGTACAGTCGCCTCGGCTGACTCGACTGCAAAGCCGTGTCAGGAGGCACCGTGCTTCGCGTCTATACCCGTCATTATCCGCCGTGCTCCAGGACCGACATTGGCTACCGCAGATGCCATTGCCCCAAATGGATCAATGGCCTCCTGCCAACAGGCAGGTTTGTCCGAATCTCGGCTAATACTCGCAGTTGGGAGGCCGCGGAACGCAAAGCTCGCCTCATGGAGACTAATGCTGATCCGTTGCGTCAAACTCCCTTGGACGATAATGTCCGAATCACGGTTGAAGAAGCCGTACGAGATTTTCTTGCAGACGAAGAAGCGCGGCAGCTAGCCAAAATGACGATGTGTCAGAGCAGAACCCTGTTGCAACAGCAACTCCTTCCGTGGGCCAAGAGCCAATCCATTGTCTTTCTCGATCAACTGACGACGCCGAACTTGAGAGAGTTCCGTGCTTCGTGGAAGAACAGCGCTCTTACCAGCCAGCGGAAACATCATCGGCTCAACAGCTTCTTCGATTTTTGTATTGAGAACGAGTGGGTGATCAGAAACCCGGCAAAGAGAATGAAATCCGTGCATGTCTCACCCATTCCCACGGATTACTTCACTCCGTCAGAATTCGCGAAGATCATTGACAGCACCTATACCTACGGAGAATGGAGAGGAGGCCGTGATTTCGAACATCGCTCCCTGCGCCTGCGGGCATTGATTCTCCTGATGCGCTGGTCCGGGCTGTCCATTCTTGATGCTGTGACCCTGGAACGAAACCGCCTCCAAACCCATCGCCTATTGCTCTATCGCCACAAGACCAAGGTGCCCGTTTTTGTGCCCATCCCGGCCGCCGTCGCTGAGATGATGCACGCCCTCCCAAACTCGAACCCGCGCTATTTTTTTTTGGACCGGCAATGGAGATCCACACACGGCAAAGAAGGGATGGCAACGATCCCTGCGCCGGCTTTTCAAAACGGTGAACCTAAGGACTGAAGATGGTCAGCCCAGGCGGTGTCATCCCCACATGTTCCGCGATACATTTGCAGTCGAGCTGCTGCTGGCCGGAGTGCCTCTTGATCAAGTTTCTCTGCTGCTGGCTCATAGCAGCGTGAAGATTACCGAGAAACACTATGCTCCCTTCGTCAAGGCCAGGCAGCTACAGCTCGAGAACAGCGTTCGTATGGCATGGCAAAGCATGAGTATAGATGGGTCGAGTCCCGCCAGCCCCAATCGAGTTGCTTTGAGGAACTAATCGAGCGTATCTGGGGCTTTCCCTATCCAGCTGCTCTAAGCTGTCGATGAACGCGCAAAACAACAGTTGCTGGAATACGAAGAGTTCGGTAGCGGCGTCTAAAGCGGCTTTCTGCCACGCCCCAGACGATCACGCCAGGCTCCTTCTCGAACATTCGTCGTATGGTTTTCTCGCTGAGCTGCCAAAGCTTCGCTAGCTCGGGGACAGAGTAGTGCTTCTCTACACTGAGCTCTCGGATTTCTTGATGCAATTCCGCTTGCAAAAGCGATTGGGCTGGTTTTTTTTCAGTCTTCATTTCTCGCCATTACAGGGATATCCCTGCCTTTTCTTTGCATTTGTACCTTCAGAGTGACTTTCAGTCAAAAATCGCGGGCTTTTATGAAAATTTGACCGAGGATCGCTCCTGCCCTATTTTTCTCGCCTGGACGTAGTCCCGCCGCAACGGAGCAGGCGACGCATGTTTTCTTCGCCCGAACAAACGCACGAAGTGTTGGCCAATGTCGGTTACATCACCGATGAGGTTACCGCCACTGTTGTCCATCTCGCCGCAAGACTGAACAAGCCTATTCTGCTTGAGGGACCGCCTGGAAGCGGCAAGACTGAGCTTGCATATGCTGTCGCCAAAGCGATGAGCACCGAAGTCGAGCGTCTGCAATGTTTTGAAGGAATCAATGAGGAGAAAGCGATTGGTAGATTCGACGAAGCCTTGCAGAGGCTGGCCGTGGAGTTACGGTCGAGATCCGGCCCCGTGGAATGGGAGCCACTCAAGCAGGAACTGCACAGTCTCAAATTCTTCAGCGCCGGCCCGCTCCTCCGGGCCCTGCAATATCCGCAGCGGTGCGTGCTGCTCATCGATGAGCTAGACAAGGTTTCCCAAGCTTTTGAAGCTATGTTGCTTGAACTCCTTTCTGTTTGGCAGTTAAGCATTCCCGAAGCTCGGCTTGATCCGGGCTGAGACTACTCCTTTCGTCATTTTGACTTCCAACGAAGAACGCCGAATCGGCGATCCACTGCGGCGCCGGAGCTTTTATTTGCGGATTGAACACCCCACGCCACAAAGAGAAGCCAGGATTCTTCAGTTGCGAACGCCAAACCAGAGCGCTGAGTTTCATCGCGGAATGGCGGGACTCGCGAAGGCATTGCGCGGTTGGAGCCTGGAAAAGCCACCATCCATTTCAGAAATGCTTGATTTGTCACAGGCACTGGAAGTGCTTGGAGAAGCCCGGATCACTCCCGAAATGAGAGACATTTTGTTGCCGCTGCTGGCGAAGACAGAGGCCGACCGGAAGAAACTGCTGTTGCGGGATGGTTGGGCCAGCTTAGTTTATGACGCCCAGCAATATAGCGCGGAGGCGATTGAGCAATGAAGCAGAGCTCATTATTGCTGTTTCTGGTTGCTGCGCAATTCTGTTGCGCAGGACAGACCGCGGAACAAAGACACGAAGCGGAATACTACGTTGCCGCCTACGCCCGGCATTACAACGTGCCAGTGGAATTCGTTCGCGCTGTGGTTGAGCAGGAGTCGGGATGGAAGAGATGTCCAGTGTCGTCGAAAGGAGCAGCGGGCCTAATGCAGCTCATGCCTGGTACGGCTGCACGTCTGAATGTGCGGAATCGTTGCGACATCAATCAGAACATCTCTGGCGGAGTGCGGTATCTGGCATGGCTCATGAACAAGTTTCATGGAGATCTGAGATTAGTTGCAGCCGCATATTACACGGGCGAAAACACTATTCAGCGGCGCGGCCTCGGATATTCGAACCAGGATGTCGTGTCGTATGTGGCCAGCGTTCGCGAGCGTTTTGTCAGGCTGAAGTTTGGGAGCACAAGTATTCAGCGTACTCCCGGGAGAACACGATGAGAGTGCACTTAATCGTAATTGTCTATTTGACGGCCGGAATAGGCGTGGCGCAGACGCCGGCTGGCCAGATTGTCCCCACCGTTACAACAGCACGAGTCGAAGACGGATCGGTCACTGTGTTGCACCTTGCGCCTGGGTACGCAACTTCAGTCAGGCTTCCTGAGGAGATCAGCTCTGTCGTCATTGGGAACCCCAGATGGGCCTGTCGAAGGTTCGTTCGCAGCATGGGCATTCAAGCGCGACGGCCCTATCGTATGTGGTCAGAGCAGGAACAGCAGCGCTTATTGAAGCTGATTGATCTACATCCCGTAAATGAAATCGCCAGATTGATGCGTCGGTCACAGAGTTCAATCTGGCACATGCTCCAGCGCATGGGGGCAAATGCGAAGATGGGCAAGGATAGTTTCACTGTGTACACGTTAGCGAAAGCTCTGCATGTTCGCCCAGAAAAAATTCAGGAGTGGATCTCGCGCGGATGGCTGAACGCAAGACAGGTGGAAACCGGAAAGGCCGTGAGGGTCGTTATCGAGGCAGAAGACTTCTGTGAATTCTGCCGGAAACACACGAGGGATGTTGTAGGGAATCGACTTACAGAGGAGCGGCTGGACTTTGTTTATCACTTTGTATTCCCGCCAAGTCATGCAGGGTTGCTGCCGGTACGTGAGAGCAAGAAAGAGCGCAATGCTTATGGTGCGCAATTGGAAGAGGCAGGGAATCAGCGATTCGGTCCTGACGTTTCCGGCGAGGGCAGGGAAGTGCTCGATCGCATTGCATGAGTACTACCGGGGCACAATTATGGTACTGAGGCTGGTAACAAACTGACGGCGCGAGCGACATCGCGAGATGGGCAGTTTAGTGAGCCGGCAAGCATTTGGGAGATGAATGTGAGACTGCCAAAAGCCCTCGTGGAAGCGCCCTCTTGAACCTGACGGTCCAGGCGGGAGAGTTCCTCCGTGAAGGAATAAGGCGCAGTCGTGGTGAACAGGATCAGGGTCATGCCGCCCCTTGCTTCTTTCGCCATTCTGCCCAACGCCTCTTCGTCGCCACGCTGAGCTTCCTCCTGGTTGCTGCCGAGTGGGGCCGTTTCCGGCCATCTGGGTTACCGGAACTCTTACGGAATGTGATTCGATTTCCACACAGGGCTGCAATGGCGCTGTTGAGCCGGTCCCTTCGGCTTCCAATTCCGCAATGATGGATTGTGTGTTCAAGGGGTTAGTCTCCTCTCTTCAGAATGGCCACGATTCTACAGGAGCAGAGAGGGACAGGCGTCGCCCGGAAGATGCCCACTGGCTGACCTCGCCTGTGGGGATACACGTTATCTGATTATGACGGACTTGGTCGAGGGTTAAAGACGTTTTATGTCCTGTCCTTTCTTCATTTGGAAAGCCGACGAATCTGCTTGGCTGGTGGCACCCGTGATCCCGATCAGGAGTGGACGGAGCAGATGGCACGCAACGGTTTTGGTTTGAGACTCGTCTGGAGAATTTTTCAGACTTCTGAAAGGGGTCTTCAGGCCGATTCCGTTCTAAGTTTCAGATGCAAGTTGGTCTTGGAAGAAAAAAGGGTTGACATTCTTTACTTGCTAGCGTTTTAATTGTCGCCCTCACCCCCTTTCGAGATGTCAGACCGGACTTGTTCCTCTTGTGCCCCTTGCGTCACAACGGGTGCCGCTATGTCGTTTTTTTAGGACTATCGAATGCTTCTACGAACGTTTGCGCCTTTCGTCCTTGTTTCTTGTCTTGCCTCACCGGCAATCGCCCAAAACGCCGCCCCGTCCGCTTCAACGGGTAACCCAACGTCCGCCGCGCCGGCGCAAGTATATGGCGTGTCTACGACGGGAGTTACATCCCAAGTCCTTTGCGGGCCAAGCGGGACGCAACCACACTGCAACGGAATTAGCGTTGGGATGCCGAAGGTATTCGACAATCGATCTCTAACCCTTCAGATCGAGGTTCTGCAGAAAATGCTGCGCCAGCAGCAGTCCAACAGCTCGACGGTGGATCTGAAGTCGGTCATGGCGGCTCTGGCCAACACCCAAGGGTTGACACAGTCCGAAGTGTCGACCGTACTTTCGGTTTTAGGCAACCCAACCCCTTCGACGAGCCTCACGACTGATCTAAAAACGGGCAATGTCGATAGCAATGGCAACCCATTGCCGAACACCACAGATACACAAACCAACAAGAACGTTGCAAGCGTTACACCAGCAGCAACGACCTTCGACAGCTTCGCCACTCTCCCTTCGGGTTTCAACCCTACGTTTGGCCCGAGCGCGTCGGACCTGCTCAACGACCAGATGAACCTGAGCTACCAGATCATTAACCTACAGATGGTTCTAGAGAGAGCACTCTCGGATCGGCTCTACTCGGACTGCAACAAGCCCAGCCAGGAGGTTCCGAGACCTAACTGTACGCGGCTGGGCGGCTACACACTGGGGAGAACTCATCACCATGGTCCTCCGATTGAAGTCGTTGGCTACAACCACTTCGCCACCCTTCCATGATGTGAACATGTCCCCCGTCTGTGCTGCGAGAATGAATACGTACCGTCCGTGCATAGTGCGGTCGCTCCCGCTGGTGGGGCACCGTTGTTTGTTCGTGTTGGCCAGTCGCAGCCGAGGGTTGCGGTGGCAAGGGAATGAGAATCTTCGTCCACAGTTCATTCGCCGAGCTGTTCCCGGCTAATCGAGGCGACAGCGGTCCGAAAATCCTGCGGATCCCCAATGAGCTTAAGTCCGTGTCGTGCGAGCTCAATTATGTTTCTGGCGCCGACCCTGAGCAAATTGATAAATGGCTTGCAAGCATTCGGGAGATGGCAAGCTCCGCGGCCGCCGAGGTCCAAGATCACTACTCGGAAACGTTGGCGGCGATCTCACGGATGCTTCGATCTGAGGTTGATAAGGTAGATCTGGGAGCTAGAGACTAGGCCGGGGACAATCTCGGCCAGGACTTTCTCTGAGGGATGCCGACGCCGAATTCAAGAATGCCGGAATTCATTGGTGCCAGATGTCCACAAATACTTTTCGGTATCTCGGGTCCGGCAGACGCGAATCTGAGCTACGATTCTTTAGCCGCCGAAAGCTGGGATTCGGATTGGTCAGAGGGTTGAGATAGCTAACATCCTCGCTGACAATTGGGGATATTTGCTATGGATGGCGCTCGCATCCGCAGCGGTAATGCTGGTACCCGACAGAATCTTTTCAAGCGGCAGGTTCAAAGCATCCGTCACCGAAATGACCTTTTTCCAGAGCCTGCCGAACAATTCCAATCCCGTGCCTCCGGTGGCACCCAATACAACAGCTTTGTCTCAACCATCCATCTCTCGTGGATCGCTCTCTTGAGCGTTATTGCTGCCAACCGCCGCCAAGAGCCTGGTAGAGCTGAACCAACGCCGTCAGTTCGTTCCCCTGTGCCTGGGCCAGGCTCAGTTCAGCTGAAAAATAGTTCGTATTGTTTGTCAGGACTTCCAGGTAATCCGTGGTCCCGGCCTTGAATCGCACTTCCGACAGGTGCGCAGCATCCTGTGCAGCCTCCACAAGCCGTTCTTCTTGTACCCTGAACTCCCTGTTCTTGCGGTAGGCAATCAAAGCGTTGGAAACATCTCGAAACGCGCCCTGGATGGTCTGTTGATAAGTCAGGAGCAGTTGCTCGCGCTGCGCCTCTGCCAGCCGAACATTTGATTTGAGCCTTCCTCCTTCAAAGATCGGCTGGGAGAATGATCCAACCATATTCCATATCCCGGCCGGTCCGGTAAACAGATTGGTAAGCGCCGGGCTCTGATAGCCGGCGTTTCCAGTCAAGGAGATCTGGGGAAAGTAAGCGGCCCTCGCAACGCCAATCTGTGCGTTGGCAGCAATGAGGTTCTGCTCGGCCTGGAGAATGTCCGGGCGTCGTTGCAGCAGCGACGACGGAAGCCCGACTGGGACTTCCGGGGCGTGGGGTTGTTCGGTCAATTTCAAGCCCCTGGGTACGTCGCCGGGATTGTTTCCCAGGAGAATGCTGATGGCGTTTTCCTGCTGCGCGATTTGCCGCTCAAGATCGGGGATCTCCGCGGCCGCGGTATAAACCAACTGCTCTGACTGGCGCACATCGAGGAGGGAATTGAATCCATGCTGCTCCAGTGTCTGCGTTAACTGCAGCGAACCGCGGCGAGAATCGAACGTGCGCTTCGAAATCTCCAGCTCAAGGTCAAGCTGTCGAAGCTGAAAGTAGTCAATGGCAACGCTGGCCACCAGTGTGGAAATGACTGCCTTCTGTCCCCATTCGCTCGCCAGAAGGTTGGCGCGCGCGGCCTCAGTAGCGCGGCGATACCTGCCCCAGAAATCTAGGTTCCACGAGGCGGAGGCGTCCAGCTGCCCGTGCGTGACTTCGAAGGAAGGGATAGGCCCGCTCTTGGCGCTCTGCTGACTTGTGATGTTGCCGCCCACGCTGACTGACGGTAGCTGATCGGCGCGCGTGATTCCGAGCTGCGCCTGGGCTTGCAGCACACGGCTTGCTGCGATACGCACGTCATAGTTGTGGTTCAACGCCGTGCGAATCAGCCCCTGGAGTTCCTTGTCCTCAAAGACCTCCCACCATTTTTCATCGCCCAGAGAAGCGGCCGCGTTTTGTGCTGCCCCGCGCCCCTCGCTCTGGGGTACGTTCGCCGCCGGTTTGGGCGCGCCCGCGTCTTCCGTGGGCTGCCGGTAAACTGTCGGCACATTCACCGCCGGCCTTTTGTAGTTTGGTCCAACGGTGCATCCGGTGAGGACAATAGCCAGGCTGAGAAAGAATGGCAGGAGTCCGACAGAACGCTTGTGCAAAATACGGTGATTCATATTCTTAATCTCCATTCACTTCCTGCATGGCGAGCGCTCGCTGCCCCGCCGGCGCTGTCCTCCGGCCTGACCGGAAGAACGAGAAGCGATCGAGCACCTTCTCCTGGAACTCTTCGAGATACAGGTATATTGCCGGGGTCACGTAGAGCGTCACGAATTGTGAAACTATCAAGCCGCCTATAACGACCAGTCCCAGAGGCCTGCGTGAAGCGCCGTCCGCGCCGTAACCCAGCGCGATTGGGAGCGCTCCCAGTAGGGCGGCCATGGTGGTCATGATGATCGGGCGAAAACGCTGCATGCTGGCATCGTGGATAGCCTCGTCGTCGGGAATCCCCTGCCGCACTCGCTGCTCGGCAAAATCAACAATCATGATTCCATTTTTCTTCACGATGCCCATCAGCATGAACATTCCGATGTAGGCATAGAGAGATGCTTCAGCTCCGAAAAGCCACAGCGTCAGCAGTCCGCCCAGCAGCGCCACCGGCAGCGACGAGAGCACCGTCAGAGGATGCAGATAACTTTCGTAAAGAATGGCCAGAATCACGTACATGACGAATACGGCCACCAGCATCAGGACAGCCAGATCGGAAACGGTATTCTGAAATGTGAGCGCCTGGCCCTGAAGAGCGCCGTGCACATCCGGCGGCAGGATCTCTTTGGCCGCACTCTCCACGAACTGAGTTGCCGGTCCAATGGCGTAGCCGGGCTTCAAATTAAAGAACAGAGTTACGCTGGCGAATTGATTGATGTGGTTGACGCCCTGCGGTCCAATGATGGTGTGCCAACTGGTAAGTGCGCTGAGCGGGACCATACGCTGGCCGTCGTCACTCTTGATATACAGCTTGCTCAGGTCTTGTGGATCAGAGCGTTTGTTGTCAGCAACCTCCAGAATCACCTGGTATTGGTCAGTGGGCTGCTTGATCAAGTAGCTGTAGTTCTCGGAATAGGCATTGTGGAGCAGGGTAAGAATCCGGCTCTCAGAAACGCCATAGAGTTTCGCCTGCTCCCGCAGAATGTCGATCTGCAGGTTGGGAGTGTGGTTGAAAAGATCGGAATTTACGAACAGAAATCCGGGATACTGGTACATCTTTGCGGTCAATTTGGCTGCGGTGGCGTATACCTCATTGCCATCGATTCCGGAAAGCGCATAGGCGAATTGCCCCTGCACGTTCGCCGTCGCTCCGGTGCTGATCTCAAGCGCCGGGTTAGGCTGCATAAAGGCCACCACGCCGGGAATAGCATTGGCGATTGCTCCCATCTCCTGTCCGGCCACGGCCTCAATGGGCGCGCGCTCTGACGGGTCCTTCAGGAAGGAGATCAGGAACGCCTGGTTCGGAGGCAGAAAGGAACTGTTGCCGCTCATGGTGAAGGTGCTGCGTACCGCAGGATTGGCCCGCATGATCTGTTCCGCCTGCGTCTGATAGGCGTGCATTTGTTCCGGCGAACTCCCTTCCTGCGCCACCAACACACCGCGAATGAACGAGCTGTCTCCCACGGGAAGGAATGATTTCGGCACCTTGTAAAAGAGGTAACCAGTTCCGACAAGACAAATCACCCAGGTGGCGGCGGAGATCCAGCGGTGCTTCAGGAAGAACCATAGAGAACGCCCATAGACGTTGAGCACTCGGTGCTCGATGGCTCCGAACCAGCGCTCCATCCACGTCTTTTTGGCGCCCTCGCCGCGATCGCGCAGCAGCCGCGAGGTCATCAACGGCGTGAGCGTCAATGAAACGATGCCGCTGGCGAGAATGGAGATCACAATGGTGATGGAAAACTCGCGGAAGATGCGCCCCATCAGACCGCTCATGAAGACCAGTGGAATGAACACCGCAGCCAGGGAAACGGTCATCGCAAGAATGGTGAAGCTGATCTCTTTGGCCGAGTTCAGGGAGGCCTCAAAAGCGCTCTGGCCTTGCTCCATCAGGCGGACCGTGTTTTCGAGAAACACGATTGCATCGTCCACCAGGAACCCGATGGCAAGAGTCAGCGCCATCAAGGAAAGATTGTCCAGGCTATAACCCAGAACACTCATGGCAACAAATGTCAGAAGCAGTGACAGGGGCAGGGCCACCGCAGGAATCAGCGTGTCCGTTGCCCGGCCAAGGAAGACGAAAATCACCATCACTACGAGTGCGAACGCGATGTAGAGCGTGGACTGCACATCCTTAATGCTGCTCACAATCGTTTGTGAACGGTCGTATGCGGGAACCAGCAGAACGGAACTGGGAAGCTGCGCTTGAATATTTGGAAGCAGGTCGCGAACCGACTTCGCGACATCAACTGCATTCACTCCGGCGCGGCGAAACACCGCCACCACAACGGTTGCATGGGGTTCGGGGTGTCCTCGGACCCAGAATCGCATGTCGATCCGCTCGTCCTGCACGCCTTGCGTGGCACTGGCCACATCTTTAAGAAAGACTGGCGCGCCGTTGGTCTGCCCGACGATCAGGTTGTTGTATTCGTCCGCCGTGGTCAGCTGACCCTGCGGCTGCAACAGGAAGCTGCGATTAGGACCGTCGAACTGTCCGGCGCCGGTATAGTTGGTGCCATTCTTGATGGCCGCCGTCAGGTCGTCCAGCGTAGTGTTTCTCACGGCCATGGCTGAGGGGTCAGCCTTGATCCGTATCGCCGACCGCGCGCCGAACACTGACACCTGGCTTACTCCGGGCAGAATGCTGATGCGCTCACCTACCTGCGTATTGGCATAGTCGTACAATTGGCCTTCTGTAACCGTGTCGCTCACCAGCGGGATATACATGATCGGCTGATCGTTGGGATTGGTCTTGGTAAATGTGGGCGGGCTGGGCAGATCTACGGGAAGCTGCCCCTGCGCACGCGTGATGGCGGCCTGCACGTCAGTAGCGGCGCCATCCAAGCTCTTGGAAAGATCAAATTGCAGAACAAAACTTGAATGTCCCTGTATGTTGTTGGAGGTCACCAGTTCCAAGCCGGGGATTTGCATGAACTGGCGTTCAAGTGGCGTAGCAACATTGTTTGCCATCGTGTCCGGCGTCGCTCCCGGGTAGCTCACCTGCACCTGGATCACCGGATAGTCGATCGCCGGCAGGTCGCTCACCGGCAGGCGAAAATACGCAAGAACTCCAAAAAGAATGACCGACACCGTCAGGGCGACGGTCATTACAGGACGGCGGATGAAGCGCTCCGAGAGATTCATCAGTTGCCTCCACTCTGAGCGGTCTCTTTACCGCCTCCGTTCGCGGGACTTCCAGGAGCCGCAGGAGCGACACGCACTTTGCTGCCAGGCCGGACAAGCATCTGCCCCGCCAGCACCACACGCTCATTGGCCGCGAGTCCCTCGGTCACGACCACCTGTTCACCCTGGCGTTGGCCCAGTTTTATGGGACGGAGCTCTGCAGTGTCGTCAGCTTTCACAACGTAAACAAAAATACCCTGCTGGCTGATCTGCGTAGCCTGGCTGGGAACCAGCACGGCTGCCTTTTCCGTCGTGAGAACCAGCTTCACGTCCACAAACTGCCCCGGCCAGAAATGCCGGTCCGGATTGCTGATGGTAGCCCGCAAGTTCACGGTACCGCTGCCGTTCTGTACCGTGTTATCCAGGAACTCGATCCGGCCGCTTCGGGCTGCGTTGTCAGGATCAGACGGCAGCCGAACCAAAGCTTTCAGGCCACCGCGCGCCATCTGTTTCTGGACTTCAGGCAGATCACGTTCGGTGATGGTGAAGTTGGCATAGATGGGATCCACCCGTTGGATTGAAAGCAAGGAACTCGTGTTCGCCTGCACTACGTTGCCGGCGTCCACCAGACGCGCGCCCGCACGGCCATCAATTGGAGAATGGATGTAGCAATATTCCAGGTTCAGCTTGGCGGTCTCCAGGGCTGCCTCGGCGGCTGCCACCTGCGCCTGGTCTACGTCGACTGTGTTTTTCTTCGTATCGAAGTCCTGTTTGGAAATGGCCCTGGTGCCTATGACCTCCTGGTCACGGGAAAACTGGATCCTGGCCAGGTCAAGCGCGGCTTTCGCCTGGGCCAGGTTGGCCTGGGCCGAATCGAGCTGGGCCTTGTACGGACGCGGATCGATTACGAACAGCAGTTGTCCTTTCCTGAGATTCTCGCCGTCCTGAAAGTGCCGCTCAACGATGCGACCACCCACCTGGGGGGTAACATTCACGGACTCATAAGCGCCGTTCCGGCCGATCTCATCCAGGTATCTGGGAACGTCCTGCGCATTGGCCTGTACGATGGTTACCAGCGGAGCCGGCGGCGCCGAAGGGCCCGCCGCCTGTACGTTATTGCGATTGCATGCAGCCAGCGCAAGCACCAGCACCAGCACCAGCACACAGGAAAGTCCGACTCGTTTATGAGCAATATTCAAATGATTCCGTTTCGTTCTATTCATTGTTGGCCTCTTCTGAAAATCGTGGATCATTTGTTGCATTCCCTTTCACGCCGGTGTCGCCAGCGGCAGGGGGAAGGTTGCCTTGATGTGGCGGTCTTGATCTTTAAGCGTGGCTTCCACTGTCCGGTTGTCTCGAACGCCAACCGAGCGCGCAATGCCCTCCGTTGCTCGTATCCGCGCGGCAATCAGCGCTTGACGCGTGCAGCCAAGGAGCAGTGCGGAATCCTGATCGGAGTAGCCTTCAAGCACTGACAGAATGAAGGCAAAACGCTCAAAGGATTGAAGACCGAGCACGGCGGAGATTTCCGGTAGCAGCTCGGGGACGGCCCATTTTGCGCCACTGGAGGCGACGGCGGTCGAACTGCCATTGGCGCCAACCGGCAAAGGTCCGATCAAACGCACGGCGTTCTTCACGATGACCCGCCGGGCCCAGGAACGCGCCCATTCCTTAAAGACCGGGTTGCCCCCCGAGCAATCATGCAGCCCGGAAACAAACACCTTCTCTGCCAGATCTGTGTCAGCCGTTAACATGAGTGACAATGAATACAGACTGTCCATGTCTGCCTCAAAAATCCTGCAGAAGTCCGAACTGGTCGCGTACTTCGTCGTCCGCTCCTTCGAAGAAAGTTGTGTCCTTGCCATCGCTACCTCCGTATCCATTCGCGGCTTCACTTTTCCCGGCACCGCTCGTTTAACACGTCATTCAGTCTGGCGTGGCACCTGTGCGCGAGTTCCTCGAGCAAATGCCTGGTCAGGACGCCACCACAGGAGAACTTGGCTCCCTCTCGCATCATGTCGAAGATCGCATTTGCTCCTTCGCGGCTGATCACGGTTGCGTTGTTTAGATCAATCACCAGACTGCGGCCTTCAAGGGCGTCGCCGGCGTTGCTCCAGGTTTTTCGCAGCTCATCAACCCATGGACGCACTAGGGTTCCTTCAACGACCAGCCGTCGTTCGCGCCGCGTATCAATGGTTGAAATTCTGAACATATCGCTTCCGGCGTTGAACAAGTGCACGGCCCCTGCCAAACCGTCGTGCGTGGCGACATAGGCGCAGGTTGTTGAAATTACACGGAAAAGCAAGGGCTGTGTCCGGGCGGTGTCGAAAAGTGTCGAAGCACCTCTTCGACAATGACGAGATTGACGACAGCCTTGATCACATCTCCATCCCTTTGACAGAACGACGAGTGATGGTCAACCAAATCGACAATGGTGAATTATTTTTTGTGTGAAAACAAGAAATCCTGGGCTTCCCGACTCGAGGTTAAGAGTGAATCGGGAAAGATCCACAGCAGATTAAGGCCAAGGATTGAATTGCCGTCGCTTAGGAAACTGTCCGGGACTGAATGCCGAGCTTCTTCATGCGTGAGATGAGCGTGGTACGTTTGAGTCCCATGCGGGCCGCAGCGCCGTTCGCGCCGGCCACGCGGCCGTTGGTCTCCTTGAGGGTACGGAGAATTCTTTCACGTTCGCCCGAGTCGCTCGACACGGCAGGTGTGGACACGCTGGTATTGTTCGTCAATTCTCCAATCGGCACCTGCAGAACGGGGCCGTGAGACAGGATCACCGAGCGTTCGATGAAGTTCTCCAACTCGCGGATGTTCCCAGGCCATTGCCAGCTCGATAGTTTTTTCATCGCGGCCGCCGGAATGGACTCGATCAATTTCTCCATGCGGCGCGCGTACTTCTGGGTGAAGTAGCGCACCAGCAGCGGGATATCTTCCGGACGCTCCCGCAAAGGCGGAATACGAATGGGGAACACGTTGAGCCTGTAGTAGAGATCGCTCCTGAATTCGCGATTCTCAATCATTTGCTCCAGATCGCGATTCGTGGCCGCCACCAGGCGTACGTCCACTTTTTTGGTTCGTGTACTGCCGAGGCGCTCAAATTCGCGCTCCTGCAGGGCGCGCAGCAGTTTCGGTTGAATTTCGACAGGAATGTCTCCAACCTCGTCCAGAAAAAGCGTTCCCTGGTCCGCCAGTTCAAGGCGCCCGACCTTTTGCGAAATGGCTCCAGTGAACGCGCCGCGCTCATGCCCAAACAGCTCGCTTTCAAGCAGCCCAGTTGGGATCGCGGCACAGTTGAGCTTCACCAGTGTCCGGTCTTTGCGGCGACTGCGATCGTGGATGGCCCGTGCAATCAACTCCTTGCCCGTTCCCGTTTCCCCCAGCAGTAACACCGTCGAATCGCTGGGCGCAACTGTTTCGGCGAGACTGAGCACGTGGCGCAAACCCGAACTCTGTCCCACAATTCCCTCAAAGTCCATCTCGCCGCGGATTTCCTCTTCCAGATACAACTTCTCCTGGGCCAGCTTATCTCTGAGTTCGGCGATTTCACCGTAGACAGTCGCATTCTCGATTGCGATGGCCACCTGGTTTGCGACCTGAACCAGGAAATTCACCTGGTCCTCATCGAATGTGTCCTCCGCCCGCCTGGCCACCGCCAGAACTCCCAGCAGGCGTTTTCGACTGACGAGCGGCAGGTCGCACATAGAGTTCAATCCCTCTGCCTTGGCTTTGCGATACATCTCACCAGGCATGGTCTCAGGATCCAGCCGGTTTATAACAATGGGCTTGCCCGTCCTGAAAGCGATGCCGGGCATGGTCCCCTCAATCGGCACCAGAGCGGCCTCCGTGAATATTCCCTTGCTGTCCGGATAATCCAGGGCATGCACCCGCAAATGTTGGCCCTCTGCGTCAGGCAGCATCACTGCGGCGGCGTCACACGCCATCACACGCCTCACAGTGGTGGAGACGGCATGCAACATGTCGCTGAATTCCAGGTTGGAAACCACCTGATTGGTCAGATCGAGAATAAGCTTCAAGCGGTCCTGCAGACGCTCCGAGGAATCGAAGTTAACAGCGGCGTCAAGAACCAGTGCAATTTGGTCTGCGACTAACGCGAGAAATCGGACTTCCTCTTCAGGGTAAGCGTCCGGATGCATGCTGCCCAGGCTGAGCACCCCTAACCGGCGCGCTCCTCGAGCCAGAGGGAGCGAGCAGGTGGAAACAACGCCGAGATGGGCGAGAAATTCCCTGTGGCTGGGGAACCGTGGCTCCTGCCTCCAGTCGGCGACCACAAAAGCCTTTTGCGCTCCATGTACCTCGTCCGTAGGCGCATCGCGCAGGAACCCCTGACGGTCTGAGACGTCCAGAGTTCTCCCGCTGACGTGCAGCAACTCCCACGACACAACCTGCGTGGCGTTCTGAAAGGCCACAAGATGCAGGTAGTCGAAATGAGCAACCTGGCTTAGTTCTTTCGTGAGCACAGCCTCCGCTGCATCACAGTCCTTGCAAACTGCCATGGCCTTGGCCATACGGAGAAGGGCTTCATAACGGTGAGTGGAAGTCTCCGGCCGCAATATCGAAAATGCACTCATGAGGTCGTCGCGTCTTATCCTTTGATTCTAATATCCTCGCTGCCTCTTTTCTCCAGGCCAGATTTTGAGAGGCTACCCCTAGGTGGCTTTTGATGTACGAGCGAAGCAAACGGTTCTATTAAATCGAGCCTTAACTTGTCAAAGGGACGTTCCGCGCATCAGCTCCCTGGGGATTGCGCCAGAAATCGTGTATATGCGGCTGACAAGTCAATCACGAAAGGTATCCATTCTCGCTCATAATATCCTTTGGTCCTGTCACTTAGTTTTGTCGGCGGGCGCGAATATTCATCGCCTTGCGCCAGCGTTTGCCCTTCCGGCTCATCTCGCCATATGACCCGCTGTGGTTTCTGCTCGTGCAAGATCCCGTTGCGAATTCCTTTGATAAAGACCGCGGTGATTTCGTCCATCGCGAATGCATTCTTGAAAGAAGGACGCCCAAGAGAGCACATGCCTTGGTGCGCAAACGGCGATGATTATCCGACCGATACCACGGCAACTAAGAACATGGTGACCAATACTGCGAGTCCAAGTATGAACAAGGTGGTCACTCCTAGTAGCACCTTGGATCTGAGAGTGTGATTCGAGTTCGTTGCTTCACTTAGTGTTGTCATCTTTGCTCCTATTCACTGATTCGAGCCGCTTTTGACGCTCGTTCCCATCCATCCCGAGCGGAAACTAAACGCGGTTGCCGTGGTTGCAAGATTTGACAAACAAACCAGCCGGGTACGGGCAATGCCAACGCTCTTACCCACGCCCGACTGAGTATTGTCTTGTCAAATCGCAAGCATTCATCCGCCGTAAGTGCCATTGAGGTCGTGCAGCCACTGTTTATCCTGCTGCTCGATCTTCTGCTCGTCCGGGGACTTCTGCTCGTCCTGCTTGCCTGCAGAGTTCGCGTTTTGGTTGCAGCTGTCCTGTTGAGAGACATTGCTTGGCGTGACTGCATCGTTGGACTTTGCATCAGCGCTCTTCGCGAAGGCCGAGATTGAAGTTGCGAGCAGGGTCACCATCAGGGTACGTGTCAAAAATGTTTTCATAATTTCTCCTTTACAGACATAACTAAAGCATCTGGATTGCCAAAGGCGCACCTTGCTAGAAGCAGACGTAACTGGTTGAAAGAAAAATGCTGTTGCTTCAGGCGTGCAGAAGTACACCCGCGTGGGCTGTCGAATCCCAGACATCGCGTCGAAAAGCATTCGTCACGAGAAGGATTGCAAAAATTTGAAGGTTCGCAAACAAGGCCTTCAAAATCGGAAGACGAGGAAAAATCAGGAGGGCACGAACGGAGTTGCCGAATCGGTCATTACTGAATTGTAGGCGAAGAGTTTGGCTGGTCGGGTTCTCCGTCAAGCGCATCCGCATTGAGTTGCCGCGTGGGGCGTGAGATCCCAAGCTTTTTCATCTTGGAAATCAATGTGGTTCGTTTCAGCCCTAGCTTGGCGGCTGCGCCGGTTGGCCCGCCTATCAACCAGCCGGCGGCCTCGAGCGTCCTCAAGATCAGAGCGCGTTCGGAATCTTTCAAGGTGCTTTGCGCAGGAGCCACGGTTATCCCCTCCGTGCCTGTTGGCGGCAGTGGATTGGGAAGTACGCCATCGTTCGCCAGGATCACAGCACGCTCGATCAGGTTCTGGAGTTCGCGGATGTTCCCTGGCCAGGAGTACGAGCTGAACGCCGACAATGTTTCGTCAGGAATGTTTTCGATTGGCTTACCCATTTTGCGGCCGAAGATCTCGACAAAATGTGTTACCAAGGCTGGAATATCTGTACTGCGCGCTCGCAATGGTGGTAGCAGGACAGGAAACACATTCAGGCGATAGTACAGGTCGCTGCGAAATTCATTACGCCTCACCATGCTTGCCAAATCCCGGTGAGTTGCCGCCACGAGCCGAACATCAACCTGGTGCGTCCGACCGCTGCCCAGGCGTTCGAACTCCTGTTCCTGCAGTACACGCAGCAGCTTGGGTTGCAATGCCAGGGGAATGTCACCCACCTCATCCAGAAAGAGCGTCCCTTTGTCGGCCATTTCAAAACGACCGACCTTTTGCGCGATAGCGCCGGTGAAAGCGCCCTTCTCATGGCCAAAAAGCTCGCTTTCCAGCAGGTCGAAGGGGATGGCGGCGCAATTCAGTTTTATGAACGGACGTCCGCAACGCGAGCTGATGTTGTGGATTGCGCGCGCGATCAACTCCTTGCCCGTGCCGGTTTCCCCTTGAATTAGAACAGTGGAATCCGTGGGTGCGACGCGTTCGACTTGCTCGAGCACCGCTTCCAGAGCGGGGCTGTTACCTATGAGTTGCTCGAATCTGCGCTCACGCGAATCCTGGTCCATGCATCCGCATCTTTCAAAAGTAGTTGCCAAAACGCCCCTCCTGAAGACATGCTGAACGAGTTCTCTTTAGCGGCTAACTTTCCAGCGCAGCGCGAACACTCTCAAGCAAGGCTTCGTCGTCAAACGGTTTTGCCAGGAACTCTACAGCGCCAGCTCTCAAGGCTTGCATCCGCATTTTGGCATCACCGTGCGCGGTGATGAAGATGGTGGGAATCCTGCAATGCTCAGCATTCAGCCTGGCCTGTAACTCCAGACCGGACATTCCGGGCATGCGTATGTCCGCGATCAGACATGCAGCCTGCCGCTGCTGGCCGGACTGCAGAAACTCTTCTGCCGACGCAAATGCTTGTGCCGGCCATCCAGCCGATTTCAGCAGGCCCTGCACAGCGGTGCGCATCAAATCATCATCATCGACAACTGCGACTAGTTTTGTGTTTCCGTTCGTTGCCATAATCTGAGGCTACAGCCGTGCCCAAAATGGCGCAATCATACGTTGGTATACAGGACGTAATACCGGCCTGATCACGGGGGAGGGCGGCAGCAAGGAGTGACGGCGGAAAGCGAAGGGTTTTATTGATTTGAGAGAAGATTGGGGACCAGCTAAGCTACTTTTTACCGGCAGGAAGATCGAGCTTAGCCGCCATTCGAACCAATTCTGCCAGTGAGTCAGCCTGCATCTTATGCATCACGTGCCCGCGTTGGATCTTTACAGTAATTTCGCTGGTACCCAGGTCAAAAGCTATTTGCTTGTTGAGCATGCCAGAAACCACCAAACCCATGACCTGGCGCTCGCGTGCCGTCAACGAGTCGTAGCGGTTTCGCAGCTCCGCAAGCTCGCTCTGCTGCTGACGCATCACGCGGTCGCGATCCAAAGCCTGGTGAATCGCATCCAGCAAATCCTGATCCCGAAACGGCTTGGTAAGAAACTCCACGGCGCCGGACTTCATAGCCTTCACGGTCATAGGTATATCGCCATGACCAGTGATGAAGATCACAGGAATTCGGATTCCTTCGTCCGCTAACTTACGCTGAAAATCCAGGCCGTTGACTCCAGGAAGCCTCACGTCCAGGACCAGGCAGCTTGGTCCATCCGGCCGTTTACTGCGCACGAACTCTTGCGGAGTAGCGAACGTCTCGGAACGCAACCCAACCGACTTCAACATGCCATGAATCGCAGAGCGCACCAGGGGATCATCATCAATGACGAACACTGTGGCAGCGGCTGCGGAGGTCATTCATGTCCCTCAACGCTGGCAGGCAGAGTGAAATGAAAATTCGCGCCCCGCGGAGAATTGCCCGCAGCCCACAGGCGGCCTTCGTGCGATTCAACGATCGACCGGCTGATGGACAGGCCCATCCCTGTCCCGTGATCTTTGGTGGTAAAGAACGCGTTGAATAACTGATCCATCTCTTGTGTAGGCAGCCCCACGCCGGTATCGCTAACCGATATCATGATTTTCCCATTTTCCGCCGGTTCTGACTTGATGGTGAGCTCGCGTGCTCCATCGACGTCTCTCATCGCCTCGATACTATTCAGGACGAGGTTCATCATGACCTGCTGCAATTGCACTCGATCTCCAATGATTTTCGGAAGATCCTCCGCCAGCTTAGCTTGAACCACTATGGAGTACCGCGTGGTCTCATTGTGCAGAAGAACGATCATCTCGCGGATGATTTCGTTTACATCGACGGCCTCTCGCTGCGTAGAGCCTTTCTTGAAGAGCAGGCGGACATGGCTGACAATTTCCGACGCTCGCGTTGCATCTTTAACCACTCTCAGCGCAGCCGCGCGGGCTTCTTCCAGATCAGGTTGATCGCGCGTAAGCCAGCGCACACAGGTATTCGCGTCAGTGATGGCGGCAGCAATTGGCTGCTTTATTTCATGCGCCAGAGAGGCAGACAGCTCTCCCATGGTTGTCACCCGACTGGCGCGCGCCAGGTCCGCCTGGGCCTGGCGTAGTTTTTCGTCCGCCTGTTTACGCTCGGTCACATCAATGGAGGTCCCGATAAACTCAAGCAGATCGCCGGCTTCATTGAAAACAGGGTGGCCTACTCCGTGAACATACTTCACGGCGACGCCTGGCAGAGCTATACGGTAATCCATCTTATAGTCGCAACGCTCCCGGACGGCCCGGTCCCAGGTTTCGCGCACTCGGCCGCGGTCGTCCGGATGTATACGCTGAAGAATCGTCTCAGTGTGCGGACGTGCTTCGGGATCGAAGCCAAACAACCGGGAGTATTCCTGGGATCCATGGACAATCTCTCTCGTGGCGACATTCCATGCCCAGCTGCCGGTATGACTTAACCTCTGCGCTTCAGAAAGGTAGGCTTCGCTCCGGCGAAGTTTCTCGTCGGCTTGTTTGCGCTCACGGCTTTCCGCTTGCAAGGCTTCATTGGTCTTTTGGAGCTCCTGGACTGTTCCCATCAGTTCATCGCGGGCCTTTCTCAGCGATTCTGCGGCCCTTCTCTGGGCAGCGCTCAGAGTGGCGACGAAGACAGCCGACGCGGCAAAAACAATCAAGCGCGGTATTTCCTCGGGCTTCGCAGTCAGCGAATCGACCGGGGGCAGGAAGTTGTAATAAAAAACGAACGTCGCGAGAGCCGTCGCCAGGTAGCCAGGGCCAAAACCTCCAAACCAGGCACTGAGCATTACGGCGCTATAGAACAGCGACGCCTGAGCTGACATCAGATGCAGAAGCGACCAGCGGGGAAGAAGCATCGCTACAGTAACTGCCAACACAGCAATCGTATACTTACGAATGCCTTCCCACGTCGTCCACAGTAAAGACTCGGACCTGGACATGCTTCTGCTCCGGGGATGCGGAGTATCGCCTCCCGCAAGCAAAAATCTTAACATCAGCGAGTCTGCTTTTTGCTCGATTTGAGTCATGACCGCCTAAACCGTGATGACGGATTAACGATTACTTGCTGGCATTCCCGGAGCCGTGCCTGCCAGTTTTCCGCAACATTCAGGACGTTGCGGGAGGCTCGAGCTTTCCCATCCTCCACCAAGCGCTTGGATTAACTGGACGGCGGCGACCATTCGCCGGCCCAAGATGTTAACCGCGGTCGCCTCATTCGACAGCGCCGCGCTCTGTGCGACGGTGACTTCCAGGTAGCTGGTGACGCCACCGTTGTATCGTTGGATCGAGAGCTCCAAAGATTTCTGAGCGGCGAGCACTGCTTCATTCTGTGTTTTTGCTTCATTCTCGAGAATGCCTAATGCGGCAAGATTGTCTTCCACCTGCTGGAAGCTCGTAAGCACAGTTTCGCGATAGGACGCTACGGTCTGATCGTAGACGGCAATCGCCTGGTCTGAGGCCGCACGGCGCCTGCCACCGTCGAAAACTGTTTGCAACGCTGAGGCGCCAACGGACCAGAGCCCGGCAGGCCCCTGCAACAAGGTCGTAATAGCCCCGCTTTCAAAGCCTCCGGCAGCGGTCAGGTTCAACAATGGATAGTAGGCGGCTTTGGCTACTCCGATCCGTGCGTTTGCAGCAGCCATCTGCCGCTCGGCGGAAGCTATGTCAGGCCGCCTTTCGAGCAGTTCTGACGGAACACCTGCCGGAATCGGCGGTGGCGGCGTCTGAAGCGGCAGCGGAGGTAGATTGAAAGACGCCGGAGGTTTGCCGACGAGAACTGCAACGGCATGCTCGAATTGCGCGCGGGCCACGCCGACGTCGATTGCCTGGGCGCGAGTCGTCTCAAGTTGCGTTCTGGCCTGCTCCACCTCAACCTCAGAGCCGACCCCTCCCTCAAAGCGGCTCACGTTCAGCTGCAGGGCCTGCTCATAGTATTGAACAGTTGAGTTCAGGAGCTGCTCCTGCGCGTCCAGGCTGCGCGCCTGGAAGTAGAACAGGGCGAGTTGTGCGTGCACGCTCAGGTTAACCGTTGCCAGATCGGCGGCACTGGCTTGCGCCTGCGCACGAAATGCCTCAACATTGTTGCGGACTCGCCCCCACGCGTCTACTTCATAGGACAATTCAACCGGCAGCTGAAAGTCATTGGTGGTCCGGCCATTCCCGATTGCATTTACAGGCGCGCGATTGGCGGATGTTCTTCCTCGCGTTGCGGATGCGCCGGCAACCACGGTGGGGAAGTAATCCGCGCGATTGTAGCGAAGCAGCGCACGAGCTTGCGTATACTGCGCCTGGGCTGCCTTCAGGTTCTGGTTGGAAATATTCACTTGCTGTTCCAGGTCGTTGAGTTGAGGATCCTGGAATATCTCCCACCAATTGCCACGGAGATTCAGCTCGTTCGGCTGCGCGGTCTTCCAATTGCCGGCCTCTTTATAGGCAGGCGGAGCTTCGACGGGCGGACGCTGGTACCTTGGGCCAACGGCACAACCGGCAAGAAAGAGCACGCTTGCGACAAAGACGGTTGCTATGCCCTTTGCGCCGGCCCGACTATCCTTTCTGTGGTACCAAAGAAAGTTCATTGTGCACCTCCCGAAACGGCGGTCTGTACGACTTGCACTTTTTGGCCCGAGACAATGGAATCCGGTGGCGTCACGACCACCGATTCATCGCCTTTGAGACCAGAAACAATTTCAATCTGATCGCCAAAATCACGGCCGGGCGTCACCGGCGTGAGCACTGCGCTGCCGTCTCTTACCACCGCAACCTGCAGGCCTTGCGAGCGAAACACAAGAGTGGAGACTGGCACCAGATACGAGGAGGTCTGCCCAGACACCTTGAGGTGAACCTCGGTATAGGAGCCGGTGAGCAATTCGCCAGTGGGATTATCGACATCAATTTCCGCCGTCAGAGTACGGGTGGAGAAGTTGATCGCCTCTGAGGTCCTGACCAATTTGCCCTGGAATTGCCTTCCGGGAAATTCTGCCAGCGTCAGCGATGCCGTGAGACCTGGGGTTGCCGCCTTGGAGTACTGTTCCGGTACATTCACGTAGACACGCAGCTTTCCCGGCTGCGAGATATGGAACAGATCGGTTTTGACGTTGCCGGTATTTCCGGAGTTGATCAGCGTGCCAATATCGGTGTTGCGTGCCGTGATGATTCCATCGAAAGGAGCGTAGACCTTTTCGAATGACTGTAAGGTCTCAAGCTGCTTCACATTGGCCTGGTCGGCTTCGACAATTGCCTTGTTCGCATCGTAAGTGCCGACGGCATTGTCCACGTCTTGCTGCGCCACTGCATGAGTCGCCAGCAAGCCCTGGTAGCGGTTCTTGGTGATCTCCGCCAGCTTCAGGTTGGCCCGCGCAGTCGCAAGGTTGCTGCGTGACTGCGCTAGTTGCTGATCGACTTCCGGCGTCTCGATCACAGCCAGCAGTTGTCCCTTTCTTACATGCGCTCCGATGTCGGCATACCAGTTCTTCACATAGCCGTTGGTGCGCGCATAAATAGGAGAGCTGATGAACGGCTGCACATTGCCTGGCAGCACAATCTCCTGCGCGGGCGCGGATCGCTGAGGAGAAATGACAGAGACGGAAGGCACGGCCATCTGGGCGGTTTCAGCACGTACCGTGTTTTCTGCCGCAAGACGGGTGAAAATGCCATACACGGCGACTCCGCCAAAAACCAGTATGGCTGCCACCGCGATGAGCCAGGTATGCTTTCGAGGGCGCGGCCCTTTCACTACGCTCGGCGCCGGCCGCTTCGTGGGAGTATTGATCGGTGTTTGCGATTGCATTGACATAACCATTCCTGTTCCTTCGAATATTTCTAGTTCTGTTTCTGGCCTTCACTCTGGCGACGCATGCCATGGATCACGCTGAAGACTGCTGGGACAAAAAACAGCGTAGAGACTGTGGCGAAGAGCAAGCCGCCAATTACCGCGCGGCCAAGGGGCGCATTCTGCTCTCCGCCTTCGCCCAGCCCAAGCGCCATGGGCGCCATTCCGATGATCATGGCCAAAGCAGTCATTAATACCGGTCGAAAACGCATGTACCCGGCTTGAAGAGCGGCTTCCGTGGCAGTCAGGCCCGCGGCCAATTGTTCTTTGGCAAAGCTGACCACCAGGATGCTGTTCGCCGTCGCCACTCCCACGCACATGATCGAGCCTGTTAGCGCAGGAACGCTGATGGTGGTGCCTGTCATAAACAGGAACCAGACAATTCCAGCCAGCGCCGCCGGCAATGCCATGAGAATGATGAATGGATCAAGCCATGACTGAAAGTTCATGACAATCAAGAGATAGACCAGCGCAATGGCGAATACCAAACCGGTCAGCAGGCCCATAAAAGACGAGCGCATCGTTTGGATTTGTCCCCGTACGATGATCTTCGATCCACGCGGAAGCTCTTTCTGGCTGGCATTGATGATCGAGAAAATGTCCTTTGAAACGCCACCCAAGTCGCGTCCCTGGACCGCGCCGAATATGTCAATCACGGGCGATACGTTGTAGTGCGACACTACACTCAAGTCTGAAGCGCGGTTCACCGAGGCCAGACTGCCAAGAATCGAAGGCGGCGCATTGCCCGCGACCGTCCCTGCGCCCGTTATCGGAATATTGTTCAGGTCCTGCAATGTTTGCACACGGTATTGCGGCGTCTGGGTTGCGATGTTGTAGCTCACGCCGTTCTTCGGGTTCAGCCAGAACGTGGGCGAGGTTTGCGAACTGCCGCTGAGGGTCACCAGCAGGTTGCTCGCGATTTCCCGCTGGCTGAATCCGATGGCTTGCGCCTTCGTGCGGTCCACGTCGACATGCAGCTTCGGCTGATCAAATGTCTGCTGAATACGAAGATCAGATGTTCCGGAGACGTCTTTTACGCGCGCCAGTAGTTTGTCCGCAAATTGCCGGTTGGCTTCCAGATCATTGCCCACAACCTGAATATCAATTGGCGCCGGCAGCCCGAAGTTAAGAATCTGGGTCACCATGTCGGAGGGCAGGACATAGAATGTAGTTCCCGGAAAAGCCCGCGCCAGCTTGAGACGCAAATCATGAACGTAATTTGCCGTGGGGTGATGCTTCGGCTGAAGCGCGACTATGATGTCTGCATCCTGCGTTCCTACCGGGGCCGAATTGCTGTAGGAGAGATTGATGCCGCTGTAAGGCAGGCCAATGTTGTCGATGATGCCGCTTAACTCTTCAGGAGGGACCTGCTTGCGGATCTCACTCTCCACGCGGTCAGCAAATGCGGCCGTTTCTTCGATGCGCGTTCCGGTCGGCGCCCGCATGTGCAGTGTGAATTCCCCGCTGTCAACTGAGGGGAAGAAATCCTGCCCCAGCCACGGCACTAGAGCGAAGGAGAGCAGGCACGCCAGGAGAAAGCCGCCGGCAAAAATTCCCCGATGGTTAATGAATGTTTCCAGCAGTCCGCGATACGCGCTCCGGATACACTCAAAACCATGCTCGAACCGCAATTGGAAATGCGCTAGAGGGTTCCTGTTTGCAGCGGCTTCGTGTTCGCTTCCTGCTGCGTGAGCTTTCAAGAAGTACTTGGCCATGGTTGGCACCAGGGTTCTTGAAAGCAGGTAAGAAGCCAACATCGCGAACACAACGGCCTCAGCCAACGGTACAAAGAGGTAGCGTGCGACGCCGGTGAGCAGGAACATTGGAACAAACACAATGCATATGCTCAGGGTTGAAACCAGTGCGGGTATTGCGATCTGCTGTGCCCCGTCGATGATCGCTTCTTCAATGTCCTTACCCTCGCTCAGATAACGGTGGATATTTTCAATCGTGACCGTCGCATCATCCACCAGAATGCCAACAGCCAGCGCCAGGCCACCGAGCGTCATCAGGTTGATCGTCTCTCCCAGCGCGCTCAGGAGAATGATGGACGTCAGAATGGAAAGCGGAATTGAAATGGCGATGATGAGCGTGCTGCGCCAGCTACCAAGGAACAGAAGAATCATCATAGCGGTAAGGCAGGCTGCGATCAGCGCCTCGCGCACTACGCCGGTAATCGCACCACGGACAAAAATGGACTGGTCTCCCAGCGGCTTAATTTGCAGATCCTGCGGTAGTGTGTTCTTGATGCCGGGCAACAGATTTTTGATATTGCTGATGATGTCGAGCGTGGAAGCGGTACCGTTCTTCTGGATTGTCATCAGCGTCGACCGACGGCCATCCACGCGGACGATATTGGTTTGCGGCGGAAAGCCGTCGCGCACGAAGGCGACATCATGGATGTAAATCGTATTGGTGCCAACGGTTTTGATGGGAAGATCGTTCAACCCTTTGATCGTGGTTGGACTGCCATTCAAGTCAACGTTGTATTCATAGGTCCCAATCTTGGCCGTTCCGGTGGGGAGGATGAGATTTTGCGCGCTGATTGCATTCACTACATCCAGAGGTGAGAGCCCGTTGGCCTGAAGCGCATTGGTGTTCAAATCCACCTGTACCTGCCGTTGTTTGCCGCCATAGGGATACGGTATCGCCGTGCCCGGTACCGAAGTGAGCTGAGGCCGAATGAAATTGAGCCCGTAGTCGTTCAACTGCTGCTCGGAAAGCGTGGGGCTGGAGAGGGCGAGCTGAAGAATCGGAACGCTGGAAGCGCTGTAAGTGATGATCAGCGGCGGCGTCGTTCCCAGCGGCAGCACCTTGAGTTGGGTCTGGGACTGGCCTGCAATCTGCGCAATGGCCGTGCTGATATCGGCGCCGGGATGAAAAAAGACCTTGATGACAGCGACGCCATTAAGTGACTGCGACTCGATGTGTTCGATGTTATTGACAACCGTCGTCAGGTTGCGCTCTTGAATGGTGACAATCCGATTCGCCATCTCAGAGGGAGCCAGCCCGGTGAAATTCCAGATGATGCTCACCACAGGGATATTGATATTCGGGAAAATATCTGTAGGCGTGCGCAGCGCGGAAAGCGTTCCCAGAATCAAAATCAGAATGGCCAGCACCACAAATGTGTAGGGCCGCCTAAGCGCGAGTCGAACAATCCACATAAAGTACCTCTGGGGTGACCATCAGGTCTTGTTTCGGTCACTTATGTGAATTGCACTTGAGTTGCCAACCGGCCACGTCGCAGCAACATCCCGCCAAATGATTGAATCGAGGCACCAGGTCGAAGGATCGATCCAACCGGCACGGGGAAACGCCGCTGAATATCGGCAGGTGTCGAAATATCGACGTTTCAGTGCAGCGCTAACGTCTTGAGGGCCCGGGCGTTTAATTCATTGCTGCCGGGATGCCAAGCTAGAGGCCCGGGAGCCTTTCTTGTCACCCGTGTCGTCAAGAGTTACCCTCTATCTGTTGCGAGGACTCGCCCCATGAAGGAGACGGCGGTCGCGATACCAGAATCGCAGGACTTCATTCTTTCCACCGTGGCGCCGACTTTGGCGCAGAAGCGACTTGCTCTGGGCATTGTGCTGTTCTTGTTTGTCGCGTTTCTTGTCCTGGTCGGTCCGCTATCGACCCGTCCACTTGCGCCGATTCAGGCCTTCATTTCCATCTATGCGACGGCCATGCTCGTGAATGACTCGATCACTGCGGTCCTGCTGTTCGCGCAATTCTCCATCCTGCGGTCGCGGGCGCTGCTCGTGATAGCAAGCGGATATCTCTTCACCGCGCTCATACTAGTACCATGGATGCTGATGTTTCCAGGAGTGTTTGCGCCCAGTGGCCTGCTTGGTGCCGGACTCCAGAGTGTATCGTGGCTCTACATCCTATGGCACGCAGGTTTCGCCGCGTTCGTAATCACCTATGCGCTGCTGAAAGATGACGATCCAACCAAACGGTTGTGGCAGGGCTCCGTGCCTGTGGCCATTAGTTCAAGTGTTGCTATCACAGCAGCCATTGTGTGTGCGGCAGCAATTCTTGTGACAGTAGGCAGTGAGATGCTGCCACGGCTTAATCTCGATCCGATCCATCTTTCGCCCCTCTGGGTTTATACAGCCGTATCCGCAGCGCTGTTCCCCATCGCGGCAATCGTTATACTCTGGGTCCGGCGACGTTCGGTCCTTGATCTGTGGCTTATGGTGGTGATGTGCGCGTTTGTAATAGAGATGAGTTTGATTTCGTTTCCCGTTCCGGCGCGTTACACCTTGGGTTGGTATGGCGGACGGGTCTGTGGATTCCTGTCCGGGAGTCTTCTCCTGTTTGTCTTGTTGTATGAGATAACGACGCTCTATGCGCGGCTGCTACGTGCGGTTTTGGCGCAACGCAGTGAGCGCGTGGCGCGGCTCATGACTGGGGACGCGGTTTCAGCTTCGATCGCTCACGAGATCCGGCAGCCGTTGTCGGCGATGATAACCAATGCCGGCACAGGCCTTCGTTGGCTTGATCGCGCGACCCCCGACGTCGACGAGGCAAAGGCAGCACTTAATCAAATCGTGATTGCCGGCCACCGTGCGGGAACGGTGATCGAAAGCATTCGAGCGATCTTTAAGAAGGATGTCCATAACAGAACTTCGCTCGATCTCAATGAACTTGTCCGGGAAGCCCTCGCCCTGATGCGTAGCGAGTTGCAGAAGCATGGAGTGTCCGTCCAGGCCGAGCCGAACGAACCGCTGCCGCGGGTGGACGGCGATAGATCCCAGTTGCAGCAGGTGCTGCTGAACTTGGTTACGAATGCGATTGATTCGATGGCTGCCACGAATGCCGTACGTGTACTGCGCGTGAAATCCAAGGTTCATGACTCCGGCGGCGTGATTGTATCGGTGGAGGACACCGGAGCGGGAATCGATCCGAAAGACATCGACCAGATATTCAATCCGCTTTTCACGACAAAATCCCATGGCATGGGGATGGGTCTGGCGATTTGCCGCTCGATCATCGAGGGGCACGGCGGCCGGCTATGGGCCACTGCGAACACATCCCAGGGCGCTATCTTTCAGTTCGTGCTGCCCGTTGACACTGCCATGGCTGCTGACCACCTGGACACCTTCCCTCGTACGGCTTAACAGCCGGTACACATGTACGAGGGATGATGCCAGGGTGTTTCCTCAGGCTAGATTTTTGAGAAGGCCTTCTTCACTCCGCCTGCCGTGCCCTTGGCGACTTTGTCAGTAGCACTGCCGGTCTTTGCGGCGGCCGCCTTGGTTCCATGCGCAGTCACCTTGGCCGCTTTCTCGCTTCCTTTTACTGCCTTTTCAGAGCCCCGGCCGGTTTCAACCGCCGCCTTCTCGCTGCCATGCACAGTTGCCTTCGTTGCTTTCACCGTGCCGTGAGCAGTTTTTTGCGCTGCTTTTTCGGTAACGCGGCCGGTGTCTTTTGCCGCCTTGCCAACATCGGAAAACACATCCTGTGTAAACGCGGATGTGCCCAACATAAGAACTGTCATGAAGACTGTCACCAATTTAACTTTCATTTCTATTTCTCCTTTGTAGTCACTGCAATATAAGTAGTTACTTCCAATCGTGCCGCCATCCAGGTCAGCCCGTCGCTACCTCCGGTTGAGTCGCTGAAATGGCTGCAATCGCTGAAACTTCTTCCATCCGACGCAAGACAGCCGAAAAGTCTTCTTCGGTACTGTTTGCAAGCTCATCTGAATTGACGCGGAATGCCGCTTCTGTCGCAGGCATGGGGACGTGCTCTTGTGCGGCCGCCTTCAGGATTAACTGGAAATCTTTGTTCATCAGGCGTAACGGAAATTGCGGGCTGTAGTCGTTTCTCGCTGCCCTTGCCAGCTTGCCCATATGGGCCGGAGCGATCAGCGCCGTGTGCGACAGGACTTCGAGCAAGCGCTCACGATCCAGGCCGGCTTTCTCCCCAAGCACCACCGCCTCAGCGATAGCCTGCATGCCAATGCCAAGCAGCGTATTGACCACCAGCTTCATGGCCGTTCCAGAGCCAGGACCGCCCAGAAGAAAGTATTGCTTTGCGATCGCCTGGAATATGGGCTCAGCAGCGCGGAACAATTCTGGGTTGCCGCCCGCCAGCAACGTGAGAATGCCTTCTTCCGCGGCAGGAGTGCTGCCTGAGATGGCAACGTCCAACACATCAATGCCATTTCCAGCGCCGAGTCTGTGCAGTTCGCGCGAGCTCTCTGGGGAGATCGTGCTCATCTCCAGCACCACGGTTCCTGGCCGTGCTCCGGCCAACACTCCCTTCGCCGCGGTGTAAACGCTGTGAACTACCTGATCATTGGTCAGGCAGGAAATAACAACGTCAGCAGTGCGTGCCAGGTCAACAATGTTTTTGGCAACCGCGCCACCCTGTGCAGCGATTGGCTTTACCTTAGTGAGGTCCAGGTCGTAAACAGAAAGTTGATATCCGTGATCAAGCAGGCGTTGTGCGATCCGGCTTCCCATATTGCCCAGCCCAATGAATCCGACTCTCACCTGATCTACGTTAAAATGTTTCATGCGGTCCTCCTTTTTATTTGAGTTGGGGCCCTCTCATGAACTCCCGTGCCCTTTGAATGTCTTGCCCCAATGAATATATGCATCACCCCTGCCTTACTTTTTTGCCTCGGGAGGAAAGTGTTTGAACATCTTTTCCACCCCATTGTTGAGATTCTTGATGTTCTTGTCGGACTTGTTGGAAACCGTGTTGCTGGACGAGCCCCGCCAGACCAGCTCCCTGGACTGCGTGTCGAACAGGTCCACCACCAGGGTGCCGACCTTGTAAGTCTCGGTTGTTGTTGTGGCATTTCCAAAGCCGCCCCAGCGCCAGCCGCCGAAGCCGCCGTCATAGAACTTATTGAGAGTTTGCTGGTTCCTCGTGATCTCCATGGCCGTGATCGAAAGATCTCCACCGGAGTCGACTTGCGTGAAGCCTCTGGCCGCCAGCGTGGAATTGACCGCACTCTTGATCCGATCGACGAGAAGCGGATCCTTGGTCTTCACACTGGACCACGAGTAGGTCTTGTACTGAGCGAAGTTTGCGTTGCGGTCATAATCTGTTTTGACCTGCTGTGCTACGGACACAACCGATGCGAGCAGTATCATTGCGATTGAAAGCGCGATTGTTTTTTTGTGGACTTTCATAACTCTCCTTTTTTGTTCAGTTTGTTCTTACGTGACGAGAAGGCAGGCCAATTTCTGGCCGCCATTCAAGCCACTCGATCTTCTGCTTTCACCAACGGCATATTGACCAGATGCTCACTCAGGAACCAGACTTGTAGCTCATTGCTGCGTAGCACCTGGCTCACCGCGAGGTCGTTAGTGCCGTCGTCGCCTAATACAGAAGCGCGGCGGGCCAGCTCTCGCGAGTTGCGAATGATGACCTGATGCGCGTCGAGTAGCCGCGAAAGCTGTACTGGAACCTCCTCACGACCGCGCGGCGGACGTGCGATTTGAGTGGTCTCTGCCACATCGGCGGCCATTGCCAGACTGATTCCTCCCAGCAGCTGAATTCTCTCCGCAATCGCATCCACCAACTCCACTTGCGTCTCGAAGTGCTTGTCGAAGAGAAGATGGAGCTGGTAGAAAGTGGGACCGGCAACCTGCCAGTGAGACTTCTTGTAGAGATCGCGAATAGTGATGGTGTCGGCCAGTAGCTGGTTCAACCGTGTGGTCATCTCCAGCCTCACAGGCTCCTCCAGTTCAAGCGGAAGCAGGTGTATGACGGTACCGTATTTCTGGATCTCCTCGGCACTCTGATGAATCCGCGGCTGAGCATTGACTGGTGTATGACTGCTGTTCTTCATAGTTACTCTCCTTGATGTTTGCGTTTGTTTCGTCGATCAATGAACTTCACCATCGCGATGCCACTGCTCTTGGTGCGTCACCATTTGAACGTATGCACTTGCTTTGCCAAGTTGGAAGAATGACGGTAAGGTCGAATTGCGCTGAATATGAGCTACTTATGGGTCTTTAAGCTCATATTGCTGCTGAAGCTCTGTCGGAGTTTCGACGGGAGTCTAAAAGGTTACGACACCAAAGCCGTGCGAATCTATTCGCTGGCCGCTTGGACCCTGCGCGCCCGAATCACGAACCGGTCGGTGGCCGGTCCGACAAAATGAAACGGATAGCAAGTCAGTAAGGCCAGAGTTCCAAGTTTGCAAGCTGCTGGTTCCTCTTAAGCTCTTGATAAATTTAAGGGGTGCCTGACTCGAGAGGTTGCTGCTGCTTGATTTCGACAGCCCGCGACCATCTGGCAATATGCCGACATCAGTTGATGTTTGTCCAGGGGGAAACACTTGCCGTGGAGGCGTGATCCAGCACCGCCCTGGATGACGCGTGGGCACGCTTGGAACAGAGGGCTATTTAAGAAGAATCTTGGCCATCATGCCTTTGTCTTCATGGTTCAGCAAGTGACAATGAAATACAGACATGCCGCGGATCACAGGATTTGTGAAATCTACGATCATGTCAATCGAACCTCCATAAGGGACGTCAGCAGTATCCACCCATTCCGGGTTTGTCAGCTTTGTTCCGTTCACCGCGTAGACCAGAAAATGTACTTGATGCAAATGCATGGGATGCAGCTCGCGCGTCTGGTTCACGACCCTCCAATGCTGGTACGTCCCAACTACAGCCTCTGTCATAGGCTTCGCATCCGGTTCGTAGCGCTGGCCATTGATGTAAAAGCCTTTTTTATCTTCCGTGAATGTGGCCACAAATTCCGGCGGGGCCGATTCAAGCACGTCAAGCTGCGGTTGCTTGTGAGAATCCGGTTGGCGATCAGAGAAGGGAAGTATTTGAAGAGGCGACGACGATGGTGCTGGAACGATATCTGCCAAAACCATTGCGGGGGTGGGATCACCGTCAGGGCCGGTATCAACGCAGCGGGTCCGCAAGGTTGTATTTGATCCCCCGGATGGGCCCGTAACGACAGCTTCCAGCCGTGACGCCGGGGGCAGCAGAACATGATCGGCGACTCGCACAGGATGTTCAGGATTATGGAACGCCAGCGGCATGCCATCCAGCGCAACAATGTCCCACGGTGCGCCATCAAGTTTTACGTCGGCATAGCGGTCAGCGGAGGCATTCACAATGCGCCAAAACTGCCGCTCGCCGGGTGCGATATTGATGGTCGGGCGAAGATCGCCATTGGTCGTGAATATGCGTTCGGGGGCCTCCGAGTTTCCGCAGCCAGTCACGGCCGCTTCGACTTTCTTCAGCGCTGCCTGTCCGCTGGAATCCTTCCCGATCGCTGGTCCGCGGAGGATGATTATCCTTTGAGGCAGGCCGCGGACCATGGGGGCATAACGTTCCATTCCTTCGACGACAATCGCACCGGACATGCCATCCACCGCCTGTTGCTCGCTCTCGCCATGGGGGTGCGTGTGATACCAGTAGAGTCCCGGTTCCTGATTCAGCGGAATATGAACCACGTAGTGTAAGGTTTGTCCTGGCATGGCCATCATGTCCAGAACATCATCCGCCGGCGCTTTGGGAGAAATACCCAGCCCGTGAAAGTGAAGATTTGTCATGTTATTGCATGGACCAACCGAGCACTGCTCGCCCGATGGTTGAGGAAGGTCATTCACGTAGGTAATTTTCAGAGTGTCTCCAGGCGAAACACGAATGATCGGCGGCACCCTCTGCCCATTGAAAGCAAAGCTGTTGCGGCCATCAGTTCCGCGCACGGCGTGAAGAGTCAGAGCGGCCACGTGATGATGTGACCTGACCTGAGGAGGAGCCAAGAGTGGTGTAGTCTGGCCCTGGGCCCGAAGGACAACACTAGAAAGTATGAGGGTGAGAACTGCCCTCCGCGACACCGTCACGATATCAAATCCAAGGCCACGTTTCTTCATCTCGCTCCTCCTTCCCACTTCAGGCCAGTGCTGCCGAACTGAGTAAGCCAGACTTAGTGTTCGGTTGGCTGCGGCAGAAGAATTTCGATTTCGGCTAACAGTTCTTCAATGCCGTCAGACTTATGGATCATTGCGTCAACGAAGGACAGTTCTTGTCTGGCTACGTACGACGCACCCGTGTAGAGGATGATTTTCAATTCAGGACAGGCAGTCTTCAGCCGTGCCGCCAGTTGACCACCGTTCATGGTGGGCATCTCATAGTCCAGAACGGCCAGATCGAACTTGCCGCTCTCAAACGTTTCTGCCACCCGGACCGCGTTATTAGAGGCAGTCACGGCGTAGCCTTTGGTTTCCAGAATGAGCGCTCGAAGGGCCAGCGCCGGTTCGGCATCATCCACGCAGAGCACGCGCCAGCCGCAGCCTGACAACTCGTTGAGTGTTCGAGTGTGGGGACAGGTGCAGTTCATGCCGGGATAGCAAGCAATTCAAATGCCCTTTCTCCCTTGCTAAGACAGAGGTGAAATCGCAAATTTGTACTGATGCTGTCCAGCAAACTGTCGACATATAACCAAACGTCGACATTTAGACGTTGCCGTCGCGGGATGTCGGTAGCACATGGCTTAAGGAATAAGAAGGTCTTTATCCGCGCGCTTTCTCTTGCACTCAATCGGTGCAACTGCGCCGCTACTGATCACGAACTTGGGACCCAATGTGCTTCCTAAATAGGGACCACGGCAAAACAGCGATGAGGCGATTGTTCGTTGCGTCCACCTTTGTGGCCAGAGAAAGCCCGCTTTACTGCACGGTCACCTTGTCCACAATCTCGCGGTAGTTGCTATAAGGCGAGACTAGCTGCACAACTCTCTGGTGCTGTAAGTAACTCTGTACCGTTCCGGTGAGAGTAATTCTCTCGTCATCCACGTTTGCCGTGAGGTCAGCTCCGCTCAGAACGGGATCGTCGTCGAAAGCAGACTGGAGATTGCTTTGGATACGCTCATTACCTGCTCCCTTGTTTTGAAGCGGCTGCTGTTCCTGGTCCGTCTGGGCGGCGTTTTCAGGTGAAACCTGCCCGTTTGGACTCCTTGAATCCAGGTTTTGCGGTTGCTGCTGGCCCATCACTGAGGTGCCCAGCAGCATCAGGATGCACAGAAGTATGCGATTCATAGACAATTCTCTTTCTTTTGCGAGATCGTCACTTACGCGATGCAAGCTTCCGCTCCGGACGTGGCTACGTTGACTTCCTGCCACGTCGGCAGCGTCAGGCTCGCGTTCATTGCGAGCAGCTCTTCTTCAATCGCGTCAGACAGGCATTGCTCGGTTTCAGGATCATGCTTGCGACTGGCTATTGCGTTCATGGCCTGGTAAATGAATTCGATGGAATTGCGTTTCATAAGCCCTCCTTAATAGTGGCGGTCGTTCATTACTGGAAACCGCCGGCAGACTTCTTAGAGCACTTTCTGTGCCAAAGGATCAGTGCCATTCGGGGCGAAGTTCGCCGGGGCATGAGCGGCGCTGGCTAAGCTCGATTGTCACCGGTTCGTCAGGTGTCGACCTAAAGACGCTTCGCTGCGACTCTGGAAATCGTTAAGCATTGTGAATGGTCGTGTAATCAGTCAGTTCCAGCGACGAGCGCTCCGCTGGGCAATGGCAAACAAGGTGCATTTATGAATAACGACAGCAAGCGCAGCTTTGATGCTCTTGCGGCCGTTGGTTATGGCTCGGCCAACACTGACGCTCATGGACGTGCGTTGAATCGCCGCGTAGAGGTCAGAATGCTGGTGCACAGCGAGCAGCAGCAAGATGCGCCACAGTACCGGTGACGCAGTCAGAAAATTGATGATGAGAACTCGTACGGAGTTGAAGTGGAAAGCACGGAGCATCGTATGACCGGCCCTAAATTCAAAAAATGTGCGCACATAACATGCCTGTGTGATGTGAGAGATGAAGAAGAGTACTGTGGAGATATTTGTCGCGCCAGAGGACGTGACAACGTGGAAATTGCCTGTCAATGCGACCATCTGGAATGTCCGTGTGTTGTTGCCGTGGCTACTGAGGCAGGGCAGTCGCGCCACCAGGAGAAATAATCTATGAAACGCTTAAATCAAAGTTTATCTGTCTTAATATCATTTTGCCTTCTGTTAATCACGGGGCCGGCCGCGCTCGCTTATCAAAGCGATCAGCCCTCAACACAAATGCCGGTTCAGGCCGCGAAGCAGACCCCGGCACAGCTGCAGCAGTTGGTAGCGCCGATCGCGCTGTATCCAGACGCGCTGGTTGCACAGATCCTGGCTGCCTCTACTTTATCCCGATCAGGTCGTGGAAGCCGATCGGTGGCTGCAACAGAACCTGGACCTTAAGGCAGAACAGCTAGGCCAGGAAGTTGATGGACAGCCCTGGGACCCAAGTATCAAAGCTCTCACGGAGTTTCCATCGGTGCTCGGGAACATGGACAAGAATCTTTCCTGGACTTCATCTCTGGGCGATGCCTACGTCAACCAGCCACAGGAGGTGATGAATGCAGTGCAGGTGATGCGGCAGCGCGCGAAGGATGCCGGAAACTTAAATACTACTTCGCAGGAAAAAGTGTCTCAGCAAGGAACGACGATTGTAGTTGAACCAGTCGATTCCCAGATCGTTTACGTTCCGGAATACGATCCGTGGCTCGTCTATGGAGCGCCTGTTGGAGTGTGGCCCGGCTGGTACTGGTATCCCGGCTTGTACTGGACGTCACCGGGAATTGGTTTCGGCCTGGGTTTTGGCGTTGGTTTCTTTGGCGGCTTTGGCTGGGGATGGCACCACTGGGACTCAGACTGGCGTCATCACGACATCCGTTTTGACCACCACCACTTTGAAACCCACAGCAGAACTTTTTTCAACCATGAGGCATTCAATCGCGGGCGGGGCGGCTTTGATTATCGACGACCGGATTTTGGGCATGGCCCAATTGATGTTAACCGCGGAGCCCAGGGCTTCCGTACTGGCCCGGAACGCGCACCAGCTTTTCATGGATCGCCAAGTATGGGCCATCCGTCGTCCGGTTTGCACTCTGGCGCTTTCAGCGGCTTTGATCATGGCGGCGCGGTGAGAGGAATGTCGTCCCGCGGACAGTCGAGCCTGGGCGGAGGTTTTCATGGTGGTGGCTTTCATGGTGGTGGCGGTTTTCATGGAAGCGGAGGGCATGGCGGCGGTGGACATCGATAACTCGGCTTCAACTATCGGGATACTAAAAGATTGGAGATGGAACTTATGACTTCGAATAGTAAGCAGGGAATAGTTAGATCGAGACTTACTCGGATGATGGCAGTTGCTTTTTGGCTTTTAGTCCTGGGCTTTGCTGAACTCGGTTTTGCCCAACAAGCGGCGCCAAAGACGTTTGCTTCCGCGGGAGAAGCCAGCAACGCTCTCTTTCAGGTCGTCCAAAATGATGACGACCAGGCGCTGCAAGCGATCCTTGGTGCGGGAAAGGACGTCACCTCTTCGAACGACGAAATTGAGGACAAGCTCGAGCGCGACGGGTTCGTCCGGAAATATCAGGAGATGCACCGTCTGGTACGCGAGCCGAACAAGGCTATGGTCCTATACGTCGGTGCTGAAAATTGGCCCTTTCCCATTCCTCTGCTCTCAGAGAACGGGAGATGGCATTTCGACTCCGAGGCCGGCAGTAATGAAATCCTGTGCCGCCGCATTGGCGATAACGAAACAATGACAATCGGCGCCTTTCGCCTGCTCGTCCTGGCGCAGCAAGAACATCTGGCCAGATCGCTAGATGCAAACGCGGCACCTACCTATGCAACTCGCTTTATCGGCGTGAAGGGCGCATATAACGGGTTGGACTGGAAAACAGACGGCGCCCTTCCGGAACCGCTCGTAAACGCAGGCCTCTCTGATCAGGCGGGTCAAGCCAGTTCCCCAGTTCCTTATTACGGCTACTACTTCCGAATCCTGACGGCGCAGGGGAAACACGCATCAGGAGGGGCGAAGAGCTATCTCTCCAACGGCAAGATGACGGGAGGATTCGCCTTTGTAGCCTACCCCGGCGGAGTATCGCTCCTCAGGCGTGAAAACGTTCATCGCGGGTCCGGATGGAGTGGTGTATGAAAAAGACCTTGGCCCGGACACAGCAAAGATTGCGTCCGGAATCACGCAGTACGATCCGGATCCCAGCTGGCATGCGGCTGAACAGTAACCAGGGGCTGGGACTAAAAGGTGCTGGAACACGAGGTTTGAAATATCTTAGCGAAACTGGCCACGACGCCGAGTTCGCGGAAGAACAAATCGAAAGGAAATCATTATGGAAAAACGCAGACTTGGAAACAGCGATCTTGAGATTACGCCCATCGGACTTGGAGCCTGGGCAATTGGTGGAGGAGGCTGGGAGTTTGGCTGGGGCCCGCAGGAGGATGACGACTCGATTGCCGCCATCCACGAAGGCCTTGATCGCGGCATCAACTGGATCGACACGGCTGCTGCTTATGGCCTCGGCCATTCCGAAGAGGTGGTTGCCCGTGCCTTGCAGGGACGAAGCAACCGTCCCTATGTGTTCACAAAATGCGCTCTCGTCTGGAACAAGAGTGGCGAGATCGGACATTCACTGAAAGCCGCTTCGATCCGGCACGAATGCGAGCAGAGCCTTCGCCGGCTGAAGGTGGACACCATCGACCTCTATCAGATTCACTGGCCTATTCCGGACGAAGACATCGAGCAAGCGTGGACAGAGCTTGCCCGGCTGAAAGAGGAAGGCAAAGTCCGGTATATTGGCGTCTCGAATTTCGATGCGCAGCAGATGCAGCGTGCGATGCGTATTGCTCCAATCACGTCGTTGCAGCCCCCTTACTCATTGCTGGCGCGTCAGGTCGAAGGTGAGATCCTGCCTTTTGCCGCCAGCAACGGCATCGGCATGATCATCTATTCGCCTATGTATTCCGGGCTCTTGAGCGGCAAGATGACTCGAGAACGCATTGCCAACCTCCCTCCGGATGACTGGCGCAGACGCAATCGCAATTTCCAGGAACCCCTCCTTTCGCACAACCTGCGACTGGTTGAACTTCTGCGCGAAATTGGTCTTCGCGATGGCGTAACCCCGGGTGAGGTTGCCATAGCGTGGACGATGCAGAATCCGGCCGTCACCGGAGCAATCGTTGGCGTAAGAAGCCGGGAACAGGTACTGGGAATCATTAAGGCCGGAGAGTTTCGCCTGAGTCCGGCCGAAGTAGACGAAATAGCACAAGCACAAATGGCCGAGGCACAGGAGCTGTCGCTGTTCTCGTGATGCCGGGTGGCTACGGATGTGCCGCAACTCACCAAACAACCAACCTTGGGTGCTGCGGCGCATACTGGGCCAGAGCATGCTCCTCGTGAATCTGTCTTGCCTCGTGGCCTCGAAGCACCGTGCGCCAAGAGATGTGCCGTTGAATCATGGGTTCTCTTAACTTTGGAGCAAGTATTCGACATGAACGTCTGGGGTCGCGACCGCGACCGTGCCATAGAGCGGTCACCTGGCCTTGAACTTCTCGACGAGTTCCTTTGCGCCCTCGTCAAGAACTCCCTTCATTCTGAATTGCAGGCACACGGAGTTGAATAGAGAAACATCCGGCCGCACTGGCCTAGAACGATCCATCAATCCGCTGATTTTGACTTCAATTCCTTGCAAAGGAATCCCCGCAGATTTTGCCAGCACCTGAACTAATTCCACTCCGCAAGCAGCGACCGCTGACAGGAACAATTCAGCAGGAGTGATTTCTTCGCCTGGGCATCCATTTTGTTCCGGCCCGTCGACTACGAAGTGGTGATTGCGCGCACTGCATAGAACACGGCCAAAAGTATCTGTTGATGTCGCCCGTGCCTCATACTGCCGGATTTCCGACTGTGCCATGACTCCTCACCTTCCTTTCCGCAAGGAAGTCTAATACAGGTTGAACCAGCCCCGGCAGGTGATCGTTCTCGGCCCGGCAGGGCCAACGGTTGATTCCAGATGCGTGTTCACACGAGTCTTGGGCCGGGAATAATATTGTCGGCAGATGAATGTGCGAAAAATCGTTCACGTGGACATGGATGCCTTTTATGCTTCGGTCGAGCAGCGGGACGATCCCCAACTGCGCGGCAAGCCCGTGATTGTCGCTTGGCAGGGCAGTCGGTCCGTCGTATGCGCAGCTTCCTATGAGGCCAGGGCTTTCGGCGTGCGCTCGGCGATGCCGGCAATACGAGCGGAACGCTTGTGCCCGGACGCGATTTTTGTTCCACCGGATTTCGTTCGTTATCGGGCAGTCTCGCAGAGTGTGCGGGAGATCTTCAAACGCCACACGGACTTGATCGAACCATTGTCCTTGGATGAAGCGTACCTGGACGTTACTGAGAACAAGACTGGCTTGCCGACCGCCACACTTGTAGCGCGCACGATTCGTGAACAAATCCGCCAGGAACTGAATCTGACGGCCTCGGCGGGCGTGGCGACTAACAAATTCTTGGCAAAACTCGCCTCTGACTGGCGCAAACCCGATGGGCTATTCGTTATCCAGCCCGACGATATAGATGCGTTTCTGCTTCCGCTGCCTGTTGGACGTCTGCCTGGTGTAGGCAAAGTGACGGGTGAGAAACTCGCTAAACGTGGAATTCGGACGGTGGGAGATCTGCGAGGGCTAGAGTTGTCGGCACTCGAAGCCGACTTCGGCAGCTATGGTATCCGTTTGTACGACCTCTCGCGAGGCGTGGACCGTAGTGAGGTCGTCCCGGACAGGCCAACCAAATCGATGTCTGTGGAGGATACTTTTGAGCACGACGTCCCGTTGGCGGAAACGGAGGTGATGATCCGCCACCTTGCAGAGAAACTATGGGCCGCTTCGCGCAAGGAATCGCGTATCGCACGCACCGTGGTCCTCAAACTGAAAACCAGCGAGTTCAAAATTCTCACACGCAGCCACACATCCAGCGCTCCTCCTTCTTCTTGCGAGGAATTAACCGCCATCGCACTGATGCTGCGGGAGAGAGTAACCCTGGATCGGAAGCAACGCTTTCGGCTCGTCGGCGTCGGCCTGAGTAACTTCCGCGACGCTGATGGTGCGCCTGCCCAGCCGGATCTTTTTTGAGTGAGGTGACGTAAATTCCTTTGTGTAAAAGCGAGAGGGTGTAAGTTGGTTTTGGCCTAACGAGCTAAAACCGAATCCTGAGAAAACGAGACTTACACCCGATGGCGAAAGGGCGCGGGAAGGTGGATTGCGCCTATGGAACATGGAAACGGAGGCAGGACAATCACCCCAGCCAAGATTTCAGCAGCACACAGAGCCGCACTGCACGGCTCCGCCGTGACTCTCACCCGGATCAGCAGCGGCGCTTTGAGCATGCCTGAGCCTGCTTCAACTTCATACGCGTGTTCATCGCACCAGGCTCCACCAAAAGACCAATCCACAAATCGCATAAAGAGCCGCGACCACTGACCACCAAACCACTGCAAAGGCTCTTTCGCTCATCTCTCTTTTCTTGTAGGTAAAAACCAGGAATGGCTGGTCATCATCAGTCAGCGCAATGCTTATGCCCTTAAGCTTTTTCAGCTCAGAGGTGTCGACTTGAAATTCCCTGTACATTTTCGGGCTCCGCTGAATTTTCAAAAACTCGCTCGAAATGACTACATGATTACCGCTGGGCAAAGAGCCGTGTTGTAACGTCAACCGTCTCCTGCTCTGTGCTGTCGAGTTTCTGGCGCTGCTCCGCAGTGAGGATGCTGTAAACGTCCTGCTGCAGTTTCGAATTGGCAACAATGACCTGTTGCAGGATGCGCGATTGTTCGACGGCAAGTTTTCGGATGCGACGGTTACTCGGATGCTTTGTGTGTGTCGCGATCACAATCTCTTTCTTATGTTCCAAAAGCCGTTGAAGCAGTGGCTGTATTTCCTTCTGCGCCTCGGCGACACGGACTTGAATGATGGCAATTTGTGCAGGTGTCAGTTCAAGAGACTTGACCACCGATTCCGGAATTTTGGGAGAGAAAGCCGCCGGCGCCGGCACAACGAGCGACTCGCCAGATGCCTCCATTTGGCGTGTCTGCTCTTCGGGTTTTTCAGGCGCAGCTTCTCTGGAAAGCTTACTCTCGGCGATCAGGTGCAGCGTATCTAGGAATTGGAGCCGGACCACACCGAGTTCGAAGCACCGCCGCGTAAGGTACTCAGCACGTTCGCTGCTCACCTGGCCCGAATGCAGCGCTTCCGCAATTTGCGCCAACTCTGTGTACGTTTGGACCGTCACAATGGCCATTTGCTTTTCGTATGCGTTCAGACTGTCCTGGGGTTGGGGCGTCAAGTCCGGGGTAGCAGCTGAGTCGGGTGAGGGTTCAGTCGCGGTCGCGCCGCCAATGCCAGGAACTTGCGGATGGTCAGCTTGCGCCATGGCCGAGAGCGCCAGTACGCCGGTCATCAAGATTCCAGTGATCCATCGAAGTTTCATGCCAACCTCTTCTCATTCATTAATGGAAACCAATTAGATCGTTTTTCTAAGAGCAACATTGCAGCTATCTAACTCGCTTCACTTTGAGTCAGTGCAAATGAAGGGCCAAAATTAACGGGGAGGCTTCGTCTCCCAACCCGCTGGAAATGAAGCTGTTTCATATTCGACTTAAAGCTGGTCCTTTTTGTGACGCGCAATGTGTCGAAAAAGCCAGCGACAATTTCGACAGATCGCACCTGCTTCAACCACGATCAAAAACATCAAAATCTGAATATCACATCCCCGGCAAATGCGGCGAGGTCAGAGCCGCAGGCGAAATCCGGCGTGGGGCTTCTGGCTCATTTTGATTTGAGCCATTCCAGTCCCGCCGGTATGCGCCAAAGAGCCGTTTAACAAAATTACCCTCTTCCCCAGACCCGCCAGTTTCACCAACCGCCGATGGTTGGGCCGCCGAACTGTCTCGGTTGTCAGCGGTCTGCGCTGCCACTGACGGTGGACAGACGGATACCGCTAAGAGGACGAGAACTAACACGAATTGAAGAAGGTGGTTCGATTTGTCTACCTTCCGCCGACTTGCACAGGTGCGTGAGCTTGGCTGAAATGGACGTCGAGCGTTTCTCATACCAACCGATCCTGCAGAAGACCATCGCCGAGATTGAAGATACGATGAACCGTCGCAATTGCGACAAGAACGTGATTGTTCCCGCAGGACGCTCTCAAGATAGCTATCGGGGTATTCAAAATGTGATCGATGATGCCGCGACTCAGTGACTCGATGGCGTTCTCTTGAATACGACTCAACTCGCCGAGGCGTCCGCGAGTGCGTTTGACTTCGCGCTGGCGAACCTCTTCAACGTGCTGTTTCAGCGAGGCAATCGTCGCTTCCACCTGCAACTCAGCGTCCGGGAGGAAGGTGCGTTCGGGCCGCACAGGCTGCTGGTTCGGCGAATAATGATCAGTGGGGTGCATGCTGTAATCCTCAGTGTGCTCTGCCTTGCTCGGATTGCTCCTGGCATGCGATGCAGTTGGTCGCCCACGGCACTGCTTGCAGCCGTTTGAGGCCGATAGGGTCCTCACAGACTGAGCAGATGCCAAAATCGCCCGTGGAAATACGTTGTAAAGCACGCTCAATTTTTCGCAGTTGTGTCCGGATTTGGCTATAGCTTGCAAGCATATTCTCTTTGCAGGCGTTGCCGCTGGAGGCATCTATAACATCGCCCGGACCGAAATCAGTGAGCGCGCGTATTTCTTTCTGGCGCCTTTCAATTGCACGCGCTAACTCACGCTGCTGATCTCGCAGATCGCTCTTGAACAGCAGAAGGACATTGCCGGCCAACGGGAACTGTGAGGTCACGCTCATGGGGTAGATGTCGACTCCTTTCCGGTTGTTTGTTGTGGGTCCGCGCTACTGGTCTCTGGCAAAGTTGATCGCTTAAGAATCTTTGCTGCATTGTGGGCTACTGTGTTGGTGGCCCGCAAATTGTCGCCAATGAACCGGACATTTCCAGCGACGACGTGCTCCAGCACTACATCGCCATTCCGTGTGATCAACTGGATGTGGACCTTCAGTTTGGTTGCTCCAGCTACTGTCGTCACGGCCCGTCGTGTTTCGCTGCCTGGACTGTACTTTTCAACGAGTGTCTTCAGGACAAGCACTTCAGAAGCATCGTTGCCATTCCGATCGCCGCTGCGGAACACATGTTCGAACTGCTTCGACTTGGCCAACTCTTTCAAAAGATTTTCGTAAATTGCATCGGAGAAGCACGGGTCAAGTGTTGTCTCGCCAGGATCAACCCTTTCAACCTGTACACTCCATTGCTGCCCCGTTTTCACGGATTCCTCTGGTGTACTTTGCGTAGAGATTGGATCTTCTGATGGGGATATGTGTGCGCCGTGTGCAATCAGGTCGTTTTTAAAGGCTTGGCCTTTACCTTTGGCCAGTTGGAAGATGGAGCCGTGAAAACCACCACTGCTGTCGAGATATTCAATGGTTAGGCTGTCGTACTTCTTATGCGAGAAGAGACTAACCACGCGCCCCCCTCCAAACGGGACTGCGGTTTTGCCCAGCATCATCGGCACGCCGCCTACCTGGTTGTCCTCCTCGCCGAGGGAGATGTTGTGAATAGAAGTTGTGTTTACTTGGGCGGCCGGTTTTCCATTTTGCTGAAAACTTAGATCGTCATCCTGAATTGAAAGTTCTCCGCCGGCATTGCGCCGCACACCTTCAAATCCCAGCACATGTTTGACATGTATCGATGAGCTTGAGGCCGAAGTTTCCACTTGGCTCTGGCAATTGGCAGGCACCGCGAGCGATGCCAACAGAATCAGGAAAGCAAATCCGCCTCGGAGCAAAGGAAATGTAAAGACCGAAGTTGTGAACAACTCGAGTTGGCGATTCATGTGATATTTCTCTCCGCGATCAAAGAGAGCAATAACGATGCCAAACTCTAGAGCACAGGATTTGCACCACCTAGCGGAACACTATCATCGGTTTTCTGCCCATGGGTCATCACTTGTGAGCCGACTGACAGGTCCCCCAACATACGCATTTGAGAAACAACGAAACCCTTCCACAGCTTTGACGACATAAGCCATCGAGTTAGAGGGGTTTTGCAAGCTCCAAGCCGTGAAGTCGCCAGATCCTCTCTGGATCGTGCGGTTTGGTATGCACGTTGCACACGCGATTGTTGTGGAGAGAAATGATGCTGCAACAGACATTCGAAGAAACCGACGCGCCCAGTACTCCGGGAGTAGGTACTCTAAGAGAATTGGATCGCATTCTTGAACCCGGGTCCTCCGCAGATCCCGACGCACTTCTTGTAGAAGCCCTTAAAGGGCGAAACGCGGCTGCATTTGATGACCTGGTAAAGCAGTTTGGACGCCGGCTATTGAATGTGGCTATGAAGATCACTAAGAACCGGGAAGATGCTGAAGACGTCGTGCAGGAGGCGTTCTTGAATGTCTTCAAGAAGATTGACAGCTTTCGCGGTTGCAGCAAATTTGCCACCTGGCTTACGCGGATCGCCATCAATCAGGCGCTGATGCTGATCCGAGGCAATACGCAGAACTTGGTTTCCATCAATGAAGGCATGGAGGTTGGCAATAGGCTCAAAATGCCAGAAATTACATCCGGCGGCTATACGCCTGAAGAGCTCTGTGCCCAGCGTGAATTCGAGGTTGTAGTGCTGAATTTGAAAAACGTCCGCAAGTCTTCTAGGCGTGTAATGGCGCTCCGGGTGAAACACGATCTGTCCGAGATTGAGATCGCTCAGGTTCTCAATCTCACCTTATCAGCAGTGAAGGCCCGCCTATACCGCGGCAGACTGGATTTGCGAGAGGCGATGAGCAGAAGGCTTGATTCGGCGACGCTTGCGCGAGCTCGCAAGAATATGCCCGCCACAATCCGGAATCGCGCACAACGGCCCAGTTTCATAGGTGCCAGCGCGCTGGCAAGCGGCAACCTGTTACCAGCACCGTCCAGGCAGTCCCCATTCCAGTTGCAGTCTTGCCAGCTCTATCATTTTGATCCGCAATTACTTACGCGACCTCGCACGCTTCAGACTGGCGGCCAGGAAATTGCTCTTTGAGTATGCGGGAGCTAGCAAAGTTCTGAAACACGAGAGGTGTCTGTGAGCAAGCCGTGGAGAGTGATCATTGTCGGGGGTGGTTTTGGCGGCCTTTGTGCAGCCCAGGCTCTGAAATCAGAGTTGGTGGACGTGACTCTGATCGATCGCCGCAATCACCATCTCTTTCAGCCTCTTCTATATCAGGTTGCAACGGGCTCACTCTCCCCCGGGGAAATTGCAGCGCCGCTACGGAGTGTGCTGAGCCGCCAAAAAAATACTCGTGTCCTCCTGGGAACAGTGGAGAACGTTGATCCTGATTCGAAGCAGGTATTTCTCGCCGATGGCGCAGTTCTTCCCTACGATTCATTGATCGTGGCAGCCGGCTCTCAAACTTCGTATTTCGGGCATGATGAGTGGCGCGATTGGGCGGCCGGAATGAAGAGCATTGATGAAGCCACAACCGTCCGGCACAAGATTCTTTACGCATTCGAAGTCGCGGAGCGAATTTCCGACCCGGAACAGAGGCGGGCGTGGCTGACCTTCGTCATCGTCGGGGCCGGGCCAACTGGAGTAGAGCTGGCTGGGGCCATTGCGGAACTCGCGCGGAAGACACTGAAGAATGATTTCCGTTCCATTCATCCGGACGAGGCGCAAATCATTCTGCTCGATGGCGCGCCTCGAGTGCTCATGCCGTTTCCAGAAGACCTGGCGCAGAAGGCCCATCGTGCGCTGACCAAATTGGGAGTACAGATCCAGAGTGGCGCTCTGGTCAAGGCCGTCAACAAAGATGGTCTCGCGGTTGAAGTTGACAAACGTCTTGATCACATCAGCGCCAAGACAGTGATGTGGGCCGGTGGCATCACAGCATCGCCACTCGGAAAAATTCTGGCGGGCCATACAAGAGCTGAAACCGACAAGGGAGGAAGAGTCAAGGTAAAACCTGACCTGACAATTCCGAATTATCCCGATATCTACGTGGTTGGCGATCTTGCCGCCGCTGCAGATGCAAACGGAAAACCCTTGCCGGGACTGGCACAAGTGGCCATGCAGGGAGGCAGTTACGCAGCCAAGGCAATCCTGAGAAAAGTAAAGGGTCGCCCGGCGCTGCCTCCCTTTAAATACTTCGATAAAGGAACCATGGCAGTGATTGGGCACGGGTCCGCAGTGGCCACCGCGTTTGGCCTTCATGTCTCCGGGTTCATGGCGTGGATGATGTGGGCCGCCATACATCTTACATACATCGTCACGTTCCAGAGCCGGGTCCTGGTTTTCTTTCAGTGGATCATGCAAGACGTGACTCGCAGCCGGGGAGCGCGTCTGATTACCGGCGTTGCGCCGACGGATTTTAACTTCAATAAAGAAGTTGCCGCTCACCATGACCTGTCGGAAGTCAAAGCCGAGCCAGTCAGCGTGCCGAACTGACCAGGCAGATAGCGCATTCACCACTATAGAACGAGGGTTTGCTTTTAGAGATATCAAGAAGGAATTGTTGATGCAAAGCACCAGAAACATTTCGCCGAAACTGCCGCTTTTGAAAGCGCTGGTGGTCTTCTTCTTTCTGGCATCTACCTGCCTTGCTCAATCCCCAACCCTCACTAGTCCCACCAATATTTTCGCGCCGGCTTCCACTCCCGCTAAATCCATCTTCGGTCTTTCATTATTTGTTCTTGTGATTACCGGAGTCATTTTTGTTGTGGTGGGAAGCCTGTTGGCCTACGCGGTTGTGAAGTTCAGAAAACAAAAAGATGACGACAGACGCGAGCCTGCCCAGGTCTATGGAAGCAATCAGGTGGAGATCGCATGGACGGTGATTCCTATCCTGATCGTCGTGGTGCTGTTCATGGCGACAGCGCGGGTGATCGCGAACGTGCAGAAGGCCGCTCCTGACAATGCCGTTCATGTCACCGTGATAGGCCACCAGTTCTGGTGGGAGTATCGGTATCCAGGTTTGAAGGTTATTACCGCGAATGAGTTACATGTGCCCGCGGGAATTCCGACTGAGCTCAGGTTGCTCTCTGCGGATACAGATCACAGCTTTTGGGTGCCGCGCCTGGCGGGCAAGACGGACCTGATTCCCAACCACCCGAACGTTATGTGGATTGACCCAGAACAGCCAGGGCTTTATCTGGGGCAATGCGCGCAGTACTGCGGCACACAACACGCCAAGATGCTTCTACGCGTCTACGTTGAGCCGCGCACAGACTTCGACCACTGGATTCAACAGCAGAGCCAGCCCGGGCAGTCGAGTGATGCTGCGTCCGAGGGGCACCGCATTTTTCAAGCTACTGCCTGCGTGAACTGCCACGCAGTAGCCGGCACCCCGGCACAGGGACGATTCGGTCCCGATCTTACCCATTTGATGAGCCGTGACACGATCGCAGCAGGCATAGCCGAAAACAATCACGAAAATCTTCGCCTGTGGATTCAAGATCCAAGCCGGCTAAAACCCGGATCTCTTATGCCGGCGATGGGGCTCAACGAGCATGACTTGAACGCGGTGACGGCTTATTTGGAGACGCTTCGCTAGCGGATGAGGAGAACGTTCGGATGTCGACTGATGTAATTACATTGCCGGGAACGCAGGAAACTGTGGGAACATCGCGCCGTCCGCTTGTGGACACGCTCCACGAATGGTTGACAACGGTTGACCACAAGCGGCTCGGCCTCATGTACATCGTTTACGCGCTGGTGTTTCTTTTGATCGGTGGAGTTGAAGCCACCATCATGCGCATCCAGCTCAGTGCTCCGCACAAGGATTTCGTTTCCCCGCAGGTCTTCAACCGGATGTTCACCATGCATGGAACCACGATGATCTTCTTCGTGGCCATGCCGCTGGTGTTTGGCCTCGCGAATTACCTGGTGCCATTGATGATTGGAACGCGGGACATGGCATTTCCCCGGCTCAATGCCTTCAGCTTCTGGTTATCGGCATTTGGCGGAATCCTTCTCTACTTCAGCCTGATCGGCGCCAACGGCCTGTATGGAGCCGGCAATGCTCCGGACGTTGGCTGGTTCGCCTACGCGCCCTTGACGTCGCACTCGTTTTCAGTTGGTCACAGCACGGATTTCTGGACCCTGAGTCTGCTGGTCTCCGGCTTTGGCAGTATTGGAACGGCGATCAACATCGTGGTGACTATCCTCTGCATGCGGTGTCCGGGCATGACGCTAGGGAAGATGCCGCTTTTCGCTTGGCTCAACCTGGTCATGGCGGGCATGGTACTTTTTGTTGTAAGTCCACTTTCTGCCGCGCAGATCATGCTCTCGATCGACCGTTACTTGGGCGGGCATTTCTTTGATACCCAAGCCGGCGGCTCGGCTGTGATCTGGATGCACTTTTTCTGGATCTTTGGTCATCCGGAAGTCTATGTTCTGGTCATTCCAGCGTTCGCTGTCGCATCCGAAGTCATCCCCGTGTTTTCGCGGAAAGCGATATTCGGATATCCCGTGATGGTTGCAGCTACGGTCGGAATTGGCTTCGTCAGCATGAGCGTCTGGGCCCACCACATGTTCACGGTCGGCATGAGTTCGAGCGCCAACACCTTTTTTGTGCTGACCACCATGGCAGTTGCGGTCCCTACAGGGATCAAAATTTTCAACTGGCTCGCCACCATGTGGGGAGGAAAGATCGATTTCAAAACGCCCATGCTGTTTTGCGCCGGATTTCTATTTCAGTTTCTGGCCGCCGGACTCACCGGGATCATGCTGAGCGCCGCGCCATTCGATTGGCAGCTGGGAAACTCGTATTTCGTCGTTGCTCACTTTCACTATGTGATCGTGGGTGGAATTCTGTTCTGCCTGTTCGCCGCTTTCTATTACTGGTATCCCAAGATGACCGGGCGCATGTACAACGAGCCGCTGGGAAAACTGCATTTCTGGCTTTTTCTTATCGGCTTTCATCTCACGTTTGACTTCATGCATATCCCCGGCCTGTTAGGTATGCCGCGACGAATTTACACCTATGAACCAGGCCGTGGCTGGGACGCATGGAATCTGATCGTGACCATCGGCGTCGTCTTTCAAGCCGCAGGCATATTGGTCTTCGCCGCGAATCTGATCTGGTCTTATTTCAAGGGCAAGGTCGCCGGCAACGATCCCTGGGACGCCTGGACCCTGGAGTGGACCACCAGTTCACCACCGCCGGAATATAACTTCGCCGTGATTCCGTCGGTTAAGAGCCGCCGTCCACTTTGGGACCTCAAACATCCTGAAGATCCAGATTGGAAGTATGAGTAAAGGAAGATTTTGATGAGTGTAGCCACAGTCACAGCATTCGAATCCGAACTCCGATGGGGGCCTTCCGCGCGTGGGCGGTTGGGGATGTATTGCCTTATCGCCGCCGAGGCAGCGATCTTCACAATCTTTGTCGTGGCCTACCTCTTCTATATGGGAAAGAGCCTCAGTGGGCCGACACCGCAGCAGGTGCTGCACGTGCCCATTCTGTTTACTGTCTGCCTGCTCTCCAGCAGCTTGACGATCCATCTCGCAGTCCGTTCGCTGCGGAACGCAAAGACCGGAGCGTTCGCTAGTTGGTGGTTACTGACGCTGCTTCTCGGGGCGACATTCCTCGCTGGAACAGTCGTTGAATGGCAACATTTGATTTATGACGCAGGGCTGACCATCCAAACAAATCTTTTTGGCACTACCTATTATTCGCTGGTGGGACTTCACGCTTTCCACGTGCTCATGGGCTTGCTTGCACTCTGCACGGTCTGGCTTTTCGCGATGTTCGGAAAGGTGAAACGTGAGCATGCAGAGCGCGTAGACACGCTGGCCCTGTATTGGCATTTTGTAGACACCGTATGGGTCGTAGTTTTCCTGGTGGTCTACGTGATCGGACGCTGAAAGGTAAAAGCAATGATTCCCAATTCGGCTACAACGACAACAAACGATCCCGGCACGTTGGAATTGCCCGCTCCCACGGCGTGGCCCCTGGTGCTCGCATTTGGGATCACGTTGACATTCGCTGGTTTAGTTACGAGTGGGGCGGTCAGTGTTCTCGGCGGATTCCTGATCATCGCCGGAGCAGTCGGCTGGTTTCGTAATGTTCTGCCCTACGATGTACACGAATCTGTTCCAGTCATGCCTGAGCAGCCGGCTATTGCGACTACGCGGCGCGATGTCGCCCGACTGGAAGTCGCGAACCGGCCTCAGCGGGCCTGGCTGCCGCTTGAGATCTATCCCGTGTCAGCAGGAATTAAAGGAGGGTTGGCAGGAAGCGTCATCATGGCTGTGCTGGCCATGCTCTACGGCCTTATCAGCGGAAATGGCATGTGGTATCCAGTCAATCTATTAGTTGCTGGATTTTTTCCTGGCGCGGCACATGCAACCACCGCCCAAATCGCCGAATTCCGCATGAGCGCCTTGCTTCTGGCGATCCCGATCCATCTAATCACGTCGCTCCTGGTGGGGCTGCTTTACGGCGTCATGCTTCCGATGTTTCCTCGCCGGCCTATCCTTCTGGGTGGGCTGATTGCTCCGATCATGTGGTCGGGTTTGCTTTACACCACGCTGGACATCATTAATCCAGTGATGAACCACCGTATCAACTGGTTGTGGTTTGTCTTGTCTCAGGTTGGGTTTGGAGTAGTGGCAGGTCTTGTGGTTTCGCGTCAGCAACGAATCCGTACGTATCAGGGACTGCCGTTTGCTGTGCGCGCGGGGATCGAAGCGCCCGGCGTCATGAGAGAAAAGGATCAGGAGCAAAAGCCATGAGATCTCCCGCGATTGTTCTGGTTGCACTGGCTCTGCTCCCGATGGTTATTTGTGGCTGCAATAACGCACCCGGTCGTCCTCCAGCGGGCTCTGAGTCGCTCCGGCCCAACGAAGTCTTGACATTCGATACGCTCTACCAGCAGAACTGCGCAGGTTGCCACGGCGAACAGGGAAGAGGCGGAGCAGCAATCGCGCTCAACAGTCCGGTCTATCTCGAAATTGCCGATGATGCCACCATACGCCGTGTAACTGCCCACGGAGTTTCCGGGACTGCCATGCCCGCGTTCGCACAGAGCTCGGGCGGCATGCTGACCGACGAGCAGGTCAATGCCATTGTTGCGGGCATTCGGTCAAAGTTTGGGAAGCATGGCGCGCTGGATGTCGTTCCACCCAGCTATTCGATGGCTCCCGGCGATCCCCAGCATGGCGCCAAGGTATACGACACGTACTGCTTGTCTTGTCACGGAGCAGCAGGTCGAGGTGGAAGTCATGCCGGCTCGATTGTCGACGAGTCGTTTCTAAACCTTGTCAGCGATCAATACCTGCGCACAATCGTGATTGCGGGACGGCCCGACTTGGGTGCGCCCGACTGGCGTGGCAATGTGCCCGGCAAGTCCATGTCACAACAAGAGGTTTCCGATGTAGTGGCATGGCTCGCAGCGCAACGCGCGAAATCGGCGCTCTCTTCAACCTCAAAATCTGCCTCCGGAGGTATTCAATGACTCCCTCATCGAACGACGTTACAAGACGCGGATTCTTCGCGAAGATCGCGCTGCTTTTCAATGGCTTTGTCGGCCTTGCTCTCGCCGTTCCCGTTTTTCGCTATCTCGGCTCGCCCGTGACGCGCGAGCGCAAGCCGGGGTATGACTCCTGGCTGCCTCTCGGTTCACTCGATAAGTTTCCTGCCGGCGAGACACGCCTGGCCACCTATCGCAATCCGATGGTGAATGCCTGGGACGGAGAGACTGCGGACATCGCCTGCTGGGTGCGCAATGTTGATGGGAAGAAGTTCCAGGTGTTTGCCATTAATTGCGCGCACCTGGGATGCCCGGTCCGCTGGTTCGCGCAATCGAATCTGTTCATGTGCCCCTGTCATGGCGGAGCGTATTACCAGGATGGCTCCCGCGCCTCCGGTCCCCCTGAGCGGGGCTTGTTCGAATATCCCTACAAAGTTGAAGGCGACAAACTTCTGATTCACGCGGGTGAGATGCCCACACCCGGGCGCTCCGCCAGCAACTCGAAAGGGTGTTCCTCATGCGGTTAATCGGACGAGTGGGCGAGTGGTTTGATCAGCGCCTTCAGCTCGGGAGGCCGATTCGCGATGTTATGCAGCATCCGGTGCCGCGCGAGACTGCCAGCTGGTGGTATGTTTTCGGCAGCGCGGCACTGACGATTTTCATCTTTCAAATCGTGACCGGCATTCTCCTGGCTCTGGTTTACGTACCCTCGGCGGGAGAAGCCTGGAACAGCCTGCAAACTCTCAATCACCAGATCACGCTGGGATGGTTTATTCGCGCCCTGCACGGTTGGGGCTCAAATTTCATGCTCGCCATCGTGATCATCCACTTCGTGCAGGTCTTTCTCTTTGGCGCTTACAAATTCCCGAGAGAACTTACCTGGATTCTCGGCGTTTTCCTCCTCCTGTTTACGTTGGGAATGGCCTTCACCGGCCAGGTGCTGCGCTTTGACCAGGATGCCTACTGGGGACTGGGAATTGGCGCTTCGATCTCAAGCCGAGTTCCCGTACTGGGGCCATTGTTGGTTAAGTTGCTCCTCGGAGGACCGATCATCGCCGGCGCAACGCTTTCCCGCTTCTTTGCATTGCACGTATTTGTGATCCCTGGACTGCTGATCGGCTTCGTCGGCTTGCATGTTTTGATGGTGCTCAAGCTCGGAGTCAACGAATGGCCGATGCCCGGGCGAATTGTCCGGCGCGCGACTTACGTACGTGAATATCACGAGCTCACGGCAAAAGAGGGAGTGCCGTTTGTGCCGTATGCGATCTGGAAGGACATTGCCTTTTCTGGTTTCATCCTTTTGGCCATTGCCGCATGCGCCGTTCTTTTAGGACCTTTTGGCCCGGGCGGCCAGCCCGATCCCACCATTATTCAGACCGCTCCAAAGCCTGATTCTTTCTTCCTCTGGATCTATGCCTTGCTTTCCTTTTTGCCGCCAGCGGCTGAGACACCAATCCTGCTAATCGGACCACTTATCGGCATTGTCGTCCTGCTGGCGTTGCCGTTCTTTGCCGGTGAAGGCGAGAAGAGTTGGAAACGGAGACCGATTGCCGTTCTTGTAATCCTGGTGGGTGCAGTGTCTCTTGGCACTTTGACGCACCTGGGCCAACACACGCCGTGGAGTCCCGTTATGGACGCGTGGAGCGGCCAGACGATTCCCGTCGAATATCTGAAAAATCGCACTCCGCTGGAGCACCAGGGCGCTCTCGTTTTTCAATCCAAGCAGTGTCACAACTGCCATTCCCTCGGCGGCGAGGGCGGCAAGCGCGGACCAGATCTAGACCAGGTTGCTGTCCGTCTCACGCCGGATCAACTGGTTCGCCAGGTGATTCAAGGTGGCGGGAACATGCCTGCCTATGGCAAGAACCTGAGTCCTTCCGAGACGGCAGCACTGGTCAAATTTCTTGAGACACTGCATCCGGCCGGACAGGCGCCGGCACAGGACGCTTCCCGGGCCATCGCTGAAACAGATCAACACTGAACAGGAGAAATCGCTTTGCACGAGTGGTCAATCCCAATTCCATTGACGATGCTTCTTGCACTGCTGGGGCTTTTGTATGTGCGAGGGTGTCTGCATCTTCGGAAGGTGTTCTCACGAATCATCAACTTGGTACACATGGCTGCGTTTATTGGCGGGCTCGTCGCCATTTGGGTTGCTGTGGCTTCACCTCTGGCAGCACTCGATCACGAACTGTTGTCCGTTCACATGGTGCAGCACTTGCTGCTCATGGCGGTTGCCCCGCCTCTGCTACTGCCCGGAAGGCCGGCCCTGCCTCTTTTACATGGCCTGCCGAAACGTTTTGTTCAGGATCTGATGGGGCCTTTGCTGCGCTGGGCTCCGGTACGCCAGCTTGGAAAAATCGTTACCCATACCGTCTTTTGTTGGATAGTCGCAACCATGACTGTAATTGGATGGCATCTCCCCGCGATGTTTGCGCTCGGGCTGCACTCGGCTGTGTGGCATGAGATCCAGCACGCGTCTTTTCTGCTCGCAGGCTTTTTATTTTGGTGGCCGGTGGTCCAACCGTGGCCTAGTTCTTCTCGTTCGTCCGGATGGTCTGTTCCTTTGTACCTGTTTTTGGCGACTCTGCCTTGCGATGCGCTGTCTGCATTTCTCACGTTCTGTGGTCGAGTTGTTTACCCCGCTTATTTATACGCTAGGCCGCGGTTTCCGATCTCAGCCCTCCAGGACCAGGAATGGGCTGGCGTGCTCATGTGGGTATCCGTAACCTTTATATATATGCTGCCGGCGCTGGTTCTGACGGTCCGGCTCCTGTCTCCCCCTAAGCCTAAGGAAACGCAGGCTTTACGTTTAAGACCATCTGCAACAAGTCGCTTAGCGCAGCGTGGAGGCATGTGAAGCACGTGTCTACAGACCACATGCCAGCTTTGGCAGTCCCCGCAATGCGCGGGCGGCTTTCGCCGGCGTCCGTCTTCGCTGATTACTGGGCCCTCACCAAACCCGATGTCAACCTTCTCATCCTCATTACTACGGCGGCAGGCTTTTGCCTTGCTCTGCCAGTTCATCTTGTTGCCTTTCCGATTCTCTTGCTGGCTCATACGTTGTTTGGCACCCTGCTTGTGGCTAGCGGAACTGCGACCTTGAACCAATATGTTGAGCGGCGGTTTGATGCGCAAATGCGTCGCACCAAACGCCGCCCGCTTGCAGCGGGAAGAATCGAGCCCGCGCGCGCTCTCTGGTTCGGAATTGCACTTTCAGTCTCCGGCGCCATCTACCTGGCAGTGGCTGTGAATTTGCTGGCCAGCTTGCTCGCACTTCTCACGTTGTTGTCTTATCTGTTGCTCTACACCCCCCTTAAACGAAAGACGCCGCTATGCGTTTTGGTCGGAGCTTTCCCGGGGGCAGCGCCCCCACTAATCGGTTGGGCTGCTGCATCAGGAGCATTGAGCCTTGAGGCGTGGGTCCTCTACGGCATGGTTTTTCTCTGGCAATTCCCGCATTTCATGGCCATTGCGTGGATGTATCGCGAAGACTATGTGCGGGCCGGCTATCTTGTTCTACCCTACGGTGAGCGGCGAAACTCGCTCATGGGGTTGCAAGCAGTCCTGCCGTCTCTTGGATTGATTGCCTTGAGCTTTGCCCCAATGCTGCTGGGGCAGGCTGGTCTCTTTTACACAGCGGGAGCGTTGTTCTTCAGCATTTGCTTTTTGTACTACGGATTGCAACTTGCTTTTCACAGGACCAATGTTGCAGCCCGTCGCCTGCTTCTTGCGTCAATTGTCTATCTGCCGGTCGTGTTTGGTTTGTTGGTGCTGCTGGACAGGAAATAAAAATCATCCCGAGCGTGTCCGAACACTTGGTCTTCGGTGTCAAACACGAACGCAACATTCTCCCGCTCCCAGGCTACCTGGGTGGCCGCGAACCTGCGATGAGGATATCCACCAGTCTCCTGGCACTCTGCTGCCAGTCAGGGGTGGACGCCACGTTGGAGACGCCGATCAGAGCCCGAAGCAGATCGAATGGGTCGAGGTCCTTACGTATGTCCCCGCTTTTGATTGCGCGCTTCACCAGTGCATCAATCGCGCCCTGGATCTGGGCCCGGGAACCTTCATACAGCTTCGCGGGACCTCCAACGAACGTATTCAGCGCCGGGGCGATGATCTGCTTGGTCGCGATGTAGTCAACGAACAACAGCATCCAGGCTCGTAGTGCTTCAATCGGACGCATCGTCTCGGCGAACTTCCGCTCTGCTGCCGCCAGCTTTTCCACCTCAGTCCGATAAACCGCTTCGATCAGTGCATTGCGGGTAGGGAAGTGGCGATACAGAGTTCCCGCTCCGACCTCTGCCTCTTTGGCGATGTCGTCCAGGCTGGTGTTCACGCCGTGACGGGAGAAGGCCCCTCTGGCCACTTCCAGAATGCGTTCGCGATTACGTTGGGCATCAGTCCGCGGCTTCCTGGCGGCTGATTGTGAAGATTTCTTCGCCATACAAATATTTTGTAACCGGAGATAGTCTCCGGTTATCTTATCTATTGATTCGGAGACACTCTCCGTTTTATTCGGAGTGCCCAGCCCTGTCAAGAGCGATCCGGTTTTGAGCGCTGCTGGCGCACGGGCAGATATCCAACACATAATTAAGGAGGAAAAGCATGGCAAACCTATTTGGCGCTACGTCAACCACGGAAGATGTTTTGTCCGGGGTCAACTTGCGCGGCAAGCGGATTCTTGTCACCGGCGTTTCGGCCGGGCTCGGAGTGGAGACTGCGCGGTCGCTTGCGGCGCACGGCGCAAAAGTCGTAGGCGCGGCGCGGGATCTGGAAAAAGCGAAAGCAGCAACCGCACTGGTGCAAAAGGACGCTGCGGCCAATGGCGGCAGCCTAGAGCTGATTGAACTGGACCTTGCCAATCTTAAGAGCGTGCGTGCCTGCGCTGATGGTCTGCTCGAAAATGGCGAATCCTTTGATGTAGTCATCGCCAACGCGGGAGTGATGGCCACACCATTTGGCCACACGTCCGATGGCTTTGAAACGCAGTTCGGCACGAATCATCTGGGCCACTTTGTCCTGGTCAACCGCATTGCATCTTTGATCCGGGCAGGCGGGCGGCTGATCAACTTGTCTTCCGCCGGCCATCGCTATTCGAACGTGGACCTCGACGATCCCAACTTTGAGCGGATGCCTTATGAGCCTTTCGTGGCCTATGGCCGATCAAAAACGGCAAATATCCTCTTTGCGGTGGCCTTCGACAAGCGCCACCGGGATCGCCGTGTCCGCGCCGCGGCCGTGCATCCTGGCGGCATCCAAACCGAGTTGGGTCGTTACGCGGAGCCCGGCCGGATCGAAAGAGTAATCGGAGAGCTCAACCGCCAGCTCGCCGCGCAGGGTAAGGGACCTTTCCAGTGGAAGTCCATTCCCCAGGGAGCTGCAACTTCGGTCTGGGCGGCTGTGGTCGCGCCAGCGAATGAGATAGGCGGGCAATATTGCGAGAATTGTCACGTAGCCCAAATTGTGCCGGACGACGCGTCGATTACCGTCATGAGCGAAGGGGTACGCGGATATGCACTCGACCCGAACAATGCGGAGGCGCTCTGGAGAAAGAGCGAAGAACTCGTGGGAGAGCGCTTTTAACTTCCTTCATCCAATCACAAATGCAAAACAATGATGAACAGCGGTAGGAGAACAAGATGATTCAAAAGACTGATCTCGCCGGCAGCCTCACGCTGCCTGGCACTTCGATGACCTTGAACCGCATGGGTTACGGCGCAATGCAACTTGCGGGTCCCGGGGTGTGGGGGCCGCCACGCGATGTTGACACCGCCATTGCTGTTCTGCGAGAGGCGGTAGACTCTGGCGTGAACCACATTGATACCAGCGACTACTACGGCCCCCATGTGACCAACCAGATCATTAGGCGGGCGCTTCATCCTTATGGCAAGGACCTCGTGATCGTCACCAAGCTGGGTGCCCGCCGGGGTGCAGACAAATCCTGGCTTCCCGCTCTTTCCCGGCAGGAGCTGATTGATGGCGTTCAGGATAACCTGAAAAATCTCGCCGTCGATGCCCTCTATGTCGTTAATCTTCGCGTTGGTGGAATGATGGAACCATCCGAGGGATCGATTGAGGAACCGCTGACAGTGCTCGCGGAACTCAAGCGTCAGGGATTGATCCGTCACATCGGCTTGAGCAACATTACACCGAGGCAATTGGCTGAGGCACAGACCATTACCGATATAGTGTGCGTCCAGAACTTCTATAACCTGGCACACAGGAACGATGATTACTTTATCGATGACCTCGCGGCCCGAGGTATAGCCTATGTGCCGTTTTTCCCGCTCGGAGGCTTCACGCCGCTTCAGTCGTCGGCGCTCGAGGCAACCGCGGCTTCACTAAACGCCACGCCAATGCAGGTTGCGCTTGCGTGGCTTCGGCAGCGCTCGCGGAACATCCTGCTGATTCCTGGAACATCTTCCCTCGAACATCTTAGAGAGAATCTTCAGGCAGCGACGCTGCAAATTCCCGCTACATTGCTTGCCGATCTCGACGCAATCGGCGGTGGGCCTAAACGTCCAACTTAGGATAGCTTGTCGAAAAAGAGATAAACGGCGGCAATCCGGCCATCCCGGGCAATGATGAAATCAGTCCCGGCATAAGCTGGCGCCTCGCCATGGCGGCCTGACACCCATTGGATCCGCCCGCTATTGCCCAATTCCTCGGGTGCGGCGATTGGCTGGTATCGAAAGTCAGGGTGCGTAGCCCTGATCGCGCCCGCGACGCGATCGATCTCGTCGCGGCCACGGTTGACGCCGCGCGGTTCATAGAACACGCAATCTTCCGTGAATATCTCGTCAATGGCTGCGCGCCGACGCGCGGGATCGTTTTCACCGAAGACGTCGTGAAGATTGCGAGTCAGCAGGGTCGATATGCTGTAGGACATTGCTTCTCTCCTCTCGGCATCGAGTGCCGCTTGCGTATCTCGACCTGAAATGACTCTATTGCAGATGATGCGAGTCTGTGTGTCCAACCGCGCGCGGTATTTCGTTCAAATAGGAAGCAACAAAATCCTTAGGTGAGATGCGGCCTTGCGCCACGGCACCTGTTCCGCCCGCCTGGATAAACTGGATGTCAGTTATCCCCATGAATCCGAAGATGAAGCGCAGATATGGAACTTCGTAGTCCAGTGCGCTCAGTCCCGCTTCCTTGTAGCTGCCTCCACTCGCGATGATCGCAAGTACCTTTTTGTTCTTGCCGGCCAGCAGCCCTTCCGGACCGGCGGCCGTGTAACGAAACGTCTTTCCGGCCCGCACCACATGATCAATCCACGCCTTCAGAGCAGCAGGAACTGCGAAGTTGTACATCGGAGTTGCGACAACGATTTCATCGGCTGCCTGGATTTCCGACACCAGTTCATCCGAGAGTGCAAGTGCTTTCTTATGATTTTCATTGTGGTGTTCGGGCGGAGAGTAGGCGCCGGCAATCCAATCGAAATCAACAAACGTAAGCTCGGTTTTGGCTAAGTCCCGCTCGATTACGCGTCCTTCGGGATTCCTGGCCTTCCAGGCTTCAACTGCGGCATTACCAAGTTGGCGCGAGATCGAGTAATCTCCGCGAGGGCTGATACTGATATAAAGCAAAGTCGGCATAGTGCCTCCTAAACATACTTAAAGTTCCAACGCACAAACTGCTAGGAGCCAGATAAGCGAGAACTGCCGCATCGAGTGCGGCTTGCGCAATCTCGACCCCGAACGGCTGGGTTGCGGACGAGGGCCGGCCCCTTGGTCGGTCCGGCCTCCAGGCATTTAGGCCTTCACAAATTGAGCGTCCAGAGTGATGGTGACGTCATCACCCACCAGAATTCCGCCAGTCTCGAGAGCTGCGTTCCACGTCAAACCGAACTCCTTGCGATTGATCTTGGTGCTTGCCGAGACCCCAATCCGAGTGCTCCCCCAGGGATCCTTGGCAGGCGGCGTTGGCCCTTCCACCGCAAAAAGGACCTTGCGCGTCACCCCGCGGATGGTCAGGTCGCCTTCGACAGACAATTCCCCGTCACCGACAACGCTGATGCCGGTCGACTTGAAGTGCAAGGTGGGAAACTTTTCAACATGGAAGAAATCGGCGCTCTTGAGATGTCCATCGCGCTGCTCGTTGCGGGTCTCAATGGAAGCAGCGTCAATCGTGGCCTCCACGCGATCGTTTGCCGGGTTTGATTCATCCCGGATCAACACTCCCGAAACATTAGAGAAGTGGCCTTTCACGTTGGCAATCATCATGTGTTTGACCTTGAACTCAGCCACGGTATGAGCCGGGTCGAGGTTCCAGGTGGTGGTTGTGGTTTGCGGTTGAACTAGTGTCGCGGTGCTGGTCATGGTAATCATCCCCTTTCGGTGGTTTTAAATTGGCTTTCAAATCCTTTTACGGTTGATTAGATGTGTGACAACGATAGTCGTTGCAACAAATATTATAGAAAAAATTATTCCACTTTTGCCCGGGCGGCAGCCAAAAGCTCCGCCAGAGCCCGAAGCCTCTCTTTTCCCAGGTGGCCCAACAACTTGCGGTGCATTTTCTGTACAGGTTCATCGAGACGATCCACGAGTTTGCGACCCTCCGGCGTGAGGCGTGCCAGAACCATGCGCCGGTCCCGGCTTTCGCGAGCGCGGGAAATCAGACCGCGTTTTTCCATACGGTCGAGGAGCCGGGTGATGTCGGGATCACGAGTAATCAGGCGGCCGGCAATCTCCCCGCAGGGAAGCCCTTGCGGCGCACCTCGTAGAATGCGCAGGACGTTGTATTGAGTAGACGAGAGATCCTCGGCCTTGAGTACCTCAATTGCGTTCCGGGTTAGCACGTCGGCAGTGCGGAGCAAATCCAGGAACGCTGCCTCTTCGGGGCTGCCTACATGGCGGACTCTATTGGACTGGGTCACACCCCAAATAATATATGTTGCAACGAATATTGTCAAGACATACGTTATGGATCTGAGGTCCCGGCCTTGTCGTCATTCTTTATCGCGCAATCGCACTGCTTGCTGAAGGTAAATCCGCAGGCGCTCGAAGATCGGCGGGCGTGGATTGCGCCGCGGGGGTCGAAGACGACGCCCATTGCAGTCTGCCTTTGCTGCTCGCTACCTCATCTACAATCTTCGTAAACAACTGGTCTTTTACCGTGGTTCTCTTGGTGTAGTCCACCAGGTAGCTAAGGGAAAATTCCAACGATCCGCCCCCGACTTGAAGAGTGACAGCCGGGTCCAGCACGGGGTTTTCGATTCGGTAGTTCTCGATGATCTGCTTCCACGAGCCTTGAGCTTCCGTGAGGTAGTTGCTGACAGTTTCTTTCGCTACCAGTAACAACATTTGCCTTGCCTGCTCGTGATCGCTTTCGCACGTTAGCCGGATCGTGACTTCATCCCAGACAAACCGGAAGCCCTGCGAATAATTGAAAATTAGTCCTTTCAGCACTACGCTGTGCGGGATTCTTACAATCCTGCCACTGTAGAGGTCGCCGCTCACCCAGTTGCCGGTTTCCAGGACCGTGGTTCGCATGACGGAGATATCAACCACGTCTCCTCTAGTCTCATTTACCTGGATTCTATCGCCTACACGATAGAGATTGGAAAGGCCGATCGCAATGAATCCACCCAGACTTGCAATCGCATCCTGCAGTGCGACCACTACTCCCGCCCCTATAACCCCCACCGCGAATCCGACATGCTTCAGACGGTCTGCGAAGAGAATCGTGATGAAGGCGAAAATGAATATGTAGGCGGTAGCCGTAACCATTTTCCGGACGTGGTAACGCTGGTCACCATAGCCAAAGTGTCGAGGCAGCGTGTGTTCCAGCAGGCGAAATGCGCTCCGGATCAGAACAACGCCCAGGATGGAATAAATCAGTCTGGTCGTCAGCGAAAGAGCAGCGATGTGGTCAAGAAGGCGTTCCATTTCTGGCATTGGTGACAACGTTAATTATCGCTTCGCAGTTGTAAGCGATGGAAGCGTGAGTGATTTCATCAGCTCTTCAATACTTCGGTCCGTGAGCTTGCTCATCTGCGCAACTACCGAACTCACGTTGCGTCCCTCCACTTTGCCTTTCTCCGCAGCCGAATTGGCCCAAATTGTGTTTCCGTTCTGAAGCTCGGTCACCTGGGCTGAGAGCGCAACCTCGACTTGAACGCCGCCTTCATAATCCACCTCATTGAGCTTTTCCAGGCGTCCGCTGAGGACATAGTCCACGTCATTGCGCCCGTCATAAATCTTCACCAGCTTGAAATTGCCGCTCGCGCGCAGATACTCGACAATCGCCTGGGTGATCGTCTGTCGAGGGTCAACGGCCCATCGATGATATTCGTAAAAGCCGATCTGCTCTGGCGAGGTGACATAGACAATAGGGCCTTCGCGCAGATAGGCAGGAGCCCGAAACTCGCGCACTGCAATGGACGGAAGCGTATCACCCTTCATTGGAGGATCGGTTGGGGGTACGAGATTGAGTCTGTAGTAGGCCGGGTATTTAACCTTGCCCATGCACCCGGTCAGGAACACAGAAGTCATCACCCCTGTTAGCAGAACAGTTCGCCAGCATTTGGTCATTTGCATACTCCCTATCGCGGAACTTTGCGGTCTTCCGGTTGCTTGATGCGGATCATGCTCCACGGCCGTTGCTTGACCGAATTCGACAGGTCACTCAAATTCTGGGTGGTGATGCGCAGGTTTTCCAGCGTCTCATCGACCTTGGAGTCGTTGGCTCGAACCATTACCTGCATGTTCACCAGGAGCCCCTTGGCTTCTTGCAACGTGGTCTGAAGTTCGGCCAAATCGTTGCGAAGTGGATCACGAATTTCGCTCACCGTCCCATTGACGTTCTGGATAGCTCCATCTGCGTGGTCCACCACGGGCCCGAGCTTCGCCGTAACTTGTGACACCTGATCCAACATGGCGTCAATTTTTGGGCCGTCGGTGCTGACCATGCGGCTCATCTGTGCCAGCATTGCGCTGACTCGTTTTTGGTTCGGCTTGCCGGTTATTGCATTCAAATTAGCAAGCACTGTTCGCGCATCGCCGCTGATTCCGGTGATCTCACCTTGCACTTGGGTCATAAGGGCATTAGCGTTGTCGGCGACCGTGGATACCTTTGCCATGATCTCGTCCATGCTGGCCACGTCCTGTGATGGAATCGCGCCACCCGGAGGCACATGCCGGGCTGTGTTGCTACCTGTACTGATGAGTAAGGCTGGGGCGCTCATCAGGCTCACTGATCCAATCTTGGCCACAGATTTCTCATTCACCGGCGTTCCGGGTTTAAGTTCCAGGAGAATCTCTATCTCGGAGGGATCAGAGCTCCAGGGCCGCACTGAGGTAACCCTGCCGGCGTTAATGCCGCCAAAGAGAACTGGCCCGCCTGGTTCAAGACCACCTGCATAGTGCAGATAGGTGCGGAATGGCACACTCCCGGCATGGGAACTGGTGCTCATCAAATAGATGAGCGTCGCCGTCAAGATTGTGAGAGCTGCCAGGACGAAGGCCCCAACCTTTGCCTCGGTACTCATAAGATCGCCCCGTTTCCCCGAAGATAGTCTTCCAAATGTGTTTCGGCCGTTTGAATATGAGCGGCGGTGGCAGGTACTCGGTCCAGGAACTGTCTGATTCGCGGATCCTGGCTCCCTCGGATCTCGTCTTTCGTTCCCACCGCAAGAAACGAGCCTTTGTACAGCATCGCGATTCGGTCAGCGATTCGAAATGCGCTCGCCAGCTCATGCGTGACAACAATCACGGTCATCTGGAATGCGCGCTTGAGGACCAGGATAAGTTCGTCCAGCTCAGCCGCGACAATCGGATCAAGACCGGCCGAGGGTTCATCAAGCACCAGGATTTCAGGCTCGAGAGCCAACGCCCGGGCAAGCGCCGCACGCTTTTTCATTCCGCCTGAGAGCTCCTGCGGAAACATCCTGCCGAAGTCGCCCAGCCCAACCACTGCCAGCTTCATCCAGATCATAAGGTCTATGATTGAGGGTGCCAGGGCCGTATGCTCGCGCAACGGCAAGGCGACATTGTCCGCGACAGAAAAGGAGTTAAATAATGCCGCGCTCTGAAATGCGACGCCAAGGGATCGCCTCACCTCTTTCAGTTCTGCGGCAGAGCAGCGCGCAATATCAACGCCTTTCACAATAAGCTGTCCGGAGTGCGGGCGTTCGAGCCCGATGATATGACGTAAGAGCGTACTCTTGCCCGAACCGCTTCCCCCCAGTAAGACCATGGTTTCGCCTGGCTCTATGTCGAGGCTAAGACCATCCAGCACGCGCCGCCCATCGTACTGAACCGTCAGGTTTCGGATGGAGATAAGCGGCATCAGGCGACTCCTGTGAAGTAAAAGATTGCGGTAAAGATCACATCGGCGACGATCACAAGGAATGTCGCCTTGACCACTGCCGCCGTAGTTGACCGCCCTACTGCCTCAGGTCCGCCGCGGACGCGGAATCCTTCCAGGCAACCTACATGCACGATGATGGTTGCGAAGGCCACGCTCTTGATCAACCCGCCAATCACGTCGTGGATGCTGATGGAGTCCAGCGCGTATCTCACATAAAGCCCAAAACCAAGATGGGTGCTGAAGAACATGAAAATCCATCCGGCCAGGATTCCGCAAACATTCGCAAAAATGCTGAGGCAGGGAATCATGATCAACGCGGCAAGAAACTTGGGCGCGAGAACAAATTCAATGGGATCGAACGCCATCACGCGCAGGGCATCGATCTCTTCCGTTACCTTCATCGTCCCGATCTCGGCCGAGAACGCCGAGCCGGAGCGCCCGCTTACCGCAATTGCCGTAAGCAAGGGGCCGAGTTCTCGTGTAAAACCCACGGACACCAGATCGATGACATAGCGGATCGCCCCGAAGCGCTTAAGCTCGGAGGCTCCTTGCATGGCAAGAATGAATCCCCCGCAAATCGCCATGAGCCCGACCATGGGCAGGGCATCAACACCTACTTGAAGCATCTGGCCAACGGACGACTTCCAGCGATTACGGCTACCGAAAATCGGCAGGGTTGTAGGCAACGCGCGCAGCCCTGCCCAAAGTTGGACCGTCAACCCTCCAACATAATCCAAGAGGTTGAAGGTTGCTCTTCCCGCGTTCTCAATCAGTGCCGTCACGCGTCGCCCTGCGAATGACGGTGGATTGTTGTGTCGGGCGAAGGATCGAACAGCGGAAGGAGGCCGGTTACCTGGAACAAATAGAGCGGCCGTTCGTGCAGCTTCAACCGCAAACTGACCTTAGCGGAACGGGCAAACTTGAGCGCTTCAACCAGAGTCGCCAGACCTGAGCAATCGATGTACGGCACGGAGCTCAGGTCAATGGTCAACGAGTCGAGGGTTTCTTTCTGAAGCGTTGCGAGCAACTCTTCGCGCAACGCCGGCGAGGAATTAATAGTGACGCGGCCGGTCACTGTCAGCACGGCATCTCCTTCTTGCGCCGTTCTGTCGATACTCAAAGGCTCCGCCATCCTCGGTTTCACGTGTAACTCCAAACTTCACATCTAACAAAAAAAAATTGTGGCTGAAGGTTCTCCTCCAAACCGACGGTTGTTACGCCGACGGCTTGCGCCGTCGGCAATCATTTAAACGAACGCGCTGAACCCAGTGATGGCTTTGCCAATGATGAGGTTTTGCATCTGGTAAGTGCCTTCATAGGAGTAAAGCGCTTCTGCATCCGCGAAGAAGCGGGCGACGTTGTAGTCTCCAGCGATGCCGTTGCCGCCGAGCAATTCTCTAGCCCAGGCGACGGTCTCGCGGCACTTGGACGTGGTGAATGCCTTTGCGATCGCTGCGTGGGCGTCAGTCAGCTTGCCTTCAGCCTGCAGTTGGGCCATGCGAACGACCAGGCACTGCGAAGCCGTGATGTTGGCTAGCATTTTGGCCAAGAGGTCCTGCACGAGTTGAAATGAGCCAATCGGCTTTCCAAACTGCAACCGTTCCTGGCAATACTTGAGCGCATTTTCGTAAGCGCCCATCGCGCATCCGGTCGCCTCCCAGGCCACCATGAACCGCGTCATCTTTAGTACCCGTGCGGTATCGCGAAATGAGTTATCGTCCTGGAGGCGGTTTTCCTCTGGTATGCGGCAGTTCTCCATCGTAATCAAACCGTTCTGGACCACCTTGAGCGCAATCTTGTTTTGAATTTTTTCCACCTTGAAGCCTGGGGTGGTTTTGTTCTCGACGATGAACGCCTTCACCTGGTTGTCGGCCACATCGCGCGCCCAGATGATGGAAATGTCGCACCAGGGAGAGTTGCCGATCCACTTTTTCTGGCCGTTAAGGATCCACGTGTCGCCCTCACGCTTCGCCGTGGTCGTCATGCCTCCGGACGTTCCCGATCCCACCAGTGGTTCAGTGAGTCCAAAGCAGCCGATTTTCTCCCACCGGGCCATTGCCGGAAGCCACTTCTTTTTTTGCTCCTCTGATCCACCAAGATAGATGGACCCCATCGCCAGGCCGTTGTGAACACCAAAGAAGGTGGCAATTGAAGAATCGACGCGCGCCATCTCCATGGCGATTAGGCCGAACAACAGTGCGCTTCCGCCTCTGCAACCGTAGCCCTGCATGGCAACGCCGCCGATGTTGAGCTCCTTGATGGCCGGCAGTATTTCAAATGGGAACGCGTCTTCAACCCAGTACTTGTTGATGATGGGCGCGACCTTGGTCTCCATGAACGCGCGTACTTTTTTTACAACCTCTAACTCCTCCGCGGGCAGCGTTTCCACCAGTTCGTAGAAGTCACTGTTAGGCGCGGGAAGAGCACGAGCCTTCTTCGTTCCGTCTTGCGGTTTCGTCGCGATAAGTGTAGCCATGAATCCTTCTGTTCCTTTCGTAAGCTTAAAAATTCGTTCCTTCTGATGATTCGATTGCCGTCTGCAGAACGCACAAAGCATTTAGCGTCTTCTAGACGATGTGCTTGCCGTGGTTATTTGGCCTTTGCGACTTTCTTCACCACGGAAAATGGTTTGCCCTGCTTATTCCGCAACTTCAGCAAGCCCAGCAACACCTCATCTCTCTCATGTTCAAGCTGCTCGATGGTACGGTTGCCCGCCTCCTGCAATGCTCCTTCGATAATCGTCTGCCTTACGGCTGGAGAGAATTCGGTGATCGTTCCCAGGTCCTTCCACCAACTTGCGACCGGACCAGAGAGGTGGTCCATGAAGTGGCGTATGCCATCCGGCCCGCCGGCAAGATGAAATAGTAGGTTGGGTCCCATAACGCCCCAGCGAAGTCCTGGTCCCCAGGAAACCGCAGTGTCCGCATCCTCAACGTCGAGCACTCCCTGCTCAATCAGGTGGACCACTTCACGGTAGAGAGCAGCCTGCAGCCGGTTGGCCACGTGGCCTACGACTTCCTTGCGCAGATGAATCGGTTTCTTGCCGATAGAGGAATAAAAAGAGATGGCCTGCTGAATTGCCTCAGCCGAGGTCTTCTCGCCGCCCACCACTTCCACCAGAGGAATTACATGAGGAGGATTGAATGGATGGCCGATCACACAGCGCTCCGGATGCTTGCACGCGGACTGCATTACGCTCACAGTGAGGCCGGACGAACTCGATGCGATAATCGAATCAACCGGAGCGGCCGCATCGATGTCCGCAAATAGCTTGATTTTGAAATCCTGGCGTTCCGGGCCGTTTTCCTGAATGAAATCGGCTTTTGAGACGGCCTCCTTCATATCGAGAGTGAAGCTCAAGCGGTTCTTCGAGGCTTTGGGCGCAAGGCCCAGTACGGAAAGTTCCTCCCAGGCTGTATCAACGTAGTGGCGTAACTTCTCTTCGGCGCCGGGCGCTGGATCTGTTGCGACTACATCAAATCCGCGCGCCAGATATAACGCTGCCCAGCTTCCACCGATGAGGCCGGTTCCGACAATTGCGATCCGATTTATTGGCTTGTTTAATGGCAAGATGTGTTCTCCTTGTAAAGATGAGCTGCCATACCTTCTTTTGCACGGCGCCTGCCATTGGCTGCATCTGTAACAGAGTCGCAAGTAGTTGAGGGGCCGGGATATAACGGACAAACCTGATCGCAGAGACTCGCAAGGCTTTTACCGGAGTGATAACCCGTTATCGCTTGCCAGCAGGCTGGCACCCGGCACCCGTACCTGAGCACATCAGGCTTGCCAAATTGATGTGAGCAATTAAGTATTACGTTCTGCCTCAACCGGAGGAACGCAAATCGAATGAGATTGGATAGTGATCAGAAGCCTTGACGTAGTTGTGAACTCGGGACTTATCAATTTGCCCTGGGCCGCGAACGAAGGCCCAGTCGATGTGGCGCCCGCCATCCCGCAAATGGCGCGGTGGAGTAGTGGCTACACGGCCCGTAGGCGCAGCCTCGCGAAAACCAGTCCGGGCCAGAACTTCGGTTATGCCAAGCTTCGATGCGTTTAGATTTAAGTCTCCCGAGAGAATGATTGGTCGAGTCGCATTGTAGGCCGCGGCATCGCGCAACACCTCTTCTAACTGAGAAAGGCGCAACTCATCATTCGCTCGACTCTCAAGGTGCAGGTTGTAGGCAACAATCGAGGCGCCCGCGATCTCGATCTCGGCAGCCAGGGCAATTCTTCCGCCGAGCCTCTCCTGAAATGGCTGCAGATTGGGCAGGAACCAGTGCGGCTTCCAGAAGTTCGACTGCCGCTGAAACCGGATCACGCGAGGATTTGAAATCTTCCACTGGGATAGAGTAGCCTGTCCATGCCAAGCCGGGTTTGCTTTCGATCCCTGAGTCAGTTCCACGAACTCGCGCGCGAAAACATAATTTAAGCGCAGCTTCTGCGCGATCTCACGGGCGATATTAAGACGGTGAGTGCGCTCTGCATTGAGGTCAACCTCCTGAAGAAGCACGATGTCCGCATTCGCCTCCGCCAGGAACCCTATGATGGCGGACAACTGCAAGCCACGATCAATGTTCCAGTCCACAATTCGGATGGAACTGCGCGGCCAGGTAAACCACCGGACAGGCGCGAAATTCTCGGCAATGATCTCCTGCGGTGACACATCAAAACGCTCGCGCAGCAAGTTGAGGAAATACGCTGTGCTGGGCGAAACTCAGATCCAGTGGATCATCAATTTCGGCCCAAGGCAATCCCTCTGTGCCGGTGTAGCCGACCTGAACCCCTTCGTCTGCGAGTTCCTGCACAGCAACGTTGAAGAATTCTTTGACCCTCCCGGCGGAAATGACATCACCCATCTTGCCAAAGAATCTTTCCTGGACGGCGCGATTGAAGACAGTAACGCCGATGTAAGTGCCGCTGAACTCTTCTCTGGAGATTTTTTTGCTCATGCGCAGAACGCGATTGCCGGAAATGATGACTTTCATAGTTTCATCCCGCCACAAGGGATCCACAATCATCGAGATAGGCGCCAGGGACCGCACAGCCGAGACAAGAATTTCGGGATCGAATATCACGTCTGCATTCAGGCAGACAAAATGGTCGCCGCGGAGCCATTCAAGGGCGAGCCACAGCGAATAGATATTGTTCGTAAGAGAGAACGCAGGGTTCTCGATGAACTGGATCTTCTGGTTAGGATGATTCCGTTGCTTCACGTGAGCGATGATCTGTTCTTTCTCATACCCCACAACAATTCCGACGTCATTGATCCCAGCGATGCCAAGAGCGTCGAGCTGGTGGTCGAGAATCGTCCTCTCGTCGACGTCGATCAGGCATTTCGGACGCTCGCCGTGTACCGAGCGAATCCTGGTGCCCTGGCCTGCGGCTAAAATGACCGCTTTCATAGTGCCTCCGTTACTGTGTTTACATTTGCTTTCACTGCGAAGAATCTGCGATTGAAATACAGCGACAAAATCCAGGTGAGCTGAGCACCAATCGCGGCCAGCAAGAACAGCAGCGGCAGTCCTCCGAAGACCGTGAAGAGGACAATGTAGTGGATCATCACTCCTCTTTTCTGGAAAGCCTGTACTTGGCGCACGACGCGAGAGATCCAATTGGCTGAATCCTTCTCCAGCAGGTTATAAAAGCGGCCAAGGTACTCATTAGGTCGGTCGGGCGCTGTCGCACGCCGTCGTCCGAGTGAGGTAACGATCAAGGCAAGAATGGCCCCGACAAGGAGCACAAAGCCGATGACGACAGCAACCTTGCCGTAATGCCGGCGCAGCCCTATGGTGATTGCAGCAAACAGCAGCAGGTAACTGAGTCCGTCGGCAAATCCCTCCAGCCAGGTGCCGCGCGGCGATTCCATGAATTTGACTCGCGCCAGCATTCCGTCCATCTCATCAAAAAGACCCGCGACAAAGAAAATCAGAGCACCTAATACGGACTGGATATACGTGCCTTGAGCAAAGGCAATAGCCGACAGAACAGAGACGACGACTCCGGCGAAGGTCACCTGATTCGCTGTAATCGAAGTGTGAGAGAGCAGTCTTACAAAAGGACGGCAGAGACGCCGATTGAATGATGTGTGAATACCATCGAGCACCTTGCCGGACCGGGCGATCAGGAAGCGCTCAGCCGCAGCGGCGGTCTGTGGTGAGGTGACCGCGACGCCCTCTGTAGCCTTTTGGGGGAGGGCTGAAGAAGAATCGTCGCGGTCCACCGCGTGCACGCTGACATAAGCGGGCCTGTTCCAGTCAACGGAGTGCATGCTTACCAAAGGCAAGCCAGTGAGCGATTGTTTGTTGGTGACCCAGTTCCACGGGACCCAAAGGAACGCGTCGTGCTTTTTCGGGTTCAATCTGGTCCAACTCGATGGGCACTGCGGATCAAAGTCGCTCGCGCGTGCCACATTGATATGCACTCCGTACTGCAAGGCTGCTTGCGTGCAGTCTTGGATCAATTCGTCTGTCAATGTTTCAGGGGCAAGTAAAAGAATTTCGTTGGCTCCAGCACGGGCCGCAGTAATTGCTGTTCTGATCAGCAGAGGAACGCCGCAGATTCTCTGCATGAGCTGTTCTTTGGCTCTCTGCTCACCAGCCTGAGCGACGATTTCCGGGACCGCTATAACGGCTTGCATCAGGCGCTCTCCCTCAGCAAGGTTCCCGGCGTGTGCTCCAGTGTGCTTTCTCGGGCAGGCTCTCTCCGGGATTTCCAGACAAGCCAGCCAAGCCCGATCAGCGCCCAGAGAAGATCGCGCACACGGCGGGTCAAGGCCAGGGCGAGACCAAGCGCGGGTGCAAACCCTGTGACGGCAAAAGCCGAGATTGCGCCGCCTTCGTCGGAGCCGAGTCGCGCAGGGACCCAGCCGGTGACCAGCTTGAATCCACGTGTGATTCCATCAATGGCAAGCACCGCGAAGAAATGAACCGGCAGATGAAGCGACCACAACACCGCTGCTACCTCCGCGGCCACCAACAACTGGCACGTAACATCTGTCCAGAACATCCGGTTAACAACGGTTGGGCGTTCGAGTCGATAATTGCGAAGTGATTTTTCAAGAATGGCGGCACGAACCAGCCAGTGCGGTGCGCGATTTCCGAGTCTTTGCACAAGCGCGAACAGCGCCGGTTTCTGGCGGAGCATGAACAACACGATCGCGGTCAGCAGGACGATAGCCAATGCCGCCGGCCCGACCTTCACGCCATGAACTGCCACCAGAGGAAGGCACAGCCATCCAGCAATTCCCATCAAAGTTGCGGTGAACCAGTACACCCCGTCATCCAGAAATGTTGCAGTCATTGTGGGTTCGGCAGGGGCGCGAAGCAGTCTTATTTTCAATGGTTCGGAAAGCACCGGCCCAAGAACTGTTAGATAACCCATCGACTGCGACGCTAAGCGGACGCCCATCAGTGTTCCCGGGGGGGCGGAAACGCCCTGGTTCCTCAGCGCTTGCGACCATGCGCAGGTCTGCAGAAAGAGTCGGCACAAACTCATCAGGAGCACAATCGGGAGCGCAGTCCGCACTCCCGCTAGTTGCTGCAGAATGGCCGACAGCCCGATGTGGGTGATGACCCAGGCGAATATAGCCGCTCCAACTAACGCGACAATTAAGTGACCTTTCTTCATTGGGCCAACTTCGCATCCTGTGGCCGGCCATGTGCATACCCCGGCTGCGAATTCAGCGCGTAGCCGGAGTTCTCGATGGTCAATTCCGCAGCTCCAAAGAAACGGACCTGGCTGCTGGTCTGAGTCGAAGAAGCGAACCAGAACTGATGAACTTTCTGGTAGGTATGTACGAAATGAACGCTGTGGACCCAGAATGAAGGATTCCGTGCGGGCTGGCCTTCGATCCGGACTATCGCGTAGTCTGCAGCGTCAACCCAGATTCTTCCGTTAATCAGGTACTTATTCTCTGTTTTCGGCACAACTTCTAGGACGTATGCCGGTCCAGTCTCCAGAGTCTCTTGCCCTATGAGATGGAAGTCGTAGTTTTCCGGCGTCAGGCGGGTGCTGTTGCGGGTCCCGCGACGGGATGCCTCTGTCTCTTCGTTCAGCAACTTGTAAAAGACATGTTTCCGGATCGCACCTGATCCCTCTTCAGAAAGGATGCTGAATTGTTTAGCGCCATCGCTGCCACATGTGATCCGTACCAGCATTTCGGCACGGCGCTTCTTGTTGACAGCAACATAACGGCGAACCGCCGCGTATCCGGCCAGTTCTGACTGACGCTGCGCATCAAGCTCCATCATCTTTGCGACTACGGCGTTCGCAGATGGAGGCAGGCTGCTTGCCTGCGCTGATGCAAGTGGGCCTGCCGAAAGCGCGATCAGCAGAGCGAAGAACCCATTCTTGACGGTCGATTTCATATCAAAGCTCCAGGATGAATTTCCCGTGAAAGGTCCGGCCTAGGCCATTGAAGAAGTCGCCAGATCGGAAACTATCCAGATCGCTCTGCACATCACGGGGGTTAAAGCGGTTGAAGACGTTGTAGACCCCGAAGCCGACACGCGCATGTTTGTCCTTTATGGGAAGACGGATCTCGCGTAATACCTGGAGGTCTGAAGAGACGAAGCGCGGGAAGCGCAACTGATTCCTGGGTCCAACGAAGTCGCGGAACTGGTTAATGGTTGAGTAGGGGAAACCGGTGTGGATATCCAGCAAAGGCGACACCGTCAATTTCCAGGGCGCGGCAATTTCGCCCCAGGCGAGAACTCGATTCGGAGCGTCAAAGCCCAGACGGCCACGCTGGTTCGGCTGGATTACAGCCTGGGGATCATTTCCAAAGAACTGGTTGAAGTCGTTCAGGTCACCGAAAGCTTTTGAGTGTACGTAAGAGGCGTTCAACGTGCTGTGCCCTATCTGATAGCGCCCAGTGACTTGGAGTTCACGGTAAAAGTCATGGCCGCGGTTGGAGAGGGAGAGGATGCCGGTTGATCCAAACGCAATGGGTGTAAGAACGAACTCGTGCACCGTGTTGCGCTGTTGGTATCCCACGCGGACCAACAAACTGTGGATTACTTCACGATCGATCTCGAGGTTCCATACCTCGCTGCGTGGGTTTTCGAGGCCGTTGGGGATAACGTTTAGATATTCTGTAGAACTGAGAATGCCGTCTGTGGAGTTAAGCGCAGCTATTGTGCGCGTCGGCAGGTTAGGGAACGCCGGAATATTGAGAGGAACGCGGTCATAGAATAACCCTGCTCCACCTTTGAGCAGGGTCTTGGCATCCTTCGTCAGCGCCAGAACAAAGCCGGCACGTGGAGCGGTATTTACCGAATCTGTGACTGAATCCCTATCAAAGCGAAGACCCAAATCGAATGTCAAACGATTTGAAACCGTCCACTTGTCACCGACGAACCAGGCAATTTCATTTTGATCAACGGAAGAATGTGAAGCGGGTCCGAACTGGATCCGTTCCAGCGGTACGCCGGCAAGTCCAAAAATTTCTGCCGGACGAAATTCCTGGCGGCCATCGTAAGAGCCGTGCGCAAATTCGACTCCGGCTTGCAATTCGTGCGACCCGTGGAAGTGGCGCGCATGGGAGTGGAGGATCTCTTCCCATTCGGTGTGCGACGTTTCGCGATTCTGGAGATTGAAAAATCCTCCATTGGTGGTTTCGATTGAAAGCTGGTAAGGTCCGTTACTGTTCGGCGAGAGGTCGGCGTCGAACTTCCTGAAACTCACTTGCGATGTCAGCAGATCGCCGGAACTAGTGAAGTAGCGGTGTTGCAGATATGCCTGGTATCCACGCTCGTGCAAGTTCGGGGTGCTTGCCTGGGGTGTAAAGGTATTCAGGCCGTAAAAGTCAAGCTTTTGCGGGAAAATCGCGAAGGATGCCGTTGCGGTTTGCTTCTGGCTGATATTCATGTCGATCTGGGTATAGGAGTCGAAGCTTTCCCGTCGTGTGTCGCTTTGCAAGGGCGGCAGGCTATTTACTGGATCGCGTTCATAGCGGTACTCGACTGACTCGGTGACAGCAACGCGGTCTTTTATGATCGGCGCAGAAAGAGTTATCCGTGGCGTTGCCGCGGCGATGCCCATGATTGAGCCGTCGAGCCTCCTCAAGTGCGGCACGAAGTTTTGAGCTGATACTCGGAATTTGTTGAACTCTCCAGGCCGCGTCTCTACATTCGAAACCGCGCCCGTGAATTTGCCGTATTCAGGGTCGTAAGGGGTAGCGAGGACCTTGATCGACGAAACCACATCGATGGGAATGTTGATGGCGGTCGCTCCTGTCGCCGGATCGGTGACGTCAGCGCTGTTGACCAGCGATCCATTCTGCGACGTCCGTGCGCCCTTCATGTTAATCCGGCCATTGGGACCACGTACCACGCCCGGAACCAGCGGCAGCAAGCTGTCAAATCGTTCGTCCCGATTTGGCATATTTCTGACGGTGGTTTCGCCGACAGTATTGGCTCCAGAAGCCTCCTTGGTGTCGACCTGATTGGCGTTGCCGGTCACGGTGACCGACTCCTGAACCGCTTCGACTTTTAACTCCACCGTTATTTCTTTAATGGTTCCGGCAGAGACTACTACTTCCTGCTCTGCCGCCAGTCCAGGCGCTTTGGCAGTAACTTCGTATGCCCCTGGAGCAACTCCGGTGATTGCGAACTTGCCGTCAGCGCTGCTTTTTCCTTCAAAATGTGTTGGGCCGTCGAGCGAAACCTTGGCCCCCGGTACGATTGAGCGCCCCCCGTCCTGGTCGATTGTGAAGACGATTCCCTGAACCGCGCCGGTCGTTGGTTGCTTGTCCTGAGCAAGAGCCCAGCTGCCAACCAGTCCAAAGATGACCACGAGACTCACAAGCTTTAAAAAGAAACTTCGTCCATCAACGCCGGCAGGAGATAAACGTTTCGGAGCAGTGCTTTCGATTTGGATCTTCTGTGCCACGCCCAATCTAAGGCAAGATTCATGCCAAATGCCCGAATCCGGCAAATGGCCGAATTTCAAGGTGAGTTGTCTGAAAAGCCGGCGCCGGTGTGTTCAAAACGTTGAAAGTGTTGAGCACCATCCGACAGTTGCTAACCGGTTAACTATCTCCATCTGGCGATTGGTGGCCCGTGTATGGTAGCCCACCGACCTTTTGTCAGCGGATTGGCACTCAGGTGTTGTGTGGTGGAGGGTTAGACTCATGGTTCGTCATGGGAATGGCAGTGGGATTGTCGTGGAAAATTGGCGGGTAATTCGAGCCACTTTACGGGCCTAAGCTGGAACAAGAAATGCCAAGTTCCAAAGCTCCGGAGGCGTCGTGGAGCATTCGTTTAGAGACTCGGGACGATGCGAGAAGAACTCGCACCGTCCCGAATCGAGAGGGGACAATTGCCGGCTTTCCACTCTGATCTTCTACGGCTGAATCAGCGGCATCTGCGAAGCCAATTGCAGATCAATCATCAGGCTTATCCGCCACTCGATTTGAAAGAATGTTGCAGCCGTTTTGCCCGAAAGCACTCGATGGAAAACAGGGAAGTATTTCAACCGCAGCCGGTTTACGGACTCGTCGACGGCCGCACGTCCTCTTACATATGCCTCTGCCTGATCGTCGGTCATGGTTGGGTAATTCCGGGCGTAGTCCTTAATAAGCGCGGCCTTGGTGTCGTTGATCTTGGCCAAGTCGGCTGTGTACTGATCATAGATTGGCCAGAACTTTTCTGCCTCTTTATCGGTTAGATCAAGATTGGCGGCGATGACTTGCTTTTTTAGCGACCGCACGTCCTTGCGCAGCATATCAATGTATTGATCGGTGCTCGAGTCAGAGGCAGGCTGTGCAACCGGTTGAGAAATGGCGTCCTGGCCGTAGACCACTTTAGGGCCAGCGATGAGAGCAGTGAAGACCACTACTGTACATACGAGGAATTTAAGATTCATGCGCATCATTTGAATTTCCTTTGCTGATTCGTGATTTGTCATTTTTATGAAGTTTTATGCCGCGCTCCCTGCTGCCGGACTGCATCATCCTGCTCAAAGGTGCCGTCGGCCTGGTTGCACCAGGGGCCTTCTGCTGTCGCAAGGCCAGGAATGGAATCAGTTTCCACTGGGTCCCCAAAAGTGTCGCCAAAGTTGTATGAGCGTTTATTCGCCAGATTTGTCATGTGGAACTCCTTAATCACTTCCTTGGCTGCGAAATCAACTGCAGCCTGTTCATTTCGCCCCCGCTCAATTGGGGACGTCGAACAAATTTGCTAACGACCGAAATACTTGATCCTTGGTCCGGTTGCTCTCACGCACCGAGGCAAAATCTTGTGAGCATGCGGCCGTTTTTGTCAGAACCGCACGACCCATCCGGCTGAAGGCAAAGCCGTGTGCGTCCATGCATCAGAGCTCAGATTGCCGAGACCAGTGCGGTAATCGCAGATAGGAATACGAATGCCACTATTGCAAAAAATGATCGTTTCATACTTCTCCCTTTGATTGGAATCAAGATTGGTGTTGCCAAAAGTCACCACAATTTCCCGGCGCTATGCCGATAAATTCGGCTGCGGTCGGCTTTCTTCGCTATTCTTCAGGCTCAACTCAAGCGGCGCTTTCTTCTCCCTGATGCAGCAGTCGTCCGCCGCCGAAAGGATCAGGCGATAACGAAGCGGATGAGTTACAGCATCTGAGCCGCAGGTTGCGCACCGCCCATGCATGTCCAGCCCTGCGGTCAGGCGGCAGCTCACGCAGAAGAACTCGCTGGTTGCGGCCGTTGTTGCCATCAAGCACCCCGCCATTCCCAACCACATTCGCAGTGAACGGAGTCGACCACCCTCAACTTCTTGAGGACTGCTTTGCATATTGCGCAAGATCTCATCCACATGAACGTCAGCACTCCACCCTGGTCTTTGCACGCCAGCCGACTTGTTTATGAGCACAGAACCTGCCAAATTGTGCCGGCCATCAAAACGAAATCCGAACCTGTTGAGAGCAAAGAAGATCGGAACTTGCAAGGCGGAAGATCGCATTTGTCGCCATGCACGATGCAGTGCCAGTAGTCCAGCGCGTGTCAGCATGCTGGCACTCTCGAAGCGACGTAGAGGTGTTCAGTGATGAAATTCAAGGCATAGATATGCAGCCAGGGAATGGCCATTGATTTGCATTTCCGTGAACGAGGGTTTGGGGGACCAATGTTGGCGATCCAAAGATCGGCGCGGAGATCAACGATTGAGATTGTCTGGCGCAACCCGTTTCCTGCGAGGTGCGAGAGAAGCTCGGGTTCACCAGTGCTGGTAGCGACGAATGCCCGAGTTGCAGCTCCAGGTTGGTTGCAAAGCCTGATCAGGTTGCGCTGGTTGTTTCGATAGCCAAGGCTCTTTGGGACGGTATGCTCCGTGGGGATTGCTCCTGTAGCGTTTCTTGAAACATCGTTGCGGCGTACGAATTCATAGACAAATGCTCAAGATCTGTACAGGTGCGAGCATATTGGCACTGATGTTTTGGTGCAGGTATGAGCTATGCAAAAGATGTCCTTCTTTTCAAATAGATGGTGGCTGAGTGATTTGGCGCCCAAAGTGCTTTATCAGTAGCCATTCATTAATTGTGGAGACACATGGCGTCAGGAGTTTCGGAATGAAAATCGCAACAGGAATGAAAGGACATTCATGATGGCCGCGACACCCACATCCACGTCCGCGCAAACTCCTGTTCAAAGTCCTCCCCCACAGGCCGCCGTTAACGCGGCGGCCCCCGCCCCCGCTGGGAAGCCGGAGCCAGTGCCTGCCAAAGCGTCTCGAGGTTGGCAAAAACACTTGACGCCTATTGTGGTGGTCTTGCTGGCAGTCGCAGTCGTAGCCACGGTCACGCGGAATTGGAATGCCTGGGAGGGAGGGCGAATCGAGCAGGCAACGGACGATGCTTATGTGCGCGGCGATCTGACACCGCTCAGCACAAAGGTTGCCGGGATCGTCAAAGACGTGAAAGTTTCTGATTTCCAGCAGGTACACAAAGGAGATCTGCTGGTCGAGTTACAAGATGACGACTTTAAGGCCCAGGTCGCACAGGCCAGTGCTGCCGTGGAAGCAGCCAAAGCTGCGCTGGAGAACAATCGGCGTCAGCGCGAACTTCAAGACACGCGTATTCAGAAGGCATTCGCTGGAGTCGATCAGGCTAAGGCGCAGATTGCCGCGGCGCAGGCCGGCAAAGAGGCAACATGGGCAGACGTAGTGCGTACGCGCGCCGAACGAAACCGGCAAGAGGGCCTCATCCAGACTCAGTCCACCACTACGCAGAAAGTGGAGCAAGCCGTGGCTGACGAGCAGCGCTACGTTGCTCAAGCTGCCAGTCGCGATGCCGATCTTGAACAGGCAAGAACATCTCTTCGCACGAATGAAATCAATGTCGAAACCGAACGCCGCAGCAAGGCCGTGCTGGAATCGCAAGACTTGCAGCTAGTGGCCGATTTGCATAACAAAGAGGCCGCGCTGGCCGCAGCTCAAATCAACCTTGGTTACACGCGAATCTATTCGCCGGGAGATGGCAACGTGGGCGAAAGACAGGTGCGGACGGGACAACTCGTCTCTCCTGGAACGCAGGTGTTGAGTTTCGTCGCCAATACAAAGTGGATACAGGGGAATTATCGCGAGACACAACTGACGAACATGAAGGTGGGTGATCCGGCGGAGATCCGCATTGATGCGTATCCCGGACAGGTGATTCGCGGCAAGGTCATTGAGATCGCGCCGGCCAGCGGATCGCAATTCGCGCTCCTGCCACCCGACAATGCTACGGGCAACTACACCAAAGTGGTGCAGAGAGTACCGGTAAAGATTGTTCTGGATGATTCAGCCCTTGCGAGCAAGTTGCGGCCCGGCCTTTCCGTGATTGCAACTGTCCGCACCAGGCGCTAAGGGGTAGGCTGCTGATGGCTGCTTCAACCACCACACTCCCTCTCTCAGGACCAGCACAACAAGTTCGCGCTCTGGCAGCGGCAGCGCCATCCGAACTCTCGCAATCCCCGCTGCTCGGAATCCTAGGTGTGATTACCGGCGCCGGAATCGTCACGCTTACCGGGCGCATGATCACGCTCGGCCTCCCCGACCTCAAAGGCCATCTTGGGATCAGCTTCGATGATGGCGCCTGGATCAGCAGCGCCTTCAACATCGGCCTGATGTTTATCGGGCCATTGACCGTCTTTCTTGGCGGCTTGTTTGGTCCCCGGCGCATTCTTCTGGTGAGCGCGACGGGCTTCACCCTGGTTTGCGGCTTACTCCCTTTTATCCATAGTTATAGTTTGCTCATCGCGGCGCTAGTGTTTGCCGGACTGACATCAGGAACCTTTTATCCGCTGACTCTTACCTTTGCGCTGCGCAATATTCCTCTGCGTTTCTTGCCATTCACATTGGCGTTCTATGCCACCTTTGTAGACATGGGAGTGAACATCGCTCCCACCCTCTACGGATGGTATCGCGAGCATCTGTCATGGCACTGGATGTTCTGGAATTCGGCGCTCATTACGCCACTGATGATGGCTTGTATCTACTGGGGAATTCCGGCTTCACCTGCGCCAAAGAAGTCCGGCGCGGCACCCAGTTTTGCCGGATTTCTTTACGCAAGCGCTGCCTTTGCCATGCTCTATGCGGTGCTCGATCAAGGCGAACGTCTCGATTGGTGGCGCTCGGGGACCATCACCGCTTTGGCGATTGGCGGTGGGCTGTTCCTCCTGGCCACGATGGTCCGGCGGCTCCGTGGTCCCAATCCTTTGGTGGACCTTCAATTTCTTCTGCGCCGCAATACACTGCTATCGGGAAGCACGCTCATACTCTTTCGCTTCTGTCTCTTGGCCACCATTATCCTCGTTCCGCAATCGCTTTCGATCCACGGTTTTGAAGCAGATCAGATTGGCCCGGCGGTGATCTGGGTCGCCGTGCCTCAGCTTGTCATCGCGTGCGTGGCTGCGCTGCTTCTCCTGCGCAAGATTGACTCGCGGCTGCTAATGGGCATTGGATTTGCCTGCATGGCGTTTGCCTCATGCCTGAATGCCTCCTACACCAGCGCCTGGGCGGCCGAAACCTACTACCGTTCTGAACTGCTCATGGCTGTAGGCCAGTCGTTTGCTTTCATTGGGGTGGTAGGCACAATCGTTCTCAACGCAGTTATTTCCGGCGCTTTGGCCAAACCGCAGGCCGTGCTCACCTATTCCGCATACTTTCATCTGGTGCGGTTGTTAGGCGGTGAGTTGGGCGTCTCTTTCATGACGCACTTCATCGCAGTGCGGGAAAAACTGCACTCAAATTTGCTTGGGCTTCACGTTCAGATTGGAAGCTGGATCACCGATGGCAGTCTCCATTCACTCACGGCGGGACTGTTCGCAAAGTCATCCGGCCTTGCCACGGCGAGTGGCCAGGCTTTAGGGCTGATGAGCAGCCGGCTTCGGCTTCAGGCGTACACGCTCACTTTCATTGACGGCTTCTACCTCATCGCTGGCGCTTGTGTTCTGGCATTGCTGGTGATTGCTTTTATTCGCAAATTTCCGCTCAGTTACGGTGATCTGGGTGCGTTTCAGGAAATAAAGGTCCCCCAACAGGATGGAAAAAAATGAAACCACGCGTCTGGTCTGTCTTCGCTCTTTCTCTAGCCGTGGCTGCGGCTTCCTTTGCCCAGGACGGCGCTTCGGCGCCTGCGGCGCGGAACATAACGGTGCAGGAAGCCGTGCAGCTTGCTTTGCGCCACAATCACGTTGTGCGCATCGCCGGATTTCAGGTAGAGGAGAAGCAGCACGCCAAGGACGTGGCGAGAAGCTCGTATTTTCCGACGCTACGCAATGACAGCGGCGTGATGAATGTAACTGATACCCAGTTCATCGCAATCCCGGCAGGTAGTTTCGGCAACCCGGCAAACACTCCTATTCCTGCACAAACCAAAGTCCTCAACCAGGGTGGGAACACCTTTATCACCAGCGGAACCCAGTTGACGCAACCGCTTACGCAGTACTTTAAATTCAAGCCCCAGAACGATGTTGCGCGCGCCGACCTGAATGCCAGCCGCGATCAGGCCCGGCAGAAGGAGAACGACGTTGCACTCAAAGTTCACCAGATCTACTATCAGCTCCTGATCGCGCAACTGCACAGGAGCGCAACGTTGTCCAGAATCAAGGCCAGCGATGATCTGCAGGCTGAGCGCGTACAGCAAGTAAAGTATGGAAGCGTGCTGCAGGAGGATTTGATTGACAGCCGCGCACAGAATCTGCAGGCCAAACAAGAGCTGTTGAGCACAGAACTTCAGATTTCCGATCTGACTATAGCGCTCAACGATGAGATTGGCTTGCCGTTGAAAACGCAATTGTCACTTGATCCCAGCATTCCACCGGCACAGTCCACCTGCCGGTTGGACGAGTGTATTCACGTTGCCCTGGATTCGCATCCCGAGGTTCTGGAAGCGATGCAAGAAGTGGACAAAGCTTCTGCCGGCGTGCGTCTAGCCAAAGCCGAGTATGTGCCGGACGTTACTGCCTTCGCCCGCCAAAGCTACCAAAACAACGTTCCTTTCCTGGCCCGCAATTTCGGCAGCTTCGGCGTGCACGTCGGCTATGACGTCTTTGACGGGGGCAAAAGGCGCTCAACCCTCCGTGAGCGTGAGGCGCAACTGGCGCAAGCAAAAGAAAACCTGGCCCGCGTGAAAGACGAGGTGGAGTTGCGTGTACAGACCGCTTACAACAAGCTGGAGCGCACCAGGCAGATGGTGAAAGTTTCCGAGGAACTGGTAGCGTTGCGTGAAGAATCCAGCCGGGTAACGGCGCAACAGCTTGAGCGAGGCGTCGCCCTCAAGTCACAGGCCGATTCCGCTGCAGCTCAGGAAATGGACGCCCGGACATCGCTGTTGAAATCGCAGTTGGATTACATTCAGGCCCAGGACGAGGTCACGCACGCCATCGGACGAACCCCGGAATAGAATGGCCCACAAGATGACATTTGATTTACGGCAACTGGTCATTGCCAAAGAGAACCCGCCGACCCTGACGAACGCGGCACGGACTGCCGTCGCCGCCGTGGTTTCACTGCTCGTTGCCCGCTTGTTTCCGTTGACTGAAATATATTGGGCTGCGATTTCAGCCGTGATCGTGATGCAATCAACTCTCAGCGAGGCCCTGCCTATCTCCGCACAGCGCTTCATTGGGACGGCCATAGGGGCGATCTTCGGGGGGGTCGTCGCAATGTTTTTCCCGGGCAACGTGGCTGCCTTCGGCGTAGCCGTGTTTGTCATCGGACTTCTTTGTGCCGCACTGAAGATGGACCGCGGCGCTTATCGCCACGCCGGCTTTACACTGGCGATCGTAATACTGGTGCCCCGGGCCGGTAATGTATGGGTGATCGCGACGCACCGTTTCTTCGAGGTCTCGATAGGCGTTGTCGTGGGCCTGGTACTGAGCGCAGCATGGCCCGAGCGGACAAGTGGGCCAGCAGAGAAAATCGGCGACCCGATATCCGCCCTACACGCCGAAGAGCGTAACTGAGCTGGGGCGAGTGAGTTCTGCGCTGAGCCAAAATCGGGGATTGTTCGAGATGCACTCGGCGGGCTTAAGGTTTCAGAAGCGACTTTCCGTAGCCGACGGGAATCGCGAAATTTGATCCGCCAAACTCGCGCACCATGGCAAAGTTAATTCCTATGACTCGACCTTCGTTGTTGAAAAGGGGGCCGCCGGAACCGCCCGAGCTGGTTTGAGCGTCGTAGACAATCTTGTCTGGCAGCACGTCGCCAATATGTCCCTGGGTAATGACAGGCCTGATCAGGTTGCGGCGCGCAAGCTCTTCCATCACCTGCTTGGGATCACCGCTGGTAGCGGTGGCAATGGACCGAAGGGTCTCTGTGCTGGCGCGGGCCAAAATCGCTCCGAGAGCAGTAGGATACCCAAGCAGCACGACGGGCCCACCGCTGACGGCCGCACGGCGGCCATCGGCCAGGGCGATCTGCTTGATTCCCAATTCTGAAACATTTCCTTTCACGACAGCGACGTCTGCAACAGAGGAAATCTTTTCGGTGTTGATTGCGATGCCGCGTCGAACGCCGGGGAAATATGCAGTCATTTCGGCAATCACCGGCTCCAGACCTTGATCGAACATTTCTTTCAAATCATCATTCTGCCACCAGGGTTCGGCCACGTGATGGTTGGTAAGGATCTGGCCGCTGGCGGAGACAAGAAAGCCAGTTCCAAAAACATCCAGGTGTACTTCCGGACCGCTCCCGGTAAGGCTCAACAGGGGATTGTTTTTTTCGTCGGCCAGCGGCTCGCCACTGGCGCTCAACCCGGCGTAGTGCAATCTCAATCCTGTAGCGTGGTCGCGAAAGCCAAGCACAACATGGATGAGGCAGACGCTGGGCTCATAGGACTGGATAATTGTCTGCGCCACCCTGCCCTCGGACTCGAGTTTCTGTAGTCGGCTTTCTACCGAGGTTAACTGATCCTGCAGAACGGAAGCATTTCCAGTCTTGCTGGTACCAATCTGCAATCGCAGGTCTTTGCTCTTCTTCTGCAATTCGACCTTTTGTGGATCGCTGGCCAGGGATGGACTGATCTCACTGGCTTCCACAGCCCGGCGCGATCGTTCTATCATCTGCTGTTGCGTCAGCACGCCAGTCTGCAATCGAGTGATTGCCGCATAGACCCGAGTGTTCTGCTCCTGAGTTCGCCGGAAGAGGAAAAAAAAGATCGCGGCAGCAACGATGAGCACGGAAATCGTCGCCAGCCGGCCGACACGGAGCGTCCGCCGCTCTTCGTTGACCGCGGTCACCACCTGCTCAGTGGCGTTTCGGTTTTCTTCGGCAAGGCGCAGTCTTTCTTGAGATTCCTCGTCACGGAATTTGTTGCGAAGCTGGGAACGAATCCGCGATAGAAATTCGTGAGGCTCAAAGGGCAGTGACAGCACATCGTCAGCGCCGAGGTCCAGACCCCGGCTGCGTTCGGCTGCTCCTCCCGGAGACAGCATCACAACGCGTATGTTGTGCGTGTGCCTGGAACCCTTGATTTCAGAAAGAAGATCACAACAGTCGAGTTGCGGCGGATCGGCCCCTAATACAACTACGTCGGGCCCTAAAGCAAGAACCGCCTTCATTCCTCCGCGATAATCGGTTGAGACCTCGTATCCTCCCTCGCTCAGTACCGACACGATTCGTGCCCTGAGTTCATCGTCCGGCTCAACCACCAGCAATTTACCTGTTTTGTCGCTCATTGCCGCTTCTTAGGATGATTCCTGGATGTCGCCTGATTCAGTATATTCAACAAATTTGCGAACGATAGCATCAACCCAAGAGGCCGTTATCACCCCACTATAGGCAGCGATTTAGATGTTTCTGAATGACCCACATTTTGCACAAAATCCCGGTTACGTCGTTTTCCGCGCGTGCCCGGTTTCGCGCAGGAACGCACTGAGCAGGATCGCGACAACGATGCTGGCCATCCAAAACAATCCACTCTCACGGAAATGCGCAGCATGGTCTTGCGCGGCGGAAATGCCTTTGCCGAACGCACTGGCAAAGACCGGACCTATCAGTGCTGTGACTCCGAACGTAAGGAAATTGATGCCGCCTGTAGCGCTCCCCTTAACCTCGTCCGGATTGACTTCCTTGATGATCGTGTACGGAATCATCGCTGCACCAGAGGAGATGCCAAAGAGAAAGCACCCTATGGCTGCCGCGGTGTGGCCGGTGCTGAACGTGACACCTGCGCCCGACAACAACATCGCGACCGCGCCTCCAATCAGCACCGGCTTGCGACGACCGACCCGGTCGGCGAGCCAGCCAAGTAGAGGACAACCAATCACCCATCCCAGGGGAATCAGGGAGCCTGTCATTACAGCAGCGCTGTAGCTAAACATCCTATCGCCCTGAAAGAAGGCGACGCCCCACGTCATGTCCCCGATGGTCGTTGGCACGAACATGAGTCCCGCGACGGCCCCGCACAGGTATGACTGCGGGTTTCGAAATACGACCCGGTAAGGGGCGAGCAGTGATGCCCAGCCGGAACCAGCCGTTTTCGGGCGAGTTTCAGTTGGAGTAACCAGAACCAACAACACACCAACGGTAAGGCTTGCAATGCCGAGCCAGTGCCAGATCGTTTGCCATGGAAGGCCACGTTCGAGCAATGGTCCCACTACAAATTGACCTGCCGATCCGCCCAGCATCCCGACACATTGCGTAATGCCTATGGCGGTTGCGAGCCAGCGGGCCGAAAAGCCGTGTACCGCGAGATAGACTGCGCCGGTGAAAGCAAAAGCAGAGCCCGCACCCTGAAGCAGTCTCCCCGCATATCCCAGGGTCGCGGTTGGAATGCTAAACAGCAGACACCCCAGCGCCAAAATAAAAATGCCAACCGGCACAGCCTTCTTAGCGCCGACCCGGTCGAGCGCCGCACCAGCAATCAGGCTGGTCACGGAATAAGTGTAATAGTACGTGCCGAGAATAGCGGTGACGCCTATTGCGGTCGTGCCAAGGGCCCGCGTGAGATCGGGGATCATCACCGCGGGCGCGGACCTCGCCGCGTATTCGAGAAAGTAGAAGCACATGGCGAGCCCCCAGGAGATTTGGAAGGCTCGCGCGCGTGAAGTGCTGGTCGCTCCGGACAGGGAAGTGGCCGTGAGTGGTTTTGTTGTCATCGGGGTACCTCAAATTCACTTATCGAAACAGGTTGACTTTGGCCAGGTCGACGATTTCGTCACCCCGACCATTGAGAACGGCCTTCAGCATGAAAAGGCTAAAACCTTTGGCTTGCTCAAGGGCGATTGTTGGAGGCATCGCCAGTTCCTGTCGAGCGACGAGGACCTCGACCACCGCCGGACCATCATGTTTCAGAGCCTGCGCAATCATGGGCTCTACCTGATCAGGCGTTTCCGCTGTGAGCCCGAGAGCTCCCGCTCCTTCGGCGATCTTGGCATAGTTTGGACTGGGCAGGTCGGTTGCAAAATTGAGGAATCCGGACGCTTTCATTTCCAGTTCCACGAACGCGAGTGACTCGTTCTTGAAGATGATCACTTTTACCGGCAATTTGTGTTGCTTCAGTGAGAGCACATCTCCCATCAGCATGGAGAAGCCCCCGTCTCCTGACAAGCTGATCACCTGGCGGCCAGGATGAGCAGCCTGCGCTCCGATTGCCTGAGGCATTGCATTGGCCATCGATCCGTGGTTGAAGGAACCCATAAGGCGGCGCTTGCCATTCATGGACAGGTATCGTGCTGACCAGACGGTGGGGGTACCCACGTCGCAAGTGAAAATTGCGTCGTCGGCTGCGAGTTTGTCGATTACATAGGCAAGGTACTGAGGATGGATTGGCTTCTTGTTCGAATTACCGCTTGCCAGCTCATCCAATCCTTTGCGTGTCTTCCGGTAGTGCTCCAGCGAATTTTTCAGGTGCTGCTGGTGTTTGTTCTGCACCAACTTTGGTAACAGGGCTCGTAGAGTGGTCTTGGTGTCTCCAACCAGGCCATAATCTAACTTCGTCCGGCGCCCCAGCTGTTCACCGCGAAGATCGATCTGTGCAATGGTTGCGTGTTTGGGAAAGAAGGGCTGATAGGGAAAGTCTGAGCCGATCATCAGCAAGACTTCACAATTCATCATGGCGAAGTAGCCGGAAGAGAACCCGAGAAGGCCGGTCATACCGACGTCATAAGGGTTGTCGTATTCGATGAACTCTTTGCCGCGCATGGCGTGGACTATCGGAGACTGTAACTTGCCGGCGACTTCCATCAGCTCATCGTGAGCTCCGGCGCAACCCGCGCCGCCCAGGATCGTTATCTTGCTTGAGCGATTCAGAACGTCTGCGAGCAGGCTAAGCTCGTCATCCGACGGGCACACTGTCGGCTTCGGCTCGGCAAAACGCATCCGCGGTTCTTGCTCCTCGGCAGCACGCAGGGCCACATCACCGGAAAGGACAATGACCGCAACGCCGCGGCGTGAGATCGCAGTCTGGATTGCAATCTCAAGGACTCGCGGCATCTGGCTGGGCTGTGAGACCAGCTCACAATAATGACTGCACTGCGCAAAAAGATGCTTCGGATCAGTCTCCTGAAAATATCCGCTCCCGATTTCGGTGCTCGGAATGTGGGCTGCGATTGCCAGAACCGGGACACGGTTGCGTTGGCAATCGTAAAGGCCATTGATTAAATGCATGTTCCCGGGCCCGCAGCTTCCAGCGCATACAGCCAATTCACCGGTTAGATGGGCCTCGGCGCCGGCGGCAAACGCGGCGACCTCTTCATGACGCACACCAATCCATTGAATGTCCTGCCGGGTGCGAATCGAATCTGTGATTCCATTGAGGGAATCGCCGGCGACTCCATAAATTCGCTGAACTCCTGCGTGCAATAAAACATCTACCACAAGCTCAGCTACTTTCTTTGACATAGCTATCCTCCCGTACCCAAATTGGGTTTCCTGAAGTGAGTCCAACGGACTTGTCACTTTGGTCGCGCGCCACTGCGAGTGGTATTTGCAGGTTAGCGACCGAACTCGTGAACGTGTCGAACCGTTAGCATTTGGAGGTCGCGTCGGTCACTTCAAGTGGCTGACTGAGTGCAGGTTAGGACTTGTCTTGAGGCTATTATCGGGTTCACCGCATTCCCGTGACGAGCCCTTTGTCTTGAGATCTGCAATGTGCCAATTTGTTGGCAAGTGCTTGCGGGTTGGCTTCAAGAGGTAGTGGCAAGACTTGATCTCAGGCGAACAGTAGTTGTCCCCAAGGGCTGTCACGTTAATGGGAAATAAAGGCGAGCGACTAGTGTGGGTCGAAATCCCGATACTTGTGCAGCACTAAAGATGCGCCTGCAGCCCCGTGAAGGTTTCTTCCACGCTCTTCGGGTTGACCGTTTCTCGAGAAAAATTGATGCAGCCCCAGTTCCTGTTCGCGCTTGGTATGAAAAATGCAATGTTCTGTTGCGAGAGGTAGCTGTATGAGGGTGATTGCGCCAATTGCATTGGATCCAACTCGCCAGAGTAGTGAGGCGACCGTCTTCGAACAGGGACTCCGTCGTAGTGTTGTTGGTCAGGAACAGGCTATCAGTGCCGTGGTAGCGATTTACCAGATGTACATGGCCGGTCTGAACGCGCCGGGACGCCCGGTTGGGAATCTCCTCTTCGCCGGACCGACTGGCTCCGGTAAGACGCGCATCGCGGAAGCCATGGCGCAGGCGTTGTACGGCAATGCCGGCGCGGTGGTGAAGATCAACTGCGCGGAGTTTCAACACTCGCATGAAATCGCCAAGCTGATCGGTTCTCCTCCGGGATATCTCGGCCACCGCGAAACGCGACCGCTGCTGTGCCAGGAGATGCTCGACCAGGCGCACACCGACAAGGTCAAGCTCACGATCCTGTTGTTCGACGAAATTGAAAAGGCGTCCGATGCGCTCTGGCAGTTACTGCTGGGAATTCTCGATAAGGCCACCCTTACGCTCGGTGATAACCGGAGCGTTGACCTTTCACGATGCATCATCATCATGACGTCAAACCTTGGTGCACGCGAGATATCCAGCCTGGCAAAGGGCGGTTTCGGATTCGCACAAAAGTTGAAGACAGTTGAGGAAGCACATGACGAGAAGATCGACCGAACTGGAACCGATGCGGCCCGCCGAAAGTTTTCCCCAGAGTTTATGAACCGCATCGACAAGATTGTTGTGTTCAAGAGACTGCGCGCTGACCACCTGGCGCAAATCCTGGAAATCGAACTGGGAATGGTGCAGCAGCGCATCCTGAAGGCGTCCGGCGACCGACGCTTCGTATTCACCTGCACACAAGCGGTAAAGAATTTCCTGCTGGAAAAAGGCACGGATGCTGAATACGGAGCGCGACACCTGAAGCGAGCGATCGAGCAGACTCTGGTCGCGCCGCTGGCCAACCTCGTTGCCAGCGCCCAGGTTCGCTTTGGCGACCTCGTACGAATTGATCGGACCGCTGAGGGGAACCTCACATTCACAAGAGAACTGCTGGGTGCACGAGCTGTGAATGCGTGGGAACCCTCCTCCGACATTGCGAGTATTCCGCCATTGACGGCGTGGGCCGCGAGATGGATGGCAACACCATAACCTGTGAGTTGCCGTAGAGTTAGGGAGCCTATTCCAATCCGGCTCCGTCTTAGTCGACAGGATTGAGGCGCGGCATTACCTAAATCTGAAAAGTCAGGAGGCAGAAGTTAGGTCGCCGGATTTAACAGGGTTGTGACGCTTCGGAAAACTTTCGGTCGCGTCAATGATCGCACGTGTTCGCTGTGATCGGATCCCGCGTTGCCCGATGTATTCTCGGTAACAGCGGGTCTTGATCCGATATGACCTGACTTCTTAGTTCTCGATCTTCCAGGGCTTGACGATCCCAAGTTTCTTCATTCTGAAAAGCACGGTCGAGCGGTTCATCCCCAAACGTGCTGCCGCGCCATGGGGTCCGCCAACCACCCATTTGGTCTCTTTCAATGCTGTCAGGATGTGCGCTCGTTCGGCTTCTTCCAGGGTTTGCGGTCTGGCTTTGCTGACCACTGCTCGGTTCGGCAAATCCTTGAGAGGGACCCGCAAGACTGGGCCTGTCGAGAGGATCACCGCCCGTTCAATCAGGTTCTGTAATTCGCGGATATTACCGGGCCAGGGATAACG